>Ga0123357_10001462_pt1 | contig 25109 bp, 13 predicted proteins | sample TergutEmb28metaG_FD_89873 | JGI IMG/M metagenome (GOLD analysis project Ga0123357, IMG submission 89873) | Embiratermes neotenicus P4 segment gut microbial communities from Petit-Saut dam, French Guiana - Emb289 P4 | ecosystem: Host-associated > Arthropoda: Insects > Digestive system > Gut ...
GTTCGAACACATTCGTCTGCCTAATAGACTGCTTGTACCGTTCCATTCAAAACATGCTGCACCGTAACTGCATATATAACTGTCTACATTTGCAATGTTAAAAATTAAAAAATTGAAATGTTATAAAAAGACCACAATATCAAAGTCACGGCTAAACACGGTCGGTCTGTGTGACTTGAAGCGACATGAGCCGTGGTTTCAAGAAAAATATTTACAACACTTGTTCAAAGGAAACAGGTTAAAATACAGTTGGTTATGTGATCCAAAGGTAATATAACCAATGTACGACATTAAGCTTGTAGGCAGTTCAGGAAGGAACATATGAAAGCTAAATATCTTTAACTTCAAACTAACAGTAACATAAAAATGTCAGAGACTTGTACATGGCATCAATTACTTCAGCCCTAGAACTATAATAGTAAAGGATGAGAAGGGTGTTTTGGTTACAGATTCCCCCACCCCCATATTTTGGTTACGTTCTGCCGAGTTACAGAAGACGGTGTTTGGCAAGAATAAAGTTTTATTATTAAGTTTTTTATGTTTTTATCTACATAACTGATAGTCCAAAAACTATTTGTGGAAAATATAAACAAATGTTACTTGCAAATTGTACTGATTAATATTTACAAATTATAATCTCAAAGATTTTAAAAATGTTATAAAAACAGAATTTGAATCCATAAATAGTTGGTTCAAAACCAATCGACTGTCACTGGCCGCGTTCTAAGGCGAAGGTGTGCGGCCGCTCGCTTCCTGGAATTGTGGATTCGAATCCCGTCAGGGTCACTGTTGCCTGTCGCTTGTGAGTGTCGTATCTTATCAGGTGGAGTTCTCAGCATGGGTATGTTCCTCGTCCAGTGGAGTACAACCTATTGTGTTGTGTCTGAGTGTGATTGTGAAACATCGATATTGAGGGGTACTAACCCGGATATTTGCTCCATGTAAACAAATTCAAACCATTTAGACACGCCCCTCCTTCCTCCAATCTCACGGTAACAGTTCATTTTCACGGACCGCCGTCAACCAATCATCCTTCGAGAGACACAAAGACCGTAGGGGGTTCAGGCCTGTATTAGACTATCAAAGATCTGTGACAAGTAATGGAATATTTCGTGAAACATATTTATTAGTGTATTCAACATAACGGGTCGCCTTGCTTAAGAACATGCAGGTGTTTTCACATGTACGATGAAAGCTCTGTACAGGCTGTAATGCTGTTTGTTTTCTTTATATTCAGTAAGAGATTAAGAGCAGACTGAAGTTGTTGTTGCTATCTTTCGTTGCAGAAATTTTGTCGTCCAGTTTGCTATTCAAAAATAAAAAGACGAATATATACACAATTACAATTTCGCCTGTTTTTTATATGGGTGTGAATCATGGTCGCTTATACCGAGGGAGGGACGTGTGCTGAGTGTTTGAAAATAGGGTGCTGAGAAAAATATTTTTGCCTAAGCGGAACGACGTAACAGGAAAGAGGACAAAAATACATAACTAGGATCTTAATGATCTGTAATCGTCACCAATTTTTATTCAGGCGATAAAATCGAGATTAATGAAATGGGAGGGCATGTAGCACGTATGGAGAGAGATGAGGTTCATAGGGGTTTACATTACTAACTTTATGCTAAATAAACATGAGCAAGTGTCGACGTAAATATCAGTCAATAAGGTGCCGTTTGTGATACAGTGCAGTGACGTAATGCTGTGTACTGTAGTTATCATTTGTTGTGCCGTGTGATGTGTAAAGTGCCGTACAGCAGATCGTTCTTATAGCCTACAGTTATAGGGATGTGAAAGAACTGGCAAGGATCTGAAGTTGTGACCAGTGAAGCTACAGTGTCAGATATGGTTGGGGTGGGGGACACACAACCGTCATTCAAAATGTACACCGTCTATGTGTAGTCTACAGCGCTGGCTGTTTCCTATTACATTCTGTAACTATAAATGTTTCATTGTCTCCTATTACCCAGTAGTGCTGCCTTTATACATTATTTTGTCACGAATCGCAATGAAATCCTGCAAGCTGACGATGGTCTATTTGTCCATCCTGCAACATAAACTGGTGTTGTTATTGTAGCATGGGATATTCACAGATAGCTTTTCTGTAGTTCTGATAACAAGAAGCAAAGTAAACTGGCTTGAAGCAAACCTCACTGCCTTTACTGGGAGTCAGTAAGCTTTAATATTATAAGCTGTGATAAACTGCACCTTAATACACAGCCAGTCGCTGCTGTCAGTTGCTTAAGTGCATGATTGTTAGGTACTTTCGAAATCAAGAGAGCGTTACGTGCAGAACACAGCCGACCGTCAGTCCGTCTGTCACATAACATCGACAACTAAACCGTCCGTAGAAATTTTCATGAAGTTTGCTAGAGTTGTGCTTTAGGAAAAGCCGTGAAGCAAGCGTCTGTTTCGTGAAAACTGTCTCAGTGACTGTCACACTTTATCGTAAGGCGATTCATTATGTTGTCCTTTAAACATTAAACGAACAAAACCAATTGATATAACAGTCAGAAACCACCAATAGAATTAGAAATACAAAACTTCAGAACTACAAACAACAGTCATTGCGGACTCAGATATATGAGTATATCTGAAACGTTCATCCGATTTGTCCGTGTAAGTCCCAAGACCACGTGGTCTGTTGGCCCTCAATTCTGCAGCCCAAAACATTATTATTTTATTATTTCACGCCATAGTCCATTTGTCCCTTTCCTGCTCCTTCTCAACTCTTACCTTGCCTCTCCCTCTCCCTCCCACCCTCTCTCTCCCTCCCACCATCTCTCTCTCTCTCTCTCTCGTCTTCCTGCACGCTGTAACAGACCGCTACCGTCAGTATGTCTTCCTCCACCCGCTGTATCTGTCCTCTCCAGTTACCTTCTTTACCTCTAAATTTATTCAAACCTCAGGATATATTTAACTGCTGACAGAAGGATTTAATTTCTGCAGTTTGTATGTATGTATGTATGTATGTGTGTATGTATGTATGTGTGTGTGTGTGTGTGTGACTTTCTGCTCCTTCTTTAGGACTAGTCAATCACTAGTTATACAACAAACGAACTATATGCAGCACAGTCTTTTTGAGAAACGAACATTTTTAACTGACTGACACATTCTCCTGCCTTTTATCTTTTCCTTGGCCTAAAACTTAAAACTCACTTCCGTTCTGGAGCTGACTGTGCTTTTATCATCGGGCTAAGAAGGACCTAACCCGGTGAACCTCTTAGATCGAGCTATTCTCAGTCACTGGGTACCATTTGAGCACATAAATCGTTAAGACATTCGCCTCAGAATAGGTCACTCTCTGGGTCAGTTATATAAAAGAGAGCCATGTACTCAGATTGAAGTACAGAATACATTGGATATGTCTGTATGTCACACACCATCCTCTAAGCCCTGTAGTCTCTTATTAACAGTTTCCCAGCTAGTCAAGAAATTCCGCTCATTCTAAAGAACACGAAATTTCATCAACAAGTTTCGAAGGTCCTATCACCTGTCCCTGTCCTGAGAAAAATCAAGGATTCGCTTTCCCATTCCATGGAGAGCCACTTTAATATTATCCACGGCACAGACCTATGCACCATTTATACCTTCCACTTGCCAAATCTCATTTCCAATTCCCATTCCTTATGTCGTTCCAAAGTATAAGACCAAGTCCGAGGTTTTGTGAAATATTAAGTAACGCAGTAAGCTGTTATGGTGTTGAGTTGTTAGCAACTGGTCCAACCACCAAACTGGAGGACAACTCTTGTCGGACGTCCGCTGCTGTTTATTCAATATATTACCAGCTACCCTCAATATCTGGTGACCATCTCTTCCATCGCAACCTGTGGACGCGTCGTAAAATGATGACATAGATGCACTTAGTACGGCTGATGACACACCACAATTTTCATCATTATCATCATCTTCAACATCTATTATTTTCCAGTACCAATAACAGTATTTTTCAAGATATTCATTCATTAACCCGTTCTTAAGTCTATTATTAGCGCCTTAACACCATCGTCTATATTGGCTCCATAATGATATTGATTTTATTATTGATTCTTTTCTGATATCCAGTCTATTATTGACTCCTTAATGACATTTAATCCAGTGCTGATTCCTTATTGATATTCTCGCATATAGAAATAAAATACATAAAGCCCAAAACTGGCAGGGAATAGTGAAGGTTACTGTCTTTCGGAAATTGGTGTGAATTGCTTACTGCTTTAAGTTTTGAACAGCTTGCACTCTAAAGGTGAATGCAGCAATCTGCAGCGAAAGTTGGTAACCTTATACCCGTCAGCATGGAATGATATCTGAAGAGAATTTAATATTTAGCAGTTTTGTTGAGAACACACTGGAATATTACCGAAATGTGTTATTGTTGATAATATTAAAAGGGCTTTACTCTCCCTCTAATTTACGGGACTTGGTATATGTAAATAATATAACAAAAAACGTAATAGACGTACATCAATATTTGCTCCAAAGGTGACAGTTATATTCCAGAATCTTCTAGCAGCTACCCTTCAGGTTTCGCTACTCACATTTCTAACCAATTCCACATTTCTCTCAACCCACCATTCGCAAATCAGTTCTTACGCCACATTCTGGGTAATGTGTTCGATCAGTCTTTCCACATTTCAGTCGCGTTTCAAAGTCGCCCCTTTGATCTGTTTTGCCGTCGTGTCACCGCTGAAATACGTGTACATGTATACAACTAAAATTGTTAATAAACACCTATTTCGAAACGTTCTCACAGTGGTCACGTAAAGTGTCAGCACGCTGTGTGAATGCACAGAACCCTACGCACAGTGTGACAGAAGTAATGTCCAACATACTTCATACAATTCAGTCTAATTTTGCAAATAGTTAAAGAATTTTATTTCTCAGTGACGTGTTTGTTCAATTAGTAGAACTGGTATAGCGAAGGAAAATTTTGTTCTTTGCTGAGCGGAAGGCAACTGTAATTGTAATCCTTTGTGTTCATTTCATCACGTTGTCCTTAACATTTCGTCTAGGCCTATATCTCCCAAAGTGCCTCTTCTATTTCGGGTTTCCAACTGAAATTTTGTACGTAATTTTAAATTCCCCATTGTATTTCTCTTGTCCCATCTGTCCCATTGTCTTGCGGTTCACAACCCATCAACATTCACTGAGCAGTACAAACCATGCAGCTTCTCACTGTGCAATTTTGTTCATCCCCCAGCAATTCCCCCTGTCTTCAGATCAAATATCCCCCTCAGCCGCTGTTGTAGCACAATATTTCCGTGTTTAGTCTTTGGAACACAAACACAAACCAAACCATCCGACGCACTTTATTGTGTGGAAACGAATCTGTTTATTCACAACCCCGACCTGCTCTGTGCATTCTGTGTCATTTGTGTGAACAGCTGTACACGATATGCAGTGTTTTACATAACTAATAAGGTAGAAACTTGTAATGTATGAATATAAGCCCTGTAGCATTTTGCGTCAGCTCAGATATTGCTACCATAGTTCCAAATAGTTCTAATAAAAAATATGACAGTGGCACCTGATTGTATGGTTGATGTATGTGTGTGTGTTTTTGTGTGCTCTTATTAGGGCAATGTAGAAAGTACGGAAAGCCACCCTTAACATGGCCATGTCGTTTCATCGCTCTTTTTGGAATAACTCGGATCCCAGTGAACGGAATTTCATGAAATTATATATAAGAGAGTTTTTTGAAAATCTGTCGACAGAAATCAATGTTCATTAAAATGTGACAATAATAATGATTATATTACCTGAAGACCGATACACATTTTTGATTATATCTGGCTGAATACTTCTTAGAATAGGAAAATTCTCTGTTAGATTCGTTGAGACTATCGATGCACACGTTTTTCGCTTAATAATTTTTTCATGAAATTGTGCTGTTTATGTGCTAATGAAGAAAGATCATGTACAGCCAGAGAGAACACAGTGCGCTTTGCATGCTGGATAAATGAAGTGACTCACGAACTCAGAATATATAATACTTACTGACGGCAAATATTGTTACGTGAAGGCACCACAGTGTTACGTTATACGTACAGTGCCTATTTTGTTCCATTTTACGTTTCATTGCTGTGCACATCCACAGTGTGTTGTGTGAACCGTGTGACGTCTGTAATAATGTGCAGCAGTGCGCTGATACTGCCATCCTTTGCGGTAACTGCAGTGCGGTTTGAGATGCGGTATCACTTCAGTACACGTGCACTGACGGCTCTGTGTCAGTCACGTGCATCACCAGGTACAGCACACAAGTGCGTGTGAGAACGCATTCTGTGGAAATATTATAAGGTATTGTAGCAAAAAAGCTGGAAAACATATGGTTTAAAACTATGAAATGAAAAATGACGGGAAGAAAAATGAATAAACTTCGTGCAACAGCATGACTAAAAAATTTGGGGTGAGGTGCTGTGGATTGGGGGTTTGGAAATGGCAGGGATTACGTGGTTAAACCAAGATCGGTGTGTCCACATGCAGGGAGAAGTGGAGTTGGAGATAAAATGTCGAACAGTCGGTGTTTGTGTGTGGGTCAGTTGCTATTCCACTGTACTGTTGACTGCTGGTCACACACACAAGTTCTCTATATGGCTGACAATTTTTTTTTTGTTCACAGAAATACATGCAAGTTTCATACCACCGGAATATGCGTGTCTGTGTGTGCTGTAGACAGACAACGCCTATATTTGCCTCCCTAAAAGTAGACACTTTTTCTGCGGAAGTTTGAGAAAATAGAGTAACGAATGGATTTTCGCTCCAAATCACATTTGCTAGCAATTGAACCACATCCTGTTCTTTTCTCTTACGGCGAAAGGAAGTACTTTTAATAAAAAGTTCTTCAATATTACCTCCGGTCCAATTTGAGTACCGTCATCATCATCATCATTCAGTCATCGCGTTATGTTTATTACTCAATAAACGCAACAGGAACTCCCGTAAATATTGCTAATAACAGTCAATATTATTCCATTATTCGGTACAAGAAACTAAATGAAATGTCACAAAATGCAATTCTAACATATACTTAGCAAACAATGTGTTATTAAAGGATTGATTCCTAAGTGTGCGATCATTAATAATCCAAATACTTCACCTGGCCAAATTTACTGGTAGTAAAGGACACTTGGATAGTTATTGTATCTTCCTGTGTAAGGGTTTTGTATTCGTATGACTCTGGATGTCCTAAGTACAGGCCGAAACACGTAGCACACATTTAGAGTTAAGAAACTAAATTAAATTAAACACGTGTTGTGTTAGACTGAACAAGTGCAGTTTATCAATATCACGTGGACTGTGTGACGGCAGGTTCTTAGTCTCCCCCAGAACGAGGCCTCCAGAGACTCCTTGCACTTTCTTCGCGTTTTCTGAAGGTTATCCAGGACCTGCTTACATCTACTTACTAGTCTACTCTTCCTTCTATCTTAACTTCAATACTGTGTTTCAGAACAATGTTCCTACGCAAGGTGTGACCAATCAAGTCAGACTCCTTTCTTTATACACTTTCTAGGATATTCCTCCCCTCCTTGGCTCTCTGTTATATTTTAATTCTCGCGTAAACTTTGTCCAGCATTACATTTCAAAACATTCCAATAATTTCTGATTACACTCCTAATTGTTCAGAGTTCAGAATTACACGAAGTTTTGCTCCAAATATAGCATTTTTTCAGCTGTAACCACGAAAGAACATAAATCCTGTCACAGTAAACAGCAGTACTTCACAGCACACAAACTACACAGGTCTGCTAAATTCATTCTTCACAATTGCAATATTTCTCACGATATTGATTGACACACTACCTCGTCCCCTGCAATGGATCATGTCACGCACTCCGTCCAGTTAGCACGGTTTAAAAAAGCAACTCACCGTGCGTTGTGCAACGCTGCCAATATATCCGCACGGTGCAATGTTTTCTGATAATTGGGCAGTGGAAATAGAACTGTAATCAGCATTAAATATCCGAGTACCATATAAATTATATTCGTCCATATACTTTCCCAGGAATACGAATACTTTCCTTTTTCGCAGGACCCTCGTGGCCTGCCATAGAGGGTACTTTAGGACGAAGGAGTGACATTGAACGGTGACCGACGGTAAATCCTTAGTTTTCTATTCGTGGCCGAAATTGTGCGACAAATATTTCACTTCTGCTTCTTTTAATGCTGACTCCGGAGTACATTTATCATCAGCCCAAACAGTGTTTCTTCCAACCGTACAATATGATTTACTAATTAATTTTTACTTCTTTTGGGAGATAAATGGTTCGCCCGAAACCCTGTTTGTCTTACAGATTTTATTTTGGTCTCGTAGATTTGTCTGTCTTGGTTGCTTTCAGGATATTCTAAGTTCATGTTAAGCAGCCAGTGCCGTATCCACATTTCGATACGCAGCCACCGTTTTGGACATTATTTATCTTTCCTGATGTCGTATTTGGCCGTTTTCCATATCGGCTGTAGCGAAGAAGTTTGGGGCCGTTGAAACAATACTTAAAGTTAACCTGTGCATTCACCTACAGATTTCCGATGATAAATTTACTAAGCCCATAACTTCGAAGAATTGTACCGAATGGACGATTCTCAATTTCCTATAATTGATGAAACGAATTATTTGGTCCAGCATACGAAATAGCTGTCGGTCCAGTTTATAGTAACATCGCAATTTTAGTGCGCCGAAGACTTTTGAATTCTGGGTAGCAGGATATCGAACAATGTGTTCCTAATTCTCTGCCAGACATATTGTATATATCAACTGTAAAGGTAGCTAACCTCAGCCGATCTGCACTCCGTTCCAGAAGGTGTACAAGTAAGAAATACAGCACTACAAACTTAAAAAGCCACATCACAACAAACAGCACTTGCTGACGGCTGCTTAACTTCCTCCGCTACTCAGAACAACTGAAGGCTTTGACTATGTCATTGGAATGACGGTCAGTGTCACCTGTCGGCTTGAAGGGCAGAGGTTCAATTTGGGAAGTATTCCGATTTACCGATATTGCTCTATGTTAAAAGTTATATAACTCTACTAAGCAGAAGAAGAGAAGAAGAAGATGAAGAAGAAGAAGAAGAAGAAGAAAAAGAAGAAGAAGTTAAGAAATTTGGGTGATATTACTTAAGATAAAATGTGAGTCGGAAAAACAACGGTATAACCTGGACGAGAGGCTTAAAATTTCAGAGTTTCGGACAGTTGTGTGTCGTAATGAACAGTGTGCGTTAGGTTAATATTAGGGACAGGGTGGGAGGAAGCCTGCTGTTAGCCATGGCAGCTAACGGTGATGTGAACTGGAGACTGGCAGAATAAATGTGATGTGTATTGAGTTGTGTTTTGTTACATTATACTTATTAAATTAATGTAAATCTCTTATGCGTTTCCCCTTAGAGTGAGACAGTGAATGCCATATAACGTGACAACCGGTTAATTTCCCACCAGTCAGTCACACAGCACGTTCTCGACTGACATACAGCAAGCATTCCCAGGATTAATCTGTTTGGTGAATACAATTATGAATTCAAATGCAAATATTTGTTTCCAATCTATGTGAACCACGTGTTTCGGCATGCGGATGCAATGCAGAACGGATAAAGACTTGTTTTACGTACCACCGGTCGCCGTCACGTTTGTACCTTCACACATCATCTGTCACAATGCAGCTCGTTTTATAACGACTGCCGGTGTTTGAATTCCACAGCTGATTTTTTACTGCAGGCTGCACTGCTCTTGTGAGAAGTGGCTTTATTGCTGTGAAACTGTAAATTGGGAAATTGTTTAAACTGAAATGTAACAAATAAAATGCAAAATGAATGTTACAAAATTAAGAGAATTAAGTTATTATATCAAAATTTGGACAAAATAGATTGGCATCCGTTTTTATTTCCTGGATTTTAGGCTTTAAAATTGGCTCATTTCATTTTTGTGTGTTGTATGAAGCACTCAGTAAACAGATACAGCAATGCAGCTACAAACTTCATTATGTCCTTCAGTCTGTTCGCATTTAGAAGAGTTTGGGTTGATTTCAATGAAAACTGGAATATAATGATTTTACTAAAATTTGTCAAGTCTTTCCAGTTAGCATTAAATTCGGACACAGTAAAGGACACTGGACCTAAAGAAATTTACACTGAATTATCGAGTTTAAACAGGCAGTTGGTGTCGTCCTTCTGCAAGCCATGGAGTTGTGTGGGGAATGGAGTACGACACCACTTATTCTTATTTTCCACACTAAATAGAAATAGGTGGTCAAATGCACACTGGCCACATGACCCCCAAATCGTATAACCCGGTGCTCTTTCGAAAGGAGGCTGCGTGGTTCAGCACATGTGTGTGCATTTTGGAGAAAAGAAAATATCTGGAATTTGGGTAGCAGGAAGACAATATCATATGTTGAACGAGTATCTGTTGAACAGAAGGAAACAACAAGAGAAAGAAAATTAACAAAATGTGAAACAACATTCAAGGTATCGTAATAAAAATATGTGGGTGGAAATCATGGCCTTTTCCCAGCAAATATAATAGTCAATTTTGCGACCCTGAAATGAGGCATTGAAGGAAAATACAGGGGAGAACTAAAGCAGAAAATGTAAGGTATCATACAGTAAGGAAATGCTTAGGAAGAGTGCCTGTGGAAGGGAAGACGGAATTAGCACGTTTGGGAAGGTTTGTGCTTGTTGTGAGGATTGGGGAGGGGGTGGGATTACTTGGCCTAATGGGGGTAGAACGGAGGGGAAAAGCATCAAAATAAGACCCCAGAGACTTGTGTAGAAAGGGTGCAGAAGATTTTGAAGTAAAGAGAAACTGAATAGAGAGCAGACAATTCTACAGCTCCAGACAGAAAAATGTAGAAAAATCTCTACAAACCCACAACATCTGCCAGTAGATGGGTTCAACCAATTCAAGAAAATATCTCTCGCCTCCGCCAGATTCCGTAGCTTAGTCACTATACTGACTGCGTTACCTAGGCAACTCAAGAGCCACTCGCTACTTAGTTACTGCAGCAGGTTTGAGCCAAATAGAGCCTAACTTTCAAGAAAGTCAGACGTACTTGCAAGCAGTCTAGTTGCTGTGCAACACTAAAAAGTCAGCACTACATAAGAACATTTGTAATCTGTATGTTGTGTGAATGTCTGTTTGTTTTGTGCTGTGTCAACTAATCTGAAAACAGCAGTTTCTGCAGTCGTCTCGTATTCAGAAATTGCATTCTGTATATCAATACAAATTACTTATCTGAATGTGATGTTCTGTGCTAAAGTGTCTTACGTCTCCCAGTGAACCAATATGTTCCTGCCACAGACAGTTGCTTCCAACATAGAGTCACTGTTCTACCTATGTATACATATGTATAGACACACATTCTCTTGTTCAGTGCTGCCTTCACAGTGTTGGTGTCATTAGTGTGTAAGTGTGGTGTCTCAATTAGCAAAAGCAGAAAAACAGAATCTAAATATGCCATAGTTGTTACTTACTTTCTGACGTGCGCTCGTAAAATGATATCATAGCTTTACTCACATAGGTGTTGATGAAGATTACGTCTTGCGGAATATGACGCCATGTCAGTTGCTCAAATCTTCAGGTCTTGACGTCTTCTATGTTGAAGTGTGAGGGAGTAAATGCGTGCAAGATTTTGTAATTCTCTACCAATCTACACGGAGTCATATCTCGCTACAATTAAACATCAACATTATTCTTCCGAAGAGTCTAGAAGTTCAACGAAATGTATTATTGTTTGTTATAATGGAAAGAGGTGTCTTCGCTCTGTACTTAATAAGTGTCCACGTTTATGAATGTATTTAATTGAAATGTAACTGAACATCGTGCTACAAACTTTGCTGTATTTAAATACATCAGAACTACAGTACAGTTTATGCACAGTGCTGCTGACAGTGCCACTGGCTGCTGTACGAAAGACAGAAATGAAGACGAAGCTTATAACGGAACTGGTAGCAGCAGTCCGTGACCTTACATTTACAAATAACACAGAATGAAAAGAACTCAACTGTTGATGACGTGTCTTGAGCTGTCTGCTGATAGCGAAGAGTGCTGCTTTTTAGTTACGTCTAGCAGTGCAGAATGGAACAGAAAGATGTGAGCAAACTGTCAGTACATTGTCTGATCAGATGACATTGCTGTAGCAGGTTAGATCAGTGCAGCAGCTGCAATAAAAATTAGCTGCAGTCCAGTTAGTCACAATTTGCAGGTTAGTAATGAAATTACACAATTATTTGTGAACGGAATTCAACATATTTGCAGTAATACTGCAGAATTGGTGCATACATACACACACATACATACAAACACACATACACATATACACATACATATAGATATAAATAAACACACATATATATATACATACATATATACATACGTACATACATACGTAATGCATACACACATACATACATATATAAATACATACACATATACACATATATATAAACATACGTAATACGTACATTATACATACATATATACGTGCATACATAAACACATAAATACGTACATACACACACATTTTTGCATACCTATATACATACGTACATACACACATACCTAATACATATATACATACATATATGCATTCATAAATATATAGATACACACATATGTACATACATTCATACATACATAGATACACACATATAAACAAAATATATAAATACACACATATATTCATGATATATAAATTCATACATACACATATATATATACCTATATATTATAAATATCATTATACATGTATACATAAGTACACAAATAAATAAATATATCTACATACAAACATACATACGTGCATACATATATATACATTCATACATGTATGAGTACATACACATATACACACATACATACATAATACATACATAAACACTTACATACGTACATACAATCATATATAATTACATACCTACATACATGCGTACGTAAATGCGTATGTACGTACGTAATACATAAATAATGCATACATATATATAAACTCATACCTACATAAGAACATGCATACACATATACATTCATACATAAATATATAATTAAATATGTACATTCATTCATACATACATAAGTACAAGTGTACATACATATATATGCGTGCATTCGTACATACATATATACACATAATGCATACATACATACATACATACATACATACATACATACTTACATTCCTACATACATACATGCATACATATATACATACATAGATACACACATACATACAGAAATACATATATACATACATACGTACATACACACATACATACATACATCGTACATTCATACATATACATACACATACATATATACATACATATGTACATACATACACACATACACACATACATAAATACATGGATATACGTCACAAGATGGCGGACGAGCTGGAAGAGCAAGTTGAAGAGTCTCTTAATATGGTGGTGATAACGACGGAACAAAGCAGTAATATTAGAAAAGCGCTGAAACAGAAGATCTTTGAAACTGTAAGTACATTGCGAACACTATTTGCTAAGCTAAAAGACAAAGACAGTAGAAAAACAAAGGAAAATAAACAACCTAACTAAGCAGGTAGGCGAAATGGGGACAGAACTCAAGCAGTGCAGGTAGAGGCTCAAGGAGGAATAAAGAGCGATATCTATGGACCGATCAACAGAAATAGAACTAGAGCCATCTATGGATGGAACAAAAGAATGAGAAGAAGGGAGGATCAAGTGTCACGGCTCTACATCTACCGTCCAGGCTACAGAATCAACTGGGAAGTTAACACGGCATGTGGCGCTGCCTGTCAACAATAGGGGTAACTACGCCCAAATTGTCCAAGTTTCGAAGCTGAAATCATTTAAGATGACTATCAAATCTCGAGACGCACACTTACCGGAAAAAAATAAACAATTTCTGAAAAACAAAATAAACCCAGGAGAAATTAAAGTAGGGGTAAATTCTTTCAAAACATTAAGCGGATGAGTATTAATCGAGACGAATAGCAAGGAGGAGATTGAAGACCTAGAAAAAGAAATATAAATCAAGTTTGGTGACGAACTGGATGTACATGTACACTCGCTTAGGAAACCTAGGATAATAATCCTAAACGTGCCAGAGGACATCACAACAGCAAATATAGAAGACACAATCCTAAGGCAAAATCCTGAGCTCAACCTTCATAAAGGGAGCATAGTGGCGAAGTTCATATACGTCACAAAGAGGATGCACCGGAATGCAGTTGTAGAAGTCGGGGCGGAAATCAGGAAGATACTACTCAACAAGAATGTGCGGTTAGGATGGCACATCTGCAAGACTGATGACTACTTGACAGCAACTAGATGCTTTAAATGCTCGAAGTTCAATCACAGGACCCAAGACCGCAAAGGGAAAGTTACCTGTCCTCTATGTGCAGGCCCCCACACTTAGAAGAATGCAAAGAAGACACAACAACATTCAAGTGTGTAAATTGCGAGTGTTATAACAGACACAATCTGACAAAGAATATCAGTGTAAATCATTCATCTTTAGACAGAAAAAGCCCAAGTCTACACGCAGTATTGGAGAAAAACAGACTGAACACCGCATACTAAATGGACGGCTGGCCCACTGAGGCAGGAAAGCAAAGGAACAGAATAGGCAGAATGAATATAAAGATCGATTGTCTGCAAATAATCTCAGGCATTCCAAGGCAGCAACATAAAATCTACAAAAAATAATCGACGAAGAAGGAACAGACATCGTGTGCATAAAAGAACATTACACCACCGGAAGCAAACTCATAGGTATACCACGAACATGTTCGGTATACGCGACGGGGGCAGGAAGGAAACGGGCTGCTATACTAATTAAAAACAAAAATATAGACGCAATATTAATAAAACTATTATCAGATGAGGACGTGTTGGTGGTGGAAATTAGGGTGGAAAGAGCCACGATTATAATTATTAGTATATACTTCGACATAAATAGACCGATAGATTTCGACTTGCAGAAAATGCAGACAATCCTAACGCACACAAAAGGAGTGGGGATCATATTTTCGATTGACAGCAATGCAAGATCAACCTCGTGGCATGATGTCCTATCCAACAACCGAGGGAAGAAATTAGAGGAATTTATAGTAAGCAAGCAGTTGCACATAACCAACGAAGAAAGCAGCAGTTATACGTTCCAGACAGAAAGAGGCGCTAGTAACATTGACCTGACGGTAGTTAACAGTCAAGCGATCGACTATGTTACTGAATGGGCGATACATGAACAGGAAAGTTGCTCCGATCATAAAATAATAAAGTTCGGAATATGTAAAGCGTTAGATCTGGGTCAAACGACGAGGCTGAACAAGGCAGAAACGAGATAAAGAGTTACACAGAGGGGCACGGAAAACTTCCAAAGGAACTTCTTGCAAATAATGGGGCAACTAATACACGGACCAAATACAGAGGACGCAGGAATAGAGGAAATAGATGAAGACTTATGTCAGAGAGTAGGAACAGCTTCAAAAACCGAAGAGATAATCGAAGAATTTCAAGAAGCATTGGATAAAGAATTAAATCTTCATACAGACTAACCACGACAACAATGACAACCAAGAAGGAACCACATCACAAATCGGTCCCTTGGTGGACGCACGGGCTCACAATCCTTAGAAAAAAGGAAAACGCCCAGAGAAGGAGATATCAACGCACGAAAGGGGACAACGTCCTACGCGAACAATGGAAAGAACAATATCTAACCACCAAAGCAGAGTATGCGGCAACTATCAGGAAGGAAAGAATATCATCCTGGAAGGAGTACTGCACAATGACTTTGGCGACAAACCCATGGAATGAAATATATAAGATAGCGGCTGGAAGGAGAAAAGAGACAACACCCACAACTACGCTGAGGCAAAAAGACGGAGAGCTAACAACAAACCTGCAAGAAACTGTTCAATACATGATACAGCAACTCACACCAGAAGACAAGCAATATAATGATAACGCAACTCACAAAGAGATACGAGCAGCAACACAAGAAACAAGTGACACAACTGATGATAAAGAGTTATCTGTGCAGGAAGTCAGGAACGTGGTGGCCAGCATGAGAGGGAAAAAAGCGCCAGGGGAAGATGGCATACCAAGCGAAGTATACAAAGGGCTGGTGCGAATTCTACCCCACTACTTAACAGCAATCTATAACAAATGTCTAAAGACAGGAATCTTCCCAAGAGGTGGAAAAAAACAGTAATAATACCGATAATAAAACCCGGGCAAAAACGAAGTGATGAGGTATCAAAATTCCGTCCCATAAATCTACTGAACACAAGAGGGAAGGTGTTGGAAAAGATAATGATAAACAGAATCAATCACCATGTCTACTCAAGAGGATACATGAATGAAAATCAATACGGCTTCAGACAGCAAAAATGCACCATAGACGCGGCCATGGCAATAAAAGACTTTGTACAACAAGGACCGGAATCAGGTGAAGTAATAGCGCTAGTTAGCTTGGATATTCAGGGGGCGTTCGACGCAGCTTGGTGTCCGGGGATTTTGAATGAACTACGGAAATATAAATGTCCTAAAAACTTATATGAACTTACAAACAGTTATTTTTCACAACGTATAGCGTCATGGTCCACGAACAGTCTCAGGATGAATAAAGAGATAAGCAGAGGGTGCCCCCAGGTTTCGAGCTCCGGGCCCGGAATATGGAACTTGCAATACAAATCACTGCTGGAACAAAGATACATGAAACGAACTAAAGTGGTGGCATTCGCAGACGACCTGATCATAACGACGAGGGAAGAATTAGCGAGAGCCGTGGAAAATTATGTGAACGTAGAACTAAACAAAACAAAATGTATAGGCAAAGAATAACAAGACACGATTCAATGAAAAAAAAAATCCAAAGTGATGCTCGTTTCTAGAAGGAAAAGGAAAGAAAACAAGAACATAAGAGTTTATTTAAATAACAAGCCATTGGACCAAGTTACTAAAATGAAATATTTGGGAATAATACTGGACCATAAGTTCAGATTCAATGAGCATATAAAATACAAAGCAGGGAGGTGCGGAAAATTAATTCACAGTTTGGCAAGAGCGGCAAGAATGAAGTGGGGGATAAAATACAAGGCTATGGACATCATATACAAAGGAGCAATAATACCGCTGCTAACATATGGCGCTCCAGTATGGATAGAAGCAATGAACCACGAATACAACAAACGGAAGTACATAAGAGTACAGCACCTGATCAACATAAGCATGGCAAAGGCGTACCAAACCACGTCAAGTGAGGCCCTTTGCATCTTGACGACAACGATACCAATAACCATCAAACTTGAGGAGATCGTTAAACGATACAACACAAAAAATAGGAAGAGCGAGAGCCTAATGGAATTGGACCATGAAGTGGAATTTAAATACTGGCCACATCCGGCAGACGTAGAGACAATTGAGGAAGTAGTAGGAGACGAGGAAACTACACTCCAGGCTTTCACAGACGGAAGCAAACAAGAAATAGGTGTAGGGGCTGTGGCTGTGGCTTTTAAAGGAAGCGAGTTGGTGGCAAAAGTACAGCAGAAATTAGACAATAGATGCTCACATAATCAAGCGGAACAGCTGGCTATATTAAAAATACTAAGGAGGCAATTGAATCGATGAACAGCCACATCATCAACCCACGCATGGTGACAATATTTACAGACAGCAGAGTCCCCTAGACTCGCTTCAAATTTCAAAAGAATGGTGAGAGACAAATGGAGAAAAATTTTTTCGTGGGTTCAGGCCCATACTGGAATATTTGGAAATGAAATGGCGGATAAGTTAGCCAAAGAAGCAGCGCGAAGCAAAGAAACCAACTACGTGTTCAGAAGGATCCCCATAAGTGCCATATACCGTGAAGCAGCATAAAAAGGAATAATCAAATGGCAAGAACAATGGGAATAAACAAGCAAATCAGAGACAAAGAAACAGTATTTCCTAACAATAATGGACAGAATAAGGACAAAACTCAACGTAACTCCAAAGCTAACAGCTGTCCTATCCGGACACGGTAAAACTAATGCATACCTACACAGATTTAATCTACGGGAAGACGCCAAGTGTAAGTGTAACAAAGGTGATCAAAAAATGGATCATATATTATTCCAATGTGTAGAGACTAGGAAACAAAGAGAACTTATAAAACTCCAACTAAGAAAACAAAAGATGTGGCCTGCAAACAAATTAGAGCTTATAACAAAGCGCAGGAAAGTGTTTAGCGAATATATTGAAACAATTTATTTTGACAGTTTGCAACAAAAATAGCGATAAATAGGACAGTGATCGTGAGTGTAGGGTATACATTGAAGTAGAAATGTACAAAAGAGGGATATATAGGACAGTAAAAAAAATAGTGTTGAGTGATAATATATAGAAGCAGATACGGAACAATAATAGGACAGTTAATGTGAATATAGTGAAATTAACGGAATGGATACTGTACAATAGAGTGCTAAAAAGAATGACGTTTTGAGAGCCTAGTGAGTGTAGTAATACTGTAAATAAGTGCTATCATGTAGTATTACAAGGGTAATGGAGCATGCTTAATTGAAAATAAAAAAGATACATACATACATACATACATACACTCATACAATATATGTCAGTTCACGTCCAATGTGACCGCTCAAGTAACATTAATCTACATCTGTAATGTGAGCGATGATACTTATACAGCCTTCTCACTCTCCTAATGCGAGAATTCTTTTTCTCCTTACGTTTGCACAGACAGTATACAATTAACTCAGCAATAAACAGCACTGAACTGAAGACAGTTCCTACAAGCAGCACCACAAATGCCGGCATTAACTGAGAAACAGAGAACGCGAAAAACATTTCACCACCTGCTTCTCTAAACCTCCTTCTGCCCATCAAAGACGCTCGATGCTGCAGTTCTTTCCATTGCTTTTCCATCAAACCGGCTACCAAATAGCGTCTCGTTAGGGTGTTGAATCTGTTCAGAAATGGATTTCCCTTCTTAAAAAGAAACGTTACATCTGCTGATATTATATATTCATCAAGGGAGCAGATTACTTTACCGACATCCACAGTCCCCATTTCCCTAGCAACGTAAGTAGCAAACCATGGAGCAATAATCGAAGCAATGTCTCTTTTTGTTATCATTCGTTCAATACATTTCCTAATATCGCTGCAGTCTTCCTTCAGTTTCTTGTGTTCAAAGAACTTCACTAATTCAGGATAATCTGCCGTGCCTTGAAAAAAGTTAATAAACGGATGGTAGCCATAAACTGTGTCTGAATCCAGTAGTTCGTCTAATGTTTCTATTCTCCTTTCGTACTGCGGTTCTACCAGATAAGAAACAAAGAATGCTTGGAATACAGTGCTAAGAGCGAAACAAAAACAGACGAAGTTAAAGAAGAAAATCCTAATGCTATAAGTTTTGGGCTGCTGTGGAACAGGCACTCCTACAAAAACAGCCCATACATTGTGGAAACAGTTGGACAGTGACCAATATCTATGTGTGTCATTACACACAGACCGGTACGGACCATTACCGGCACAGCAGAACACAGCTGTTGTTAGCAGCAACACAAGGCCAATTGTCAACCACACAGACAGAGAGAAAGTTTTCAGTATACTTTCTGCTCCAGGAATAGCTTTTGGACATGGAACTAGCATCTTGAAATTTAAATGTGTATAGGGTATTGTGGCGTCGAATGAAGATGTCACAACGACAGGCACCAGAGGAATTGTGCCGGCTAGAACGTCTGAAAAATCATCTTCTAATTCAGCAATTTCTTTTACAGCCGAATCAAGTTCCAAATTTAGGGATGGTGGAAGGAAAATTGTAGTCAAATTCATTTTCTCACATACCAATTTAAGTAGCTCAATAGACAAGCCTGTTAATTTGTAAGGAATTCCGCCGTCATTCTGTGTGTAATTTACTGTCGTAATCACATAAGGATCGATTCCTATGGTACCTACATTAATGGGACAACCCATGAAATTTTTTGGAACTTTTGAAGCATACAATTTTGCATTTTCTGAAAATCTGCCACTATTTTCAAAGAGCCATTCGTCTAACAGAATGACGTCCTGTACCTCTCCACACCCTCCCAATTTAAATGGGAACCAAGTGTACAAGTTAAGCTTGTCAGGTGATGAAATATTTGTGGATTTCACAGCAAGCAATGGACGATATGCAAATTGGTTTGGGATCAAGACCACCACGTTGACAATTCTGGCCACCTGCCACAATATGGAACATATGTGAGCAGCCAGTAACTGAGCTGGTTCATTGTTCTTGTCAGTTGTCACCACAAGAAACCGTCCTCGAGGGTTCCACGATGTGCTGTATTTCAGATTCTCCAACTGATTTTGAAGTGTCTCATTTAAGCTGCCCGCCTTTTCGTTCCACAAAAACAGAATGTAACTGTGGTGTAAAACTGATGTGTCGGCAGTGTCATCTCCGCTTGGTCGGAACAGTTCAATCGGCCATCTTGTCCCCTCGTGTAACTTTCCCAGCAAGACGTTCACCGTCTGCAGTTCGTCTCTTTGTGGCAGAGGATCACGTAGAGCGCTGCGGGAGACGTCCGGCGTTGTGCGTGGCACCGAGACGACAAGAGGACTTGCTGGTGCGAAGTGTCTGTGTGCGACAGTCCACACACACAGGACTGTGTGCAGCTGGTCTGTCGTCAGCGTTACGGAAGCTTGAGTGACCGCAGTCAGCAAAAACAACAGCATGCTAACAGCGATGTCGGATCTTGCCATCTGCAAAAAGCAGTGCATTGGCGTGTACTGTACAACAGTCATCGATTCATCTGACTTCCAAACTTAGTAACACTTTTATTAATAAACTGAAGTTACAGTTTATTGCAACGTGGCGCCGTGTAGTTTGGTAGCACAATCAGAATAACGTATTGTTTCCATTTTCATTCTATTCCGATGGAGGACGTAGAAGATTTCTTCCCCACTTTCGGTAAATGTATGCAAGTGTGTACGGCGTCACACCCTAGCAGACGACATCCATCATAATGATTGGCAGCAGAGCCACAAATGTCAACGCTGCTGTGATTTACCGAAATGAGTTTTATGTATATTGCGAAGTAAATTACATTTCGGTTTAAGAATTTTGTTGCTTGTAACCATTGGAAATTTAAATGTTAACACGAATTGTGCCTTAAAATTGTGCGAATTGAGGTAATTTTTGTTAGCGCTTCGCAACATTAGTGACAGTCGGTAAGCAGTCCGGAGTACACTCTTCTGCAGCAATCTAAGTAATTACATTGCTGCAGCAGCTATCTGAACTGTGTTGTATATCGCATTTTGTTGCTGTCTGTACTAAATTCACAATGCATTGTGCAGTTGCGCTGCTTATCGGTAACTTTCATCTGATTCGTCTGTGTGAGTCACAAGGCAAAGTGGTCCCTTGGTTCCCACTTCCGTAAGAAAATTTATTATTATTATTATTATTATTATTATTCACGCCATATTCCCTTCGCCCATTCCTGAACCCCCACTCAACTCTCATCTTGACCCTCTCTCTCTCTCTCTCGTCTTCCTGCACGCTATAACAGACCGTTACTTTCGTTATGTCTTCCTCCACCCGCTGTATCTGTCCTCTCCAGTTACCTTCTTTGTCTCTACATTTATCCAAAACTCAACATATATTTAATTGTTGTCAGACGGATTTCATTTCTGCAGGCTGAGCGTGTCTGTTAGTGATTTTCTGCCCCTTCGTAAGGAAATCTTCATTCTCAACTAACCAACAAACGAGCTGCATGGAACAGATTTATACTTGAAAAGCTAACAATTCACCTACTATTAAAGATATTCTCCGCATTGTATTGCAAATTTAAATGTCCCGCAACCTCTCAGAGTTCTGAGCAAAATGGAAGTTTCACCATCGTATTCTTTGGAGATCTACTTTAATATTATCCGTGTCCCAGACCCACGCGCACACTAAACCTTCCACTTGCCAAATCCTTCCAAAAGATCAGTCCTTTTCCCAGGCTTTGTGAAATAATCCGTAACGCAGTCAGCTGTTATGTTGTCCACTATCAGCAACACGCCCAGCCACCAAACTGGGGGAAACCCCTTGTCGAATGTCCTCTGCTCTTTATTCAATATATTGCCAGCTACCCTCAATATCTGGCTACCACCTCCTCCACCGCAACCTGAGAACGCGCCGCACTATGTTGACATGGACACAATACGGCTGATGATACACTCCAATTATCATAATAATTATCATCACCTTGTGATTTCGTTAGCAGTAACAATTAAATAATTTATTCATACCTCCACCCGATCCTAATTGTATTATTGACTCCATCCTGACATTCAGTATATCATTCACTCCTTACTGATATTCAGTCTTTCTTTCACTCCTGACTGACATTCCGTCTATCATTCATCCCTTACTGATATTCTGTCTAGCATTCATTTCTGACTGACATTCAGTCTATCATTCACTTTCGACTGAATTCGGTCTCTCATTCACTCCTAACTGACCTACAGTCTGTCATTTACTACTGACTGACATTCAGTATATTATTCATTTCTGACTGACATTCTATTATTCACCCCTTGCCGACATTCAGTCTATCATTCAAAACTTACTGACATTCAGTCTAGCTTTCACTTCTACTGGCATTCAGTCTCTCATTCACTTTGGACTGAATTCAGTCTCTCATTCACTCCTAACTGACCTTCAGTCTGTCATTAACTACTGACTGACATTCAGTGTATTATTCACACCTTACTGACATTCTGACTATAATTCACACCTTACTGACATTCAGTCTAACATTCACTCCTGACTTACATTATGTCTTTCATTCACCCCTGACTGACATTCAGCCTTTCATTCCATTCTGACTGATTTTCAGTCTATCATTCACTCCTGAATTAGATTCTGTCTTTCATTCACTCCTCTCTGACATTCAGTAAATCATTAACTTCTGTCTGACATTCAGTCTATCATTCACCACTTACTGACATTCAGTCTACCATTCACTTACAACTGACATTCTCGAATGACGAAATAAAATTCATAACACCCAAACCTGGCAGGAAACGATACGTAAAACTGCACGAATGAAGTCAACAACCATCTGTCAGTAAGTTACTAACCTTTACAACATGAGTTTTCTTGAAGAAAATCGTGCAGTCAGTCTATGGATGAGGCTGTGGGCTGGACGATCCCAGTTTCTAATTCCGGTAATGGCGAGTGTTTTCACTCCCCTTCAAAACGTCTGGACAGTCACTGGACCTCACACAGCCTCCTGGATCATTTGTACTGGCCTACTTCCCCTGAGATAAAGCAACCGGAGCGTAAGCCTGACACATCACCTGTATTGAGTGCAGTGGTGATGATGATCAGTAAAAGTGTCCCGTTAGTTTTACGTTTCCAGTTAGATGGGCAGCAGTAGGTGAAGGTTGTGCGAGTGACTGGAACTGACAGGTACGGTAAATAGGGGTAGTGGGCTTGCGGCAGTTCAGATTGGTACAGCGCTGTTGGTGAAGATTTGTGTCTTTCTGTATTGGATGTGAAATACTTATATTTCCAAATGTAGGACTAACTGAACACTAAATTTAGGCAGTAATCTGCAACGAAATATGATATTTACATACCGATCAGCATGGAATGATATCGGAACAAATTTTAATGTTTAGCAGTTTTGTTGATAACTCAATGTAATATTACTGAAATGTGTTATTGTTTATAATATTAAAAACAACTTTCTTCTCATTTAACTTACATGCCTTGATGTGTGTAAATAAATTATCAAACAAAGCTTGTTACTTAAGACAATATTAGTTCGGAAATTGCGAGTTATATTCTCCAATCGTCTAGCAGAGTCCCTTCATAATCTCTACTAACTTTTCATATCCATTCCACATTTCTCTCAACCCACCACTCGCAACACAGTTCCTGCGCCACGTTCTGTCTAAAGAGTTCGATCAGCCTTTCCACATTTCAGTTGTATTTCAAAATCGCCACATTGCTACGTTCTGTCTGTCGTGTCGCGAATTAATAATTTATAGATGCACTGAATTCAAAATATTCCCACAAAACCTATTATGAAGGGCATTCACTGCGGTCACGTGAAGTGTCAGCACGCCATTTGAAAGCATAAATCCCAAACACCTTGGGAAAGAATTAAAGTTCTTTTGATGTCATAAAATTCAGTATAATTTTGCAAATCGTTAAAAAATTTTATTCCCAGTGACAGTTGTTCAATTAATAGAAATGAAATAACGCGAAAGAAGAATTTGCATTTTACTAAGCAGAAGGCAACTGGAATTTAACTGGTAAACTGGTAAACCTTTTGCCAATTTCGCCACATTTTCTCACATTTCATCTATCCCTAGATCCCCATAAATTGCCTCTTCCTTTCACGTTTACAACGGAAATTTTTTGTGTATTTTTAAAATTTCCAGTGCATTTCCCTTGTCCCATCTGTCCCACTACCTTTCAGGTCACCACCCACCAACATTCAATCAACAGTACCAATCATGCAACTCCTCACAGTGAAGTTTTGTTCATCCTCCTGCTACTCCCTCTGTCTTCAGAACAAATAATACCCTCTGCCCCCAATTTAGCACAATATTACCATGTTTACTCCGAACACCAAAACACACATCACCAAACACACTTAAATCTGTGTAACAGAAACTGTATTTTGACAACCTCAAACTGCTCATGAACTATCTGCCATTTGTATGAACAGTTGTATTCGATATGCAGAGTTTAGAATAATCAACAATATATAAACATACCTCTATGCACGTTTGCACTGTGGCAAGATCCGTAAAGTGAAGTGCTGCAGTCAGGATTAAATTCAATAACAGAGAATAATTGTGTGTGTGTGTGGCGGTGTGTGGGGGTGGGTGTGTTTAGGGGATGGGATGGGATGGGGTGGAGTGTGTGTGTGGTGTTTGGTGTTTGGTGTGTGTATTTATGTATGTATGTATGTATGTATGTATGTATGTATGTATGTATGTATGTACGTACGTACGTACGTACGTACGTATGTACGTATGTATTTATGTATGTATGTATGTATGTATGTATGTATGTATGTATGTATGTATGTATGTATGTATGTATGTATGTATGTATGTATGTATGTATGTATGTATGTATGTATGTA
>Ga0123357_10001463_pt1 | contig 25107 bp, 14 predicted proteins | sample TergutEmb28metaG_FD_89873 | JGI IMG/M metagenome (GOLD analysis project Ga0123357, IMG submission 89873) | Embiratermes neotenicus P4 segment gut microbial communities from Petit-Saut dam, French Guiana - Emb289 P4 | ecosystem: Host-associated > Arthropoda: Insects > Digestive system > Gut ...
GCCGTTTGGGAGATACATCCCTTCAGGGAAGGCAATACCCGAACGGTGGCAGTGTTTGCCATCAAGTATCTGCGGCGTCTTGGGGTGGATGTTGATAACACACCTTTTGAAAGTTACTCGCAATGGTTCCGTGACGCGCTTGTCCTAAACTGGGCAGGTGATAGATCTTACTTGAGTATGTTCTTTGAGAACATCGTCATGGGCCCTCGTCATGATTTGAGCAAGTATAATCTCAGGGAAAATGGCCTGGCCGGGCAGGGGCAATAAGGAAAGCGTAGCACAATAGCAGAGCATCGCGGGGAGTCAGATCGTGTAGATGTGGCTTGCGCGCGATTTTGAGTATTTGACGTCCCCAGCCTTAACCAACTATACTACGTTACATGAGTAAGGTAGTTGTGGAGGAAAAGCGTGCGGATTGATTTTGAGAGTATCAAGCCTCTTTATCTGCAGATCGCAGAGGCGATCGAGGATGACATTCTGACGGGGCGCCTGAAGGAAGGCGGGCCCGCCTATTCGCAACTCATTCTTTCTAACGAGCTTGGCGTTAATCCGGCGACGGCGGCAAAGGGCATTAACGTTCTGGTCCAGGCGGGCATCCTCGAAAAGAAGCGCGGCCTGTCCATGGCGGTCGCCAAAGGCGCCCGCATAAAGCTCATTTCAAGCAAGCAGAAAAATAGTCTTCAGCCGCTCGTTCGTGATCTGGTTGCAGAAGCACGAAAGATCGAGCTTTCAGAAGAAGATGTGGTCAAAATGCTCAGGGAAAGTTTTGCCGTACGGGAAGGAGGCGCCGCTCATGAATGACGTTGCCATACAAGCGACCGGTCTGACAAAAGCGTATAGCAGGAAGAAGCCTGCGCTTGAAGACATCGGCTTTACTGTCGCGGGCACGGGCATTACCGGCTTGGTGGGTAGAAACGGTGCTGGCAAAACGACGTTGCTGAAGCTCTGCGCGGGCCTGCTTGACACTACCGCAGGCCAGCTGGAAGTATGGGGCGAAGATCCCCGGGACAACCTGTCGGTCTTATCAAGGCTGGTCTACAGCTATCCCAACCTGAAGTATGGCCAGGCCTTGAAGTTGCGCGATATCCTGCACGACTACACAGCTCTTTTCCCCACCTTCGATCGTGAGTTTGCACAGGGACTGATATCCTACTTTGACTTGAACGCGAAGCAACGATATCGGGCGTTGTCGCAGGGCATGGTAAGCACCTTCAATTTCATTTGCGGGCTTGCCTGCCGCACGCCCCTGACCTTGTTTGACGAGCCAACGTTGGGCATGGATGTGACCGTGCGTCGGGCGGTCTATGAGATCCTGCTGCGCGAATACAACGAATGTCCGCGCACCTTCATCGTGTCGAGCCACCTCATGTCAGAGCTTGAAGGGATCTTGACTGACGTTCTGCTGATCGACGGGGGCAAACTCGTGCTGCATGACACGATAGATCATCTGCGCCAGAGCGCCTACCTTCTGGAGGGGGATGTAGAGGCGCTCGATAAGTTCTGCCAGGGCAAGGAGGTTATCTCCCGCAAGCAGGGCGAAACCGGCGCCGCAGTTGTCGTATTTGAGGAAGCAGACAAGGACTGCGTCCAGGAGGCGGGCGCCCGTGGGCTAAAGCTCTCCGCCGTACGCCCCGAGGATCTCTGCGTCTACCTGACACGCGAGAACAAGGAAGGAGAGCTCAAATGTCTGTGGCAAAAAGCGAGCTGATCTGTACCTGGCGGTTCTTTAAGCTCCGCCTGCGCGATGCGCGTATCGGCATAGGAGCCATCTTAGCGCTGATGGTGTTCGTCTGCGTTGGGACGTGCGGGATGATCTGCGTTAGTTTTTCTTCGAGCACTGCCCCAATCAGTCAGCATTTTTTAGCAGATTTTCCGATGCTGTTGATCGCGGTCATGCCTCTGGTTCTGGCGATAATGATAAGCAGGTATGAGAACTCGAACAAGCGCTACTCAGTCTACCCACTGACGGATACCAGCCGGTTTCTTTCTGCCCAGGCACTCTATTACTTTTTAATTGCGCTGGCAATTGCTGCGGCGGTATTTTTCTATCTTGTACAATATCTCTTTTTCACCTTAGTGAGTGTCTGGAAACCGGGCGTTGTGATTGCTTATGGCTTCAGCGCCCACTATCTCATAACGGGCTCGCTTGTGCTGTTCACCTGGCTGGCGCTTTTGGCAGCGGTGCTTTCACTTCTGGTGACGCTAGTTAGGGCGTTTAAGCTTGTCGCAATAGTGCCGCTGGTGGTACTTTTTGCCATGCTGTTAACTTTGGGTTTGCAAGCACGACTCGGGAGCTTACAAAAGGTACTGATCAAACTGGTTACGTTGCTACTTCCCAAAAGTGCGGGCACATTTCTGCTTAGGGGGCTTCTTATATGGCTTATTCTTTTTGGAGTAACCTTTGCTCTTAATAAGCTGATGCGCCATCTTAAGATCCCCGAACCGATCTCCTGGGCGCCTCTGTTGGTGACTGTTCCCATTATTGTGGTGGCGGCTCTTTTCACAGCTGAGTTCAGCCTCTTTGCTGTCGGCGGCGGCTTTAATGGATCTGCCAATGATTATATTCCGGCTAATGCGCAAACCATTACGCTTGATGCCTCACAGGTTCCCAAGGGCTCGACTATCGAAGTTAGACAAAGAGCTCTCCGCGCAGGTGCGTCCAAGTTCTCTAAATCTTGGAATTATTCTTATCTGAGCGGTCTTTCTTGGGATAATCAAGGTTTCACTTCACCTGATGCGCCGCCAGAAACGGGGAGTATTTTTAAAGGGAAAAACATTTATGTTACTAGCCAACTTCCTTCCTATTTTTCCAATAACCAAAGACTTATGGAATACGCTCGGCCTGCGTTGACTGCTCAACTGAAAGGAACAGTGCTTTATGTCGATTATCACTACACGCATAAAGTTGACGTGATAGAACCCACTATCTGGATAGTTCTGGAAGGTTACACGAAGTACGACTATAACAACATCGGAAAAAAACTTGGGACGAAATCAGCACCATTCAGTAATGGGTATCTGGATGTGAGCGCGGCCAAGCAGATTTACTTTTCCAAGCGGTAGCAGGTGAGGTGGCAGGAGAGGAGGCCGCTTCCTTTGTCACTCGGTTTCTTTCTTGCAGTACTCACAGATGACCTGGGTGAAGGGCTCTCCATAGGCTTCTAGTTTGGTCTGGCCGACCCCGTTTACCTGGGAGAACTCTTCGAGGGTTCGTGGCAGCTTGGCGCACATGTCGCTGAGGGTGGCGTTGCTGAACACGATGTAGGCGGGCATGCCGGCCTCGTCAGCCAGTTGCTTGCGCAGCGCGGTCAGGCGCGTATAGAGCTCGGGGTGCTCGCTCGCTCCCGCCCGCGCCGCCGCCTTCGCGGCCTTCTTCTGTTCCTTCTTGTCGTGCTCGACTTCTTTGGGCAGCTGCATGATGATCCGTGCGCCGCCCCGGATGACCTCGGCTGAGGCGTCGGTCAGTCCCAGGGTCGGGTACTCCGTGTTGCTTTGGGTGATCCAGCCCTTCTCTACCAGGTAGTTGATGATGTCGATGATGCGGCTTAAACGTTGCTCGGACATGATCCCGTAGGTGCTCAGCTGGTCGAGGCCGCGCGCGACGATCTGCTTGTCCGTGCTGCCTTGCAGCGACTTTGCGATCATCACCTTGCCAAAGGCCCGGTTCTGGCGCGCCAGACGGATGATGCAGGAGACGATCTTTTGTGCGTCGACGGTCACGTCGACCGACTCAAAGACCGTATCGCAGTTCGAGCAGTGGCCGCAAAACACCGGAGCGCTCTCTCCAAAGTACTTCAGGATATAGCCGCGCAGGCAGTCGGTGGTCGTGCAGTACCACGTCATCTTCTTGAGCAGTTCAAGGTCTTTTTCCTGCAGAGCCTGGCGTGTCTCCCAATCGTAGTCCTCGCTCTGGTAGCTTTTGGATATCAGGAACTTTCCGGTCTCGACGTCTCCCTCGCTATACAGCAGCAGGCAGATCGCGGGCTCGCCATCGCGGCCAGCGCGTCCGGCTTCCTGATAGTAGCTCTCGATATTGCGCGGCATGTTGTAGTGCACGACGAAGGCGACGTTGCTCTTGTCGATGCCCATCCCAAAGGCGTTGGTTGCCACCATGATCCGGCTGCGCTCGTAGACAAAGTCGTCCTGGTTGCGGCGGCGCTCTTCGTCGCTGAGCCCCGCGTGGTAGCGCGTGGCCGCATATCCGCGGTCCTTCAGCTCGGCGCAAACCTCCTCGACGCCAGCCCGCGTGGCGCAGTAGATGATCCCGCAGGCATCTTTGTTCTGGCGCTCCTTCAAAAAGCCGCGCAGCGAGGCCATCTTGTCGCGCGTGTGCTTCACGCTAAAGTAGAGATTCTCGCGATCAAATCCAGAGACCCTTACCTGTGCGTCGCGCAGCGCCAACAGCTCAATGATATCGGCCTTGACCTCGGCTGTCGCCGTTGCGGTAAAGGCAGAGACCACCGGGCGACGGGGCAGCGCCGCGATAAAAGGCGCGATCTCGCGGTAGCTGGGGCGAAAGTCGTGCCCCCACTGAGAGACGCAGTGCGCCTCGTCCACGGTGATCATGGCTATCTTTGCGGTAGCGCAGAATTTCCGGAACCCGGGATTTAAGAGCCGCTCCGGCGCTACATAGAGAATCTGGTACTTTCCCGCCTGCGTGTCGCGAATAACTTCGTCCATCTCCCCGGGCGACAGCGAGCTGTTGATGGCCGCCGCCGCAACGCCTGCCTGTGTGAGCGCGCCTACCTGGTCTTTCATGAGCGCGATCAAAGGCGAGATGACCAATGTGATGCCCTTAAACATTAAAGCAGGTACCTGGTAGCACAAAGATTTCCCCGCGCCGGTAGGCATAATGCCCACCACATCGTCGCCGCGCAGGATGAAATCTATCAGCTCCTCCTGGCCGGGACGGAAGGAGTCATACCCAAAGTAGGTTGAAAGTATTTCATGTTTCGAACGCATCACTACGCCTTTACTCAGAGCCTTTTTCATTCAGGCTTCTACTTTATACCAACGGGGGATTCAGGTTTTGAAACCTTGCTGTTTGCGGCTAATTGTGAATAAATAAAAATGTTACGCGCTGTCTCTTTATTATTTTATTGAATTATTAAGGTTTCAATTAAGTTCAATGAAGCTATTTTTTATTAATATTTTAAACTTTTTAACTTTTTTTACAAAATCACTTGACAATTAAGGAGGTGGAAGGTTTATAGTAGGAATGGAAGGGAGTGCCGTACTCGCGTGCATATCCAAGTTTGTAAGCGGTTCGGTAGACTAACTAACGGAGGGTATTTTTACTGGAGGGTATTTATAACCTTTGATAATTTAATCCTATTGCAGGTTTATAGGTTAAAAAAAATCAAAGAATGCCTGGAAATACTCAGGGACATTTTAGAAAAGAAGATAAGGTAGGGAAATAGCGCTGTGCATTTTTTGTATGGCAACACTAAACGAAATAAACAGAGACATTCTGATGTGGTAGGGAAGAAGGCCGTAGGGTGCAATGAGGTGTGTGGTATGAAAAACGCTAGGGGACAAAAGAGCAACAGGGCGGGCGTCGTGGTAAGCGGCGTTTCTCGCAGCATGCGCAATCAAAGAGAAAGAAAGCGTAGCAGGCTTCTGTATCTTGCGTTGGCTGCGGTGCTACTGTTTGGCGCGGCGTCCGGCGTTATCGGCAGGAGCGCTTTTGCACAAGACGCAGAGCTGTCTATAGAAACGACGGGCGCTGCTGCGAATCCTCTTATGGGCGTAGACGCTGGTATTACCAGTTTAGAGACGAGCGCCTCAGTGGACGTCACCGATACGGTGGAGCCCGTTACGGAAACCGGTAATGCGGGCCTGACGTCTGGCGCGGGCATTCGTGCTACGGATTCGATCATCTTTACTGATACGATCGACCTGTCCAAGACTATTGCTTCGACCGACCCTGGTTATACGGTGTCCGGGACGACGCCTGCCTATTCAGGTGGCGGCGCTGTCGCAAGCCCCAATCGGATATTGGCTTTTACGAACGCCGCAAATGGGAAAGCCTATCAACTGATTCAGAGCGGTGTTCGAAGCCCCGTGACAACTCCGCCTAAACAGGGAACGTCTATATTTACAGAAATCAGCATTCCTAATGGGGTCGAGGTCACGCTGGTAATCAGTGGGATCGATCTGACGGGTAAGATTCTTCTGTCGGGTACGGCTCAGGTGACCGTGCTGCTTGACGGCGCAAACTATATCAGGACCGGTAATATTACGGTACCCTCAACTGCCGCGATCACTTTTGACAGTTATAACGGCAATGATGCCGGTGACTCGCTCACTATGCCCTCAACGGCAGGGTCTGTTAACGCTGCCGCAAGTATTGGTGGCGCGGCGGGTACTGCCACCGTTGCGGGTGGCGACGCGGGCTCAATTACCATCGGCGGAGGAACAATAAACATAACCGCCAGCTCTTCTGGCGCCGGTATCGGCGGCGGCGGCGCGGGCGCTGAGGGGGCTGGTGCTACCGCTCCTGGTGGCAGTGGCGGTGCGATTACGATTACTGGCGGGTTTGTAACGGTAACTCAGTATGGTAGTGGGAATGGTAATGGAACGGGCCTGGGCGGCGCCGGTATCGGCGGCGGCGGCGGCAGCGGCGTTAATGGCGGCTCGGGGGGCGTTATTAAAATCACGGGTGGAACCGTATCGGTTACCCAGTATTCGCGCGGCGCTGGCATTGGCGGCGGTACCTTTGGGCCCGCGGGGAGTATTACCATTTCTGACGGAACCGTCAACATAGTAGCGCGGGACTATAGTACAAAAGACCAAGGTACCTGTGGCATCGGAACGGGCGCGGGCACGAATGGCTCAGGGGCAAGCAACATCACTATTACGGGCGGGACGATAAACGTGACCAGTGATTGGACGGGGATTGGCAGACAGGGGGCCCCTACCAGCTCTGACCCTAACTCTCCTTGCAACATCAAGATTACGGGCGGAACCATAACTTCAAAGGCAGGAAAGGGCATGGGCGTTGGTTACCTCTATGATGCAATGGGGGGTGCGCTTATTATTGAGGGTGGCACCGTGGTTGCTTCAAGTGACGTACGCTCCGGCATTGGAGGACCTGGCTTCGGAACGGGATATACCCCGGTAAAGCTTATTCTTAACGCTGAGGCGGATGTGACTGCCTATTCAGGCGCCAGCAACACGATCTACGCGGCCATTACTGCGAGCGACAACTACGGGACTGGCTCCTATGTCAACACGCGGTATTATAGCGGCGCCAATACCGTACCGCTTTCTGCGAGCATGGACATGACCCTAAATGTATACGCCCAGGGAGGATCGCTCCTCAGAACGTTGACGGTGCCTAAGAACTATTACTGTTTTGGCTATAGCACGGGTTCTACAGCCTCGCGGATCGACAATATCTATGAGTACTACGCACCAACCTCAACGTTTATGGGAAGCATCGTGCGCAATACTGGTGGCAGTCCAGAGATTTATTCGATCTTTAATCAGAACGGGTACAATTCCTACAACAGCAATGCTAACAACGGCGTGCTACCCGTAACGCTCTTAAGTCAGTATGGCGTCACGGAGAAATATGTTGACGTTGACGGCAATACCTTGTCTGGCGATACGATGGCAGTCCTTCCCTCAGGGACAAGCAATTATTATAAAACCATCCCCCCTCTTGCTGATTACACGCCGGTAGGCTATGCGGTCGGCTCTTATGTGCCGCCGAACTATACCCCCGGCGACACCGCTTCGACCACGGTAAAAGGCCAGCAGACGGTGTACTTTGTCTACAAGAAACTGGTTACCTCGTTGACTGTTTCTCAGACGATAGAGGGCGACTACAGCGACCAGACGAAGATCTTCGATTTTACCCTGTACTTCACCGACAGCCAAGGAAATCCTCTGGCAGCGGGGACAAGCTTCGATTATGTAGGCGGGATTGTATCCGGCTCAGGTGCGACTGCCCCTCCGGGTGGCACGTTCATGCTGGATAGCGAGGGCAAGACGGTTTTTGCGCTTGAGACCCACCAGTCCATCACCATACCAGAGATTGCGGGAAGCATTCAGGTACGGGTCGTAGAAGACGACGACTCCCGGTACACGACGACTTTCAAGGACAGCGCGGACGCCAACCCCAGCTCGGGTGCAGATACGGATCTGCGTCTTTTGAAAGGCGGCGCAAGGACGTTTGACTTTCTCAATACGCGGATCAAGGTGCCGGTAACGGGCATCAGAACAGCTGCGACGGAGGTCCCGTTCTTCTTGCTCGCAAGTCTTTTGGCGGCGCCGATGCTGCTGTTCGCCACGTTGAAGTATCGTCGTCGGAAGAGGAAGGCCTGCTAACGTGACTGCGAAAACGCATACTCACGAGCCTTCTGCCTGGCGTGACCTGGGGCTGCTCGCCCTCAAGGTCGCAGTCATCGCCGTAGTTGCGGTGCTGGTCTTTACCTTTGTGTACGGATTTAACCGCAACATCGAGCCGGGGATGGACCCGGCGGTCAAAGACGGCGATCTAGTGCTGTTCTACCGTCTGGACAAGGACTACGCGGCAGGAGATCTTGTGCTGCTGAGTTATCGAGGCGAGCCCCAGGTACGCCGGGTCGTTGCGAAAGCCGGCGACATCGTTGACATCAACGACGAGGGCCTTCTGGTCAACGGCGGGCTCCAACAGGAGCCGGACATCTACCAGAAGACTCAGCGCTACGCCCGGGGGATTAACTTTCCCGTTACGGTGGGCGCCGGTCAGGTGTTTGTCTTAGGCGACGCGCGCGAGAACGCGACAGACAGCCGGGTGTATGGCCCCGTGAACGTCAAGGACACGCGGGGGACAGTTATCACGTTGATAAGGCGACGCAACTTATGAGGCCGCCGCGCAACAGAGTAACGCGGGGCTTTGCGCCAAGCTTTGCTCGCACGAAAATTACCATGGAACAGGATGGGAGCGCCCAGTCGATACGCTCCTTGCCCCTTCATCCATGTTTATACGATAAAAAGGCATTGAGTTTAGAAAAGGAGAAAACAATGTTGAAAACTCTATTGAAGAAATCAAAACTGGCCCTGGCGTTTGTTCTGGCGCTTTCACTGTGCTTCGCAAGCGTTCCTGCCGCTTTTGCAGCGGGCGATCCGATCGAGGGAAGCGAGGCCTCACCGGCAGAAGCTGCTATCACTAAGGTACTGCAGATGCCTGTTGGTACTCCGACCCCTGAGGTGACGTTTAACTTCGTGGCTGAACCGATAAGCGTTGATGGCAATACGGATGTGAAGCCGCCCGCGCTTGATACCGATTATCTGACAGTAAAATTTGACTCTCAGGACACAACCGAGGCAGTAGGCGATGTGGTGTCGATCGCCAAGGAGACACAAGGGGATATCTTTACCGGCATCAACTTCCCTCATGCGGGTACGTATGTGTATGAGATCACTGAGACTTCTGGTGCGGCAAGTACCGAACATGAGACCTGGACCTACTCTCAGGCTCTGTACACGCTTAACGTGTATGTGAAGAATGGTGATAATGGTCCCTACATCTTTGCCATCGGCGCCGTTCAGACCACGGGCGATGACGGCAATAAAGGCAGCGGCGACAAGGTAGATCCTACTCCTGGTGGCGGCGACAGCTATGACTACAGCCAGATGATCTTCACGAACACCTATGTAAAGACCAACGGTACTGATGATCCTGACAACCCTGATCCAACCAAGCCTGCTCAGAGCACTCTTTCGGTAAGCAAGACTGTTGCTGGTGAATTTGGCAGCGATACGCTCTACTTCGACTATGAGATGAAAATCAATGCGCCTTCTCTGGTTGCCGACGATGATGTTCCTGCGTATTACCCGGCCTATGTGGTCGATAGTGCGACCGACAAGATCGTCACCTCGGGTGATAACGCAGCCAGCGATCTGATTGCCAAGGATGACAGTGACCAACCTTACATCATGATCGCTACGGGCGATGCAGGGCCGACCTACTTCAGTCTCAAGCATGGCCAGAAGCTGGTCTTTGTCAACACTCCGGTCGGCACGAACTATGACGTGACCGAGGCCGCAACGGATGCCTATATCGCAACCGCGGTAGTTACCACTAACGGCACCCCGGGCGACGTGCTCGGCGATGAGACCAAGGCGGGCCTCTCTGTTACTACGGATACCCAGTTGGTGGGCAACGCGAGCAACAGCGCGGACTTTACCAATACGCGCCCAGACGTCTCTCTGACGGGTGTCATCCTGGCCAATCTGCCGTTCTATGGCATGATCGCTTTGGCTGTTGCCGCTCTGGTTACCTTTGTTGCGGTCAAGTCTCGCAAGCGCAAGAGCTCAGGAGCGCAGGCATAAGACGAGCTTTCTCCCCTCTCGTGAAGGGTAAAGCTTAGGCCTGGAAAAGAAATCCCGATGAGCGTAGCGGCTAAAATAGGCAAAAGGAGTATCTGGGTAGCGAACGGCACGGTCAATGTGCTCGTGCTGCTCGCTATCCTGCTCCTGCTGGTTTTTAGCTGCTATGCTCTCTGGGATTCATCACAGGTGTATCGCGCGGCAGACGCCACGCAGTACGCAAAGTACAAACCGACGGCCCAGAACAAGGGGCTCTCATTTGAGGAGCTGCAAAAACTCAACCCGGAGGTTTTTGCCTGGCTGACGGTGTATGGAACACACATCGACTATCCGGTAACGCAAGCAAGTGACAACCTGAAGTATATCAACACGGACGCAAAAGGCCACTACTCTCTTTCCGGCAGTATCTTTTTAGACTGCAATTGTAGCAAGGACTTCAGTGATTTTAGCTCGATCATATACGGGCATCACATGGAGAAAGATACGATGTTCGGGGAGATCGGCCTGTTTGCCAGCAAGAACTACTTTGATGTGCGCAGGTACGGAAAGCTTTACTACGGTGGCCAGGAGCATGGCTTGGAGTTTTTTGCGTTCATGCGCGCCGACGCTTACGACAGCACGGTGTTTCGCAGCAGTAAGCTCATCGGGCAGAGTGCCCGGCAAGCCTATCTGGATCTCTTGAAACGCAAGTCGCTGAACGTTCGCCCGGACGTGACGGTGACGACGGATGACCGGATCGTTCTGCTCTCCACCTGCTCGTCAAGCGGCACGAACGAGCGCGATATCCTGGTCGGAAAGATCACGGACAAAGTCTACGCCGATCCTTTTAAGACGGCGCAGGCGCAGAAGCCGGCCCAACCGACGGTGGACAGGCTCTTGAGTCTTTGGAATCAGTGCCCGGTGTGGGCGCGGTTTGTCCTGGCGGCGCTGCCGTTCTTGTTGATACTGCTTGCAATTGTTCTGACGTATAAGAAAAAACAGTCACGTAAAAAACGGGCTGAGGTAGTGGGCGAGGAAGAAAGATGAACGCGAGTATGACCATCCGCAAGAGAAAAACAACGCAGGACAGGCCTTGGGTCAAGGCCAGGCGTCTTTGTGCGCTCAGCCTGGCTCTGATGTGCCTCCTGGCTCTTTGGGGGGCGCCGGTTGCGCAGGCCGCACAGCCGGCGTCAGTCACGCTGACGCTGCAGCAGCATTTTACGGCCAGTGGTTCGTCTACTCCCGCCAAGGATATCTTCACGTATCAGCTGACGCCAAACTCAGCGTCCAATCCCATGCCTGCGGGCAGCGCTTTGCGCGGCTTTACCCTGGCGGTTGAAGGAAACGCTGACGCTTCGATCGGTCCGTTCATCTTTGATGAGCCGGGGATTTATAGCTATGAGCTGAGTTGTATAACCGCATCTGACGCAAACCTGCGCTGCGACCAGGCGATCTATACTATCACTATCTATGTGAAAGGCGACTTGAGCGCCTATGTGATCGTTTCTACTCAGGATGGGACGAAGACGCCCGCAGTAGAATTCGATCAGAGCTATCAGGTTCTCCCCAGCGATCCGACTGTCATGGTTGACCCGCCGGTGGTAAAAACCATCTCAGGGGATGTTCCGGCAAAGGATGGTACGTTCACGTTTCGCCTGTCGGCAGAAGATCCGTCAAGCCCTATGCCCGCGGAGAGCAACGACGGCGTCAAGATCATACGGATCACGGGCGCGGGCCAGGCCGACTTTGGCGACTGGACTTATACCCATGACGGGACCTATCGCTATACGGTCTTTGAGGTAAATGACGCGCTTCCGGGCTATATCTATGACACGACGATCTATACCATCATTGACCGGGTGCAGGATGTCGACGGACAACTGGTCGTCAATAGAACCGTTGTCAACGGGGAAGGCAAGCAGCTTACGTCTCTGCCCTTGACGCTGCCGTTCAATAACCGTTATGCCTCTCCTGACAAGGGGATCTTTGGCGGCGGCAAAACTTCGGGCGGCCTCCCAAAAACCGGCGATATTATCAGCCTCGCATCTATTCTCGCTCCGATACTGATCGGCGTGGGGCTCATGATCATCCTTCCGTATCTGCGTCGCCGCAGGCAGGAGGAGTCGTCTCACTAAAGGCGTGCGCGCGATCGGTGACCCAATACGGGTTGCAAGGGAGCGGGGCAGGCCTTCTCTATTTAATTAGTTTGACTATCTAAGCAAATTCTTCTATACTGAGCTCCTCATCACTCTGATCAAGGAGGAGCGCTATGGATGCAAAGGACCCGCAGGACAGGGCTTCGGAAGAGGGCGTAGCAACGAGAGCGGCTGCTGCAGAGAAGGCCGCAGAGGCGCCAACAGCAACAGGAAAGGCGCTGCGTAAAAAGAAGCGTCGTTGGCCCTGGATCATTGTCGTGGCGGTCGTTGTGGTGCTTGCGGGGGCGGCGCTCATCCTGAACGCGTACACGAAGTCAGGCTTACCGGTGACCACCGGAACGCTCAGCGTTGCAGGGCTCCAGCAAAAGGTCACGGTGGTACGCGACAAGAACGGCGTACCGCATATCAGCGCCCAGAACCTCCACGATCTGTATATGGCGCAGGGCTATGTCGAGGCGCAGGATCGTCTATTCCAGATGGATTTGAGCCGTCGCCAGGCTGAGGGCCGCCTGTCTGAGGTCTTTGGCAGCATGGCGCTGGAGACTGACGAGACCTTTCGCACCTATGGGCTTCAGCGCGCGGCGCAGGCCTCCCTGTCTGCGTATACCCCGGATGCGCTGGGAAAGTTACAGGCATTCAGCGATGGCGTCAACGCCTACATTGCTCAGGCTAAGCGCACGGGATTTTCTCCGGAGTTCAAGCTCCTGAACTATACGCCCGAGCAGTGGACGCCAGTAGACAGCTTGACCATTGGTAAGTTTATGGCTTATGACCTGGGCGGGCACTGGAACGCGCAGGCGTTTCGCCAGTATATCCTTGATCACTTTCCGACAGATCAGGCGCGCGAGCTGGTGCAACAGTGGCCGACGGAGACGGGCGCGCCGACCATCCTGGCCAGCGAGGACATGACGATAACTGCCGGGCAGGCAGGCGTCGCAGAGAGCGCCGCGACGGCAGGGTTCACCTCAAACATCGACAGCCAGCTTGCCCGCGCCGCGCAGTTCCTGCCGGATCCCTTTGTGGGGTCCAACGACTGGGTCGTCTCGGGTACGAAGACCACGACGGGCCAGCCGCTCCTCTGCGATGATCCCCATCTGGAGGTCGCCACGCCTTCTGTCTGGTACCAGATCGAACTTCAGGCGCCGGGGATGCACGTCAGTGGCGTGATCTTTGGGGGAGTCCCTGGCATCATTTTGGGGCAAAACGAGGACTGCGCATGGGGCGTCACGAACACCGGCCCTGACGTGCAGGATCTCTATATCGAAAAGCGCAACCCGAAAGACCCGCATGAGTACCTGTATGAGGGCGCGTGGTATAAGGCCAAGACGATCACCGAGCCCATCAAAGTAAAAGGGGAGAAGACCGTGAACCTTGAGGTCGACGAGACCCGCCACGGTCCGGTGATCTCGAACTTAGCTTCGACCGACGCCACAACGACCAGCGCGCCGGGCATGGCAGGTGCGGCAGGTGAGACCGGGGCGACCACGGGGGCGCAGGCGGCCAGTACGGACGCAGCTGCCAGTACGGACGCAGCAGTTCCGGGCGACACCGTGTATTCGCTGCGCTGGACCGCGCTCGATAAGACGACCGAGCTCGAGGCGGTCTTCAAGATCAACGCCGCAAAGAATTGGAGCGAGTTCGAGCAGGGCTTGCGTTACTTTGACGCGCCCGCGCAGAACTTTGTGTTCGCGGCAAAGGACGGGACGATCGCCTATCGCGCCAATGGCCGCATTCCCATCCGCAAGGGCGATGGATTCTTACCGGTACCCGGTTGGGACAAGAGCTACGAGTGGCAGGGCTACATCCCCTGGGACGAGCTGCCCCAGACCGTCAACCCGGGCAAGGGCTTCGTTGTCACGGCGAACAACAAGGTCACGCCTGACAATTATCCCTATCACATTTCCTGGAACTGGTCGCAGCCGTATCGCTCCCAGCGCATCACGCAGTTGCTGTCTGCCAAGGACAAGCTGAGCGTCAAAGACATGGAGGCCGTCCAGGCCGACTATCTGGATCTTCACGCCCAGGAGTTTGCGCCTGTTTTCGTTGCCGCACTGAAGCAGGCGAGCCTGACGGCTGATGAGAAGCAGGCGCTTAGGATCCTGGGCGCCTGGGACTACAAGGCGAGCAAGGACAGCGCCGCTCCGCTGATTTTTAACTTGTGGTACGAGCAGGTACAGAAGAATATCTTCAACGACAAGCTGAGCGCAGATGCGCTGGCGCTCTTTGAGGACGAGGACTTTGTGACCGACCAGCTTCTGCGCAACGAAGCTGCCGGACAGCAAAGCATCTGGATTGCGAATTCAGGCGGCATGCAGGATTTGCTGCAGCGCTCTCTGAGTCAGACGCTTACGGCCCTCAAGAAGAAACAGGGCGCGGACCTTTCTGCCTGGAAGTGGGGGGCATGGCACCAGGCGGCGTTTGCAAACCCGCTCTCCTCGCAGGCGATCTTAAAGCCGCTGTTCAATCCGCGCAAGCCGGACCCCGATAACGGCAGCCGCACGACCGTCAGGGCAGCCGGATGGGCTGACGACGGGACGACTGATCTGGCTTCGACCTGGCGCTTCATTGCGGACCTGAGCGACCTCTCGTCGACGCAGCAACTGGTTGCGCCGGGTGAGTCCGGGCATCCGCGCAGTAAGTACTACAACGATCAGATCGACGACTGGCTGGGTGGCCACCACCACATCACGCAGATGGGCAAGGTCTCCGGAGACACGTTAACGCTTGCTCCCTAGGGCGTTTTGCATAAGAGAAAATCCCTTTCTTACCCCGAGGCGCTCCCTCCCTCTTTTTTGGGAGGGCGCCTCTTTGCTTGGTGTCGCTAGCACGCAAAAAACGCGGTAATATTCAAAAATGAGAGCTTCTTAGGCTCAAAAAAGGAAGAAAAATACAAAAATTACAGGAAGGTAACGATATTTAGAATAGTGACTTTCTTAAAGAATTAAGTAGCGTATCATTTCTGTTGTTAAAACTTTATTGGTTTTCCTGATGGCTGCGTGAGGGTGGGCGCCAGAAAAGCCAGATAAGAAGAACGCAGGGTAGTGCGCCGGAGAGGGCACATGTATAACCTGCGTTTTTTCATAGCGGAGCTGTCATCTGCTGGTCTTTTTCTTTTGGCAAGGCAGGCCTGAAGATGAATGATCGCGCTTTGACGAAAGGCTCGAACCTGAGCCGTACTCAAAGAACGCTCCTCCCGCTATGGAAGCGCGTCGTCATGGCCTTGATAGGAATGGCGATGCTGGCCTCGCTTTTTGGCGGGGCCTCTTCGCCGCAGACCGCTCAGGCTTCGCTGCCTGTTGGCGACGTTATCTTTAACTACCCCTATGCTCTGGAGCCCGGTACTACATCGGTCAGTCCCACAGTTATTGACTGGAATTATGCGGTCGATCACAATGACGGTGCGTTTGGGGGCTACGAACAAGCTTATACGCAGTCGCTTTCTGAACAGTATAACGGAACGGCAACCCCCGATCACACGGTCCTCAGTGATGACTCGACGGGCGGCGGGGCCATATCATTTTATGGCTATGGTATTCAGCCTTACATGGACTATCTTTTTACTTCAACGAGCACTTTTGCAACTCAGGGTCTCTCCTTTATCATGCGACCTCTGATGATGAACTTTCACACCTTTTCAGAGTCGGGATATCTCTTTAATGGCCAAATGACGCAAAGTGCGGGTAATACCTATTACACTGGTTATGCCGTGATCCTCTCCTGCGCTAACGAAGCTGGTATGCAAGAAAACGATGCAACGGCGCCAAATACTGCGGCTTTGCGCGTCTTCTATATCAACAATGAGCTATGGGACACAGAGAACTTCAGGCCGGGAAATTCCAGCAATACGCGCACGCTTGTCGCAACGATCAAGACCGGCATCAACAACTTTGACTCGACTCCGTATCGGGTAAGCGTCGAAATCGATCCCGCCACGCGCTCCTTTAAAGTTTTTGTCGACGGCGCTTGTTATGCCACGGTAGACGCTCCAGTTGGCGGAGCGGCAGGACCGACAGGTTTTGGCTTTTATACCGGCTATTACGCTCATGACTGCACGATATTGACCCGTATTCGCTATGAGTACATCGCAATCAACGTGGCGCCGGTTACGGAGCCGCCCGTCCCTGCGAACTGTCAAGTTAATTTTGAAGAACAAGGAACAGGTCTAGTCCTTCGCGCGCCGGAGACCGAGACCGGATATGTTAACCAGCGCTACCGGATAGTTCAACCTCTCAAGATCACCTACGACGGTACGATCTACTATTTAGTAGACAATAGTCGAAATGCTTCTACGCGCAGTGACATCAAACTGACCTACGGCGAGGCTGCTGGCAGTAACGCAACAACGTTGTACTATGTCAAACCTTCTGCTCTGACCGCAAAAGCGCCAGAGAAGAGCGCCCAGGTCAATGAGGGTGACTGGGACACGGGTAGTCTTGCTGCTCCCGTGCAAGTAACGGCAGGCAGCCAGATTAAGTACGACGTCACCGCCTATGCGCCGCCAACAATAACTGGTACGCCGATGCTTACACAGGGCAATAACGGTTCTCAAACCGACACTACCTGGTGGGGCCAAACAAATGGAACCATGCCCTCTGGAGGAGTAGCGCCGGTTCAAAAACAGCTCATTGCTACGATAACCTTTGTCAATCTTCCAAACTATCTGGTACCAAGTGTGGCGATTACGCAATTTCTCGATACCTATTCGCAATGGAACGGTAAGAATATTCTCAGAGTCTGGGATGCGACTGATACGACAACAGCGAATCAAGACAGGAACATTCAACGTGTTGTTGCCTGGCTTACCGCAAGCGATACGGCTGGGCGCTATGATCTCTATGTGGGCGGCCAAGGTGGCGTCTGGATGAGCGCCTCATCAAGCGATTCCTATTTATTCGCCAACTATTACAATGTTACGTCGATTGATTTTTCAAACTTTCATACGGACAAAGCCGTCAATATGAGCTATATGTTCAGCGCGCTCTCCAGCAATGCGGTGGCGCCTCCAAATTTGGACATGTCCCACTTTGACACCTCGAACGTTATGAGCATGAACTATATGTTCAGCCAATTTGCCAACTACTCAAAGGTGGCGCCAAACTTGGACCTGAGTCACTTTAACACCTCAAGAGTTACGACCATGTACGGCATGTTCCAAAATGTTGGTTACTCTTCAACAGACCCCCCGATCTTGAACATTTCTCACTTTGACACCTCGCAAGTTACAAACATGTATAACATGTTCAATAGTTATTCTTATAGTTCGCAGACGCCGCCGGTTCTTGATCTGTCCTCCTTTAACACATCGAATGTCACTATTATTTCGATGATGTTTTATCAATTCGCCTATAGCTCAAAGACCGCCCCTACGCTGGACCTGTCTCGCTTTGACGTCTCTAAGGTCGCTGATATGAGCTATATGTTTTTCTATTATGCCTATAGCGCAACGGCGAACTATACCCTTGATCTGCGTTGGTGGAAGATCGGTACTGCCATTGGCGGGACTAGCGTATATGCAATGTTTTGTTATTGCCCTCGGCTTACGACGCTTTATCTGCAAAGCGGGACCTTCAGTGCCGCGACGATTTCCAGTTCTGTCAACATGCTCAATACGGGGAATAGTAGCCTTAAGGTCTCAGTAAAGACTGCGGCTGATCAGACCTGGATGTACTCTGCGTCAACAGGAACGGGCGTTCCTACGGGGGGCGTGAGTGTGGCGGGAGCGCCCTCTGGTACACAGCCCCAGCCTGTGGATTGGCGCACTAATTGGACGCCCCCGCTTCCCTTTGGGAGCGCAGATTCTACTATTGTCACCGACACCATCCCTGATGGGCTGACGATCGACCCGAAAACCATCACCGGCGTCGAGAGCATGGCGCCGATTGACGACAATACTATTACCTGGCAGCTCTCAGGGCAGACGATCACCTGGACTATTCCGAGCTCTCAGCTTCCAGCTGATGTTTCAGTGACGGTCACCGTCGATCAGGTTAGCGCCACGCAGCCGGTAGGCAAGGTCTTTGAGAATAAAGCGGTTGCGGGAGGCGTAGAGACCAATCACACCTGGCATCAGTTAACCGGAGGCTGGAGCGTCACCGAGCAATACTATATCTATGACGGGGGGTCGAACTCGACTCAGCTTGACGACGACCTTACTACCAACGTGACGGGAACTACGTATACCGTGCGAGGCTCCACGTCCTCTCTGTATGGCTATAGCTACTATGGTTATCAGCGGGTTGGTATCGACGATGATATTGTGACCGGGCAGGCGCCTCCCGACCCCGCCTATGGCCCGTCTGCGACCGACCACAGCGATGACTTTACCACCACTAACCATGAGACGATCATTTTGTACTACAAGAAGGACGTCGCTATCACGGTTACAATCCACTTTGTCGACGAGACGGGCGCCGAGATACAGAGCCCACTGGTAGCGGGGGCTGCTCTGAATCAGGATTACTACCTCCTGAACAGCTCCTTTAACAGCATCGACGTTGCGGGCACTATCTATACCTACTACAACTACGCCGCCGCTGGATCAACGACGGGAGGCCCGGGGCCTGTGGCGGATCAAGGCATGCCGGCGCTGGCGCTGCCACCAGGCAATGCCCCCGTCTATCCTGATGGCGCGACGCCTACTTTTGTGGCGGCGGACATGACGCAGGACAGAGACGTCACGCTCTACTTCACGACGCAAAAAGCCGTCAAGGTTCACTTTGCCGAAGCATCCAATCCTTCTCACGTCCTGCACCAGGACGAGACTTACTTAGTGACGACTCCCACTTTTAACGCGGGCGGCGCCGCCAGAACAGACGACAGTCAGCCGCTCCCGTACCAGCTGATAGATCCAGTCACGGGCAAGACCTATACGTATCGGTACTACTCGCTTGACTCAGGTGAAAGCACGAGTGCTGCTCTGCCAGGTACGGTCTTTACTCCGGCAGATATCATCCTGTACTTTTCTACCAGCTATATCGTCACCGAGAAGTTCCACACCGCTTCCAGCATAGAAGAGACGGCGGTCGTTCTGCTCCCCGATGAAAGCTACGATATTTCGGGAGGCGATCCCTTCTACGCTCTTGATGGCAAGGGAGCGCCGCCGTCAACTATTGGCAGGTATACCTATATCGGGTATAAGTTTGGCAATGATTCTAATCCGCTGATTCCGGGCTATCCTTCGACCGACTCTCCGCTTATTGATGCCGTCAACGAAGATTCAACGATCATCTATGTCTATGAGTTGACCGGAGAGGGCGGAGGTATTGACTTTAGCTTCTGCAAGGTGGGCGAGGGCAATGCGCCTTTAGAGGGCGTTGTCTTTAAGCTTACTCCTCGTAATGCTGAAGGTACCGGTTGGGAGGGCGCCGGTGCGGTGACCGTAGTCAGCGCAGGCGATGGCGAGGTCACTTTTGCGGGACTGATAGACAAGTCAAGCTATCTGCTTGAAGAGATCCAGGCCTTTCCTGGTTATGCCTTACCTTCCGGCTCCTGGATACTGACCGTAGATTCTGCGGAAAATCCCGTATTCAGCCTTGAGGCCAAAGGATCCCCTATGGCCTTTGCACGTAACGCGGATACTGATACCTATACGCTGACTAATTACAAGATCGCTCCTCTGCCCTTTTCTGGCGGATGGGGGGTGATCACCTTTATCGTAGCAGGCATCGTCCTTGTTGGAACGGCCTTCATTGTGCTCATGACGCTTAAGAGTAAAAAGAAGAACGTGCGACAGGGGCGGCAAAGTCCATAGGGGAGCGGAGCCTTGCTCCCTTTCCTGCGGCCCCTAACTTTGATGAGTAGAGATTCTCCCCCTCACCCCTCATGGATCTCTATTCATATCATTCCCCGAGCAGTCCGCTTTCGCTACCCCGGCGGCGGGCTGCTCACTCCCTTTTAATGTGGCAGGCCGTCCGGGGCGGCTTCTCGGGTACGCAAGTTTGCCACCGCGATGCAGCGATTTTGCCATTATAGAATAATAGTGGCAACTATTTTAAAAAATAGGGGTATAATCAAAAAGTTGGCGTCTTTAAGAATTGTTATAGTTCCCAGTTGTGGATATGAAGCCTGATTAGGTCAGGCGGGTGTTTCCTGTCTATTGCCTCTCTTTGAGTAGCCTGTCATTGCTACCCTAGTGACAGGCTGCTCATTCTATTTCTTCATCAGCCTTCTTCCTGGGACGCCTACTGGGCGCGCAGGATGAGGTAGGTGTTAAGGTCGCCGGTGCGGCCGTCAGCGGTGAAGCGGGCGATGACGGTAGCGCGTGCGGCGACAGAGGCGACCAGCTGGTCGATTTCCGCTTCTGAGAAATAGTGACAGTAACGATAGACGCCGGGGAGGTCCTTCCAACCCAGCAGGTAGTCGTCAGCGTCCAGGGCGCTGGGGGTAAGCCCGGTGGCAGCGAGGTCTTTGAGGGCTTGCGCGTGGGTGACGAGCGCTTTTTCTCTGCGAGCGGGGTCTTTCATGAACTGCCAGAGCGACACGACGACGTATCCGCCGGGACGCGTCTGTTGCAGAAGGTTCGAGAGAACCTGTTCGCGGCAGGCGGCGCCCGGTACATGGTGCAGGAAGCCAAAGGAGATCGACAGGTCGCAGAGCGGGACGCCGGTTAAGTGGTCGTTGAGACTCTGACCGCGCGCCAGCAGGTCGAGCACATCCAGGGAGCGGGAGTTGATCAGGAGCTTGCGTGACGCATCACGCGCTGGGACATCCGGCGCGACAAGGAAGTCGGGGCAGTTGTCGACGGCGTAGCAGGTTAGCTCGGCTGCGGGTAAAGCGCGACTGAGGTAGTCCTCGAACCTGAGGTTGCCACAGGCCAGGTCAAGGACCGAGAGGGCGGGAGCCGGGGCGGCCCCTGTCACCGTCCAGATATCTTGCACGGTCGCCAGGCAGCGCTCCCATCCCGGCCACGGCGCTTGTCTGGTCACAGAAAACGAGGCGGCCTGGCTGCGGTAGAAGTCGTTGTTGATTGTGCGCAGTATGTTGGCGGTTGTGGCGTCCATGGGTAGGACCATTGTATAGCAGGGCGAGGTGATAAAGTGGATAGCATCATGGAATCAATCTTGCTTGACATACTCAAGGAACTACGGGGAAGCGGAGCGGCCTGTCTGCCCGAGCGCCATCCGGACGACGAGCGGGGCGGGCAGCCGGATGGTTCGCAGCCAGACGACGAGCTCTTCTCGCGTGTCATGCGCAGCTCTCGGCGCAAGCTTGACGCTGCGGGGGCGCAGCAACAACAGCCCGTCTCGAAGCGCAAGTTGCTGTCCTGGTATCTGCGCGTGCGCTCCTCTGATCCAGAGCGCTGGGCAAGCTGGAACATCGACGCGGCGACTGAGAAGCGACTGCTACAAGCGCTGCAGGTCAAGCGCCGCCGTAGCGCCTCGGGCGTGGCGACGATCACAGTCATCACGAAGCCCTGGGCCTGCTCCAGCGCGTGCCTGTACTGCCCGAGCGATCTGCGTATGCCTAAGAGCTACTTGAGCGACGAGCCTGCTTGTCAGCGGGCCGAGCGCAACTACTTCGACCCTTACTTGCAGGTGACCTCTCGCCTGCGGGCGCTCACTCAGATGGGACACGTTACCGACAAGATCGAACTGATCGTCCTGGGCGGCACCTGGAGCGACTACCCGGCGCAGTATCAGACCTGGTTTATTGCGGAGCTGTTTCGCGCGCTGAGCGATGGCGAGGCGGCCGAGGCGACCGCGCTGCGTCGTCGTCAGCACTACAAGGACGCGGGGCTGAGCAACGTGCGAGAAGAGCTGGCTGCGCGCGCGAGCGCTTTGCAGCAGGCGGTTGACGCCGGGGCGCTCAGCTATAACCAGGCGATCGAGCAGCTCTATCGCCGCGATGAGATCTGGCGCAACGTCTCTGCGGAGCAGACCGCTACGGCAGGCGAGCTTGCCCAGCAGCAGGCCCGCAACGAGACCGCCGCACACCGGGTGGTGGGGCTGGTTGTCGAGACGCGCCCGGATGCGATCACCGCAGAGAGCCTGACTTTGCTGCGTCAGTTGGGTTGCACCAAGATCCAGATGGGAGTCCAGAGCCTGGATCCTGCGGTGCTGCAGGCAAATCAGCGCGCTCTTAGCGTTGACAAGATCCGCGAGGCCTTCGAGCTGCTGCGCGTATTCGGCTTCAAAACACACGTGCACTTCATGTTGAACCTTCTGGGGTCATCGCCTGCAGCCGACGCCAAAGACTACGCGCGCCTGGTCGCTGACTCGGCGTACCTGCCGGACGAAGTCAAGCTCTACCCCTGCGCGCTCGTTAATGGGACGGAGCTCTGCGCAAACTACGACGATGGGTCCTGGGCGCCCTATGGCGAGGAGGAGCTGCTCGACGTCCTGGTCGCTGACACGCAGGCGACGCCGGCGTTCGTGCGCATCTCTCGGATGATCCGTGATTTTTCCGCCCATGACATCGTAGCTGGCAATAAGAAGGCCAACCTCCGGCAGTTGGTCGAGCAAAGGATCGAGCGGGCGGGCGCTGACATCGCAGAGATCCGCTACCGCGAGATCGCGGCCGATGAGGTCGATCTTGAGAGCCTGACCCTCGAGGTAGTCCCCTATACGACCACCACGACCGATGAGTACTTTTTGCAGTGGGTTACTCCCGAAAACCGGATAGCGGGTCTCCTGCGGCTGTCGCTGCCCCGGTCTGAGTATGTCAGCAAGCATCAGGCGGAGCTGCCGGTGCGCCCTGGCGAAGCGATGATTCGCGAGGTCCACGTCTACGGCAAGGTCGCCGCACTGGACGACACGGGAGGAAACGCGCAGCACCTGGGTCTGGGTAAGCGCCTGATAGAGACCGCCTGCAAAATCGCGCGCGAGCGGGGCTACTCCGCAGTCAACGTAATCAGCTCGGTCGGAACCCGCGAGTACTACCGGGATTTAGGCTTTCGCGACCAGGAGATGTACCAGCAGAAAAACTGCTGATTGGCAAGATCGACTTTTCGTCAGTAAATCCCCCCATTGCCGCAATCCAAGCAGCTAACCACTGAATTGCGGCGCGCGAGCAATAAAATATGTTTTCATGCTGGTCGCGAGAAAAGCCGTTCGACGGTGTCGATAATGCACAATACGACCGCTCGCAACAGAGTTCTTACGTGGTTCTTACACAAAACAGAGCATTCCTGATGTCTACTTGCACCTGCATTTATTTCCTGTTACAGTGGCCTTCAAGCCTGTTGTCAGGGCGGCGGTTACCCTCGCTGCAGTTCCGTTGAATGGAGGTGGTGAATCCTCGATCCAACAGGAGGGAGGGAGCCTTATGTTTGATTGGCGCGTACTCATTCTTGCTTTGCAGGAATATTACGTGTATGTCATGCTGCTTATGCAGTACCTTAGAGTACGACATAAACAAACCGCCCCGACGCGTAAGTAACGCGGGGCGGTACAGTTAGTTGGTCACCGCCGTCAGTCCATTGGCAGCAGGCTTCCTTGTCCTAGTATCTCACATTCAGCTCGCTCAGAACAAAGCAATGTTGATCGCCGTCAACTAACCTCAGTGTCTTTACTTGCTGCCCGCAGAGGGGGCCTGGCACATAAGACGACGCGGGGCCCCGGGTCGGCTTTATCAGGCCTCCTCCCCCATCGTCTTACGCACCCACCCCCTCTGCTTAAGTCAACAATAACTTTGGGACCGGTCGAAGGGTGCAGTGCGAGCGCCTCGAAAACAGTAAAGTGGTCTGTCCTCAGCGAGCAGTCGGTTTATCTGCCCTGGGCGCGCTGCTGTTCGTGTAATCGCCCGACCCTGTCATTGCGAGTGAACACCAGCGAGTGCGGCAATCCAGCGGTGTTGCTGCAGAATCGCATCGTGCGTCTTGCGGCCCGCACGCAATGAAAAATGTTTTCACGCTGACCATGCGCAAAGATGAGGCCTTGCGAGTAACGCTTCTCATGTTGCAAAGAAATGAAACGCAAAAATCTCCGGGCTGTGTTACTATTTTATTGCAACTTTCTGACTGAGTGCAGTCAGCTGAAAACCCGATATCTTTATGGCATGGCCATTACAACGTAATGAGGCGCTTAACCCCTATTTCGTTGTGATGGCAGTTGCTGCAATCACAGTCAGAAAGTTGCAAAGGGGCTAAGCGCCTTCTTGCGCCTCTGCCCCCTTATGTTGGCAATCCGGGGAAGAGAGGAAAATCATGCACGCTGTGAAAATCAAAGCTGCTACATACAACAAGAGTGCTGATCTTTTTAGGCGGGGGGTGGCAATTTACTTAGTTTTTGCGCTGATGATGTCAATCACCCCGCTAGCTGCGATAAAGCAGGAAATGAGCTCTTTTGCTCAAACGGTGCATGGCTCACAGATACTCGAGAAAGTATGGCAAGGGTCACCGTTTCATGTAGAGGAGGCAGGAGCGGCGGAATATGGGGATTGGTCTTATTCTTTGTCTAATGACCAAGCCACTATAACTGCTTACAATGGATCTGAAATTGATGTCGCCGTGCCCGCCACGGTCGATGGCTATTCTGTTGCAGGTATTGGGGCAAATGTCTTTTCAGGAAGGGCTTTGATACGGTCAATTTCCTTACCCGATACCATCACCTCAATTGGAAGCAATGCCTTTAGTGGATGCGCCTCACTGGCTTCAATACATCTGCCAGCCGCCCTGCAGTCTCTCAATAATTATTCGTTTAGCAACTGCACCGCC
>Ga0123357_10001464_pt1 | contig 25084 bp, 16 predicted proteins | sample TergutEmb28metaG_FD_89873 | JGI IMG/M metagenome (GOLD analysis project Ga0123357, IMG submission 89873) | Embiratermes neotenicus P4 segment gut microbial communities from Petit-Saut dam, French Guiana - Emb289 P4 | ecosystem: Host-associated > Arthropoda: Insects > Digestive system > Gut ...
CGACATTTGACATTTGAGCAGCTCACTACAACACGTCCTACTAGCACGAGTGCCTCCAGCATACTGGAGCACGTAGCCACCTGAAACTGATACAGTAACCTCACAATAGATGGCTCTGTGTATCCCTCAGAGCATTTTGCATTTGGTGCGGTCTTTGTATGTCAGGCCGGAAACTTATGGACCCACCTACGTACTAAAGTCTCTTATTCACAAGGCAATATGAACTCATACTGAATTTTATCTGAAATGGTTTTTCTGTACTTACAGGATTGTTAATTCTTTAGATGTTTTCAAACTTCCAGACATTCATAAGATTTTATTTTTGTTTCAGGAAATACGTAAATTAGCTGAAGGTTCTGAAACATTCAGCCCCACAACCATGCATCTGTATCAGCAACTGGGGAAACAAGTGCAGTCAAGGTCAGATGTGCACTTATGCATCTGTCGGTGAAAATCTTAAATGTGATAACTGAAGAATAAGAACCAACTAGCTGCTACTTATTATTTTATTGTACTTCATATAAGCTCAACATGTTTCGGGCACTACTTATGCCCATCATCAGGAGCTCACGACTATAATGTTGATTACCACATTGGTCGTTTTGTTCTTGGTTTGCTGTAGGTTGGAGGTTAGGTGCGGGTAGGCTGGAGTAGTGTCCAGGATGCAGGCTATAGCCTGCAGCCCTCCAACCTACAGCAAACCAAGAACGAAATGACCAATGTGGTAATCAACATTATAGTCGCAAGCTCTTGATGATGGGCATAGTAGTGCCCGAAACATGTTGAGCCTATATGAAGTACAATAAAATAATAAGTAGCACCTAGTTGGTGGTTATTCTGCAGTTATCAGAATCACAGTCTAACAAACATCAGATTCTTAAATGTGATCTCTGTAGGTACAGTCGTGGTTAAAAATGAGTGATACACTTATAACAATAGTTTGTTACTCATAATTCAGTGTTCCTTGATACTTCTTGCAGACTTGACTGAAGTTACTGCATATGTTTCACTGATTATCTGGTAACCAGATATGTGTTTCATTGGTCAGTAGAATTAGTAATTGCCATGTAGTCATGGCTGGTGTCATCATCATCAAATCCTTTTACTCCTTGTGGAGCATAGGGCACCCATGAAGAGCTTCCAGGTATTGCGGTCTCCAGCTATCCCTTTGACCTCATTCCATGATCTTCTTATGCTTCTTATCTCATCCTCTATTGTCCTTCACCACGTTCTATTCGGCCTACCTCTCCGTCTATATCCCTGAGGATTCCAATCGAATGCAGTTTTCTCTGTTGCACTTGTTTCTTTATGTAATGTGTGTCCAATCCAGTTCGATTTTCTTCTTTTTCATGGCTGGTATAGAAGTTAACATTTGACTTCCTGGCAGCCACTTCATAGTTCGGAACTTGTTAGGTTATAGCATGATCTAGAATCAAATTATGCTCCATTATTTTAATATGTGGAATATATCTAATGTTGCTTGCACTTGTCATGTTAATTAGCATGAATATCTGACTGAGTGAAATGATTCAGTTATCACAATGTCAGAAATAAGCAAGTTGTGGATTTGTGTTACTTGCTTTTAACCTCTAGTTCTAGAAATCAGTGGTTTTGACAGTACAGGTAATACTGTGTGCTTGCCCTCATGTATGACAGAGTTAACATTTTGTGAATGTGGGGAATACCCCCCTCACACTGCTTCAGAAGCCACATTAACTCTTTTGTGCCAGGAATTAAGTTTCTGGGAACTCTGAAGAAGATGACAAATTAAATGGCCACCATTACCAGTAATGTTATTAATGACGACTTTAGCCTGCTGTGGCATTTTAATGTCATGCTCCCCATCAGCTGTGGTTGACGTTTGATATGAGCTTTAAGCTTTCATGCCCGTAGTTGCCCATTATATTCTTTAGTGGGAGTAAATTGAATTCAAGTCTGGGTGCTCCATCAGGCTTGCCAAACAGGAAGAGGCCAGGGACATCAAAAAGACCAAGGAATTAGAAACAGAATATAATGTTCTTGTTGACCAGTTTTGTAATCATTCTTTTCAATTTACTACAGATATGAGGTGAAGTTCAAAACAGATTCAAGGATCTTACAAAAAATTGAACATTTGTATGATGAATACTGTGATTGGTACTTGACCCCTAAAGAGAGCTGTGAACAGAGTTTGAATACTCGGCAGAAATGGCAGCACCTCGTGCATGAACATCCAGAGGGACCAAATGTGGTAAGTACGTGATGTCCACTAAAATGAACAACAACACCGTTACCGAAATGTCACTGTTCATTGTAGATCTTGAATGTTTATACATGTGGAAGACCAGTTGAGCCTAGAATTTTCATGGGAGTAAATACCAACAGTGTACACTACTAGATTTTGATCAATGTTTAAGTTAAATTTGGTAATCCCTTCATGTTTCGGCTATTCACCATCCTCAGGATCTTACATTCTGTTATAAAAATTGTTAAAAGACCTTAAATCACAACAGAACAGGAGCTGTAATATTTCGTAAACGTCATCAGTTACGTATAAAATGTGTACATATATTAAAATATAGTTGTTATTTATCTCAGTAATTAACCAACTTGATGCACAAAATTTTTGTTTTACAATAAGTTTATTTCATGCCTCTACATGTTTCAAGCACATGTGCTCGAAACATATAAAGGCATGAAATAAACTTATTGTAAAACAAAAATTTTGTGCACCAAGTTGGTTAATTACTGAGATAATTATACTGAGATGCACAGTCAGCAAAACATCAAAAAATACTTGTTATTGTTAACATTACAGGGCTTGTGTACATAATATTAGTACATATTTGTAAATATTTTTGATGTTTGTGTGACTGTGCATCTCTGATACAATAGTATAAAGTTGCCTGCTGGTGACAAGGTCACCAGCAGGCAACTTCTTTGGTGCATTATACCACAAGCTGTAAACACAATCTAGTGCTCCTGAGGATGGGCGAAATTATCACTCTAAACATCTTGAGCTGATTTAAATTGCTAATAAATTGTTATTGTTGCATCTAGTTGGTTGTTTGTGCTATCATATTACATGTATATATATTTATTCACCTGAATTATATATGGTTGGATGTGTAATTCACTCTGGTTATCAGCAGTTGCTGGTATGACATGGGTCAGTTTTTCCTGTTGAATATGAAAATAAACCTGTACTTTGTTGATATGGGACATGCAGTGGCACAGTTGGTTGAAGTACTGCGCTACGAGCCGTAAGGTCAGGGGTTCAATTCCCAATGGTGTCACTGGAATTTTTCATTGACGTAATCCTTCCGGCCGCCCTTTGGCCCTGGGGTTGACTCAGCCTCTAACAGAAATGAGTACCAAGAATATTTCCTGGGAGGTAACGGCGGCCGGTGCGTGGGGGTGACAACCTTACCACCTTCATGTGCTGATTGTCTTGAAATCCAGGAGCCTCAACCTCCTGGAACTCTCAGGCCCTGTCCAGGCCTGTAGTAGGATTGATTTTTTATTTTGCTTTGTTGATGTATGTACTTGTATTATGTAAAAAAAAACCCATTATGTTAACAGTTGCAAGTAGGTTTTAAAGTCTGTATATATATTCTGTATGTAACTAATGATGTTATGTAGTTTTTCAAAGCCAATAATATTGTGACTTTTAACATTGTTGTTTTTATGGTCATTAATACTTCTCATAAAAGAATGTAAGATCTCTGAGGATGTCAGCTAGCCAACACATATATTGTCACTAACTTTAAAACAGACATAAATCAACGTTTTGTTGTGTACATTTCGAATTTTGCAAGTGCCTAGTGACTATTGGTCTTGTTCATTCTGACATAGTGATTACTCTTGATCTTGTATCGATGAAATACTTCCTGTCAGTTTGGAGTTGATGAATATTGTTATTCAGAATCTGTGCTGATGTTTTCTTTCTTTCTTTCTTTCTTTCTTTCTTTCTTTCTTTTTGCAAGTTATGTTGTTGTAAAGTTCAACTGCAGTTGACAGTTTCTTATTGCGTTGTTATTTGTGCTTAATGTGGTTATGGTGCTGTGCTACAAATCTGAAGGTCGCAGGTTTGATTCCAGATGGTATGATGGAATTTTTCATTGACATAATCCTTCTGATCGCACTATGGCCCTGGGGTCGACTCAGCCTCTAACAGAAATGAGTACCAAGAGTATTTCCTGGGGGTAAAGGCGGCCGGTGCATAAGGCTGACAACCTTATCACCATCCTGTGCCGTTGTCACGAAATCTAGTAACCTTAACTTCCTGGAACCCTCTGGGCCACTCCAGGCCTGTAACGGGACTGCTTTACCGTTACCTTATTTGTGCTTAACATTTTATTTACATGCTATTACGATGATCTTTGTTTGTCCGTTACAGGATGTGGAAGAGAATTCATGGCCTTTTGCGATTCTGATTGGTGTTGGGAAGTTCATGTACAATATCATCATGAGGGACATCAAAATTGATGTCAACATTGCCAAAGTGAACAACGCGACAGAGTAAATATTGCAGGCTTCTTAGAATAGCAAGTCCACATTTTGAGTCCAATTTTCTCTTGGTTTCAGCAGCTTCTGCAGCTTTGAAATTTTAAGACAGTAGTTAAAAATGTATACATTATCATATTACCATACTTACCCACATGTGAGTCATAAATTCTTTTCCTACTCTATCATTAAATTTACAGAGAGATGAAATGTGCTGTGGAGAGTGTTTTTGTCAACACATATCAGATGCAATGAAAATTTGAGCAGATCTGCCAGTTAGATTCTTTATTATTTGGTGTGAAAACTAATGGCAGAAGTTGGGCAGGATTGAATCGCTTTTTGCTCTTTGTTGTGGGACATCCCATTGTGATGTAAACACAAGACTACCATACATTTCTCTGTAGAGCTGAGATCTCAAGTGAATTTGTGATACAATTCACATATTGTACAGGATCGGCTTTGTTTGAGTAATTCATGCTGTCTAGTGGTGACCCTGGAGAAGAAGTCAAAACATTTAGCATTAAATGACGTGAGATAAACAGCATAACATAGTTGCTACTGAGGGTTACTTAATATTCCTAACCTTTGTGCTGTTCCACACAGGGCATCCAGAGAAACTTTGTTGGTGAATGTGAAGTGTAAGTGCTTTGAACAATGTGAATTTCCATCTACTTAATGTGTAGGATGGAATGAAAAACTTGAGCAAAGATTAACTTTTGTAATTAGTTTTTTTGTTTCTTAATGCCGCTTTAGCACTTTCTTCTTCCATGTAACTCTTGCCATTATATGTACTGTACTTTCAGGCATCTTCTGCCAGCTTTCTATACGTTATTCAGGACACAAGGACGTCTTATGAAAGAGGAAGTCAAACCACATCCTGTTTTGGCACGTTTGTTCCGAGGTGCTGCTCAAGAAGATTTAGTGTTTGAAGCAGCTACTGTGCCAATGTTATGCCCTCCTTTGCCATGGACATCAATTGGTAGTGGTGGTTACTTAATAGCGAAGGCAGATCTGATTAGGTTAGTAATTGCATGGTTGCACAAACTGGAACATTACTGACCTCTTGGCACCTATTATAGAATGTAGCTGATGGCCTATTTTGGCCTTCATTATACACCCCCTATTTAAGTTCTGGCCTGCTGGACATGACACAGGGCATTTAATTTCAATGCCCCAGGGGTTAAAGATTTTGAACGTTCGATTTACCGCTTGTGTCAATGAAGAGAGAAAACAATACAAGGTGCCGTGTACCTCCTTTCCATAAATAATTTCTCAGTCACTTTACAAGAGGTAAAAATTTTTTTAGACATGTTTTTGGTAAAGTAGTTTAACTGTCCTGACAATAAAATTGTACTTTGTCCAACAATTTTGTGCAGTGGACTGAAAATTATACAGCTTCCAACTATTGTGTGAATTCTGAGTTGTAATGGGTATATATTGGCAATGCACCAGAAAGCTGAGTGATGGCCTCTTGTCCAGCCAAAGTGTAGAATTCCAAAGCACGTAAGAATTTTCATTTATGTACCCCACAAGATTTTCTGCCTGCCAAGGTATGTTAGTTTGAAAAACTCCTTCTACATTATTATGCAGCAAGTAGTGGTAACTCCTTCCCAGCATTTTCAGACAACCTATTGGTCCCATCTTCAGGGGCCAAGAATCCAAAACTACTTCATGACGGAAGTCTGAAATTAAGCACATGTTGGTTTGTTTGCCATGATTTTACCTTCTGCCAAGTGTAAATATATTTAAGGTAGATTATTCCTAAATTCAACATATCATGAGTAATTATTTACTGGGCGTAAAATATGTTCACTTTTTTTTTTTATTATGGGGAACAGTATTTTTAAAAATATAATTCACTAGGAATTGAAAATTGAATCATTCCTATCTAAATATTGAGAATGTTTCATCAGTAATTTGTGGCATGTATATGTTGTCTTTGTGATTAAGATCTTTGAACATAATTTTAGAACAGTATTTACTTCTTTATATGGGGCTTTCTGAACTGGTGAACTCTTTATTATCAGCTGTAGTGGAGTATATGATGGATAAGCCCAGTAACCGAAAATAAAATCCATGCTGCATTTGGTGCTGAGAATCAGTCCCCTAACTGAAATTTTTGTAGTTGGTTTCCAAATGCCCTGGAATTTCATGGCATATACACTGCATACACAACACACTTCACACATATTTACTGCATACCAAACCAAAAATAATCAGATTGAGAAATCATCACAATACCCTTTCTTGTTTAGTGTATATTCCTCCACAATGAGAGGGTTCTTGTGCTCTTAAACATAGTTTTATGAAGTTCTTCATGAGGTTATAGTTTTATCACTTTTGGGTCATATCAGAACTGATAGTATAATTTACTTATACAAATTAAATAATTTCCTTAAATTTTTGCTGTTCTTACGTATATCCTAATAGAAAAGGCCGACCTATAGAAGTTAAATGACTTGGTTTAAATGGATAATGTTTATAGGCTTCCTCAGCAAGCTGCCCAGCAATGGCACATACTGAAGAAGACCCCTGTGCAGCAGTTGTATCCATGTCTTGATTCCTTGAACCAACTCGGATCTGTTCCATGGATGGTCAATGAATCGGTATGTCCAGCACATATGACATTGAAAGGACAGTGGAATCCTGAGTCACTGTTTCACATTTAGTGAAATTCTTTGTAAAATATTTTTTGTGGTCCCAGAAAGAGTGATGGGGATGGCACACACACATGGTATAGAACAGACATGCACACATGAATCTGGTTGGAAATCATGAAGGAAGGTGAAAGAAGACCCAGGCATAGATGTGATAATAATATTAAAAATGATCTTCAGGAAATGGGATGGGAAGTTGCTGACTTGATTCGTTTGTTTCTTGAGAATATGGTAATGAACTCTCATGTTCCGTAAAATGTCGGGAATTTCTTGGCTGGTTGAGGGCCTCTTAGGTTCTGAAGCAGGGCTGTGCTCTGTGGAGTTACTTAGGTAGCCACAAAGTAGGTATTAAGTACCATCAGGGGGAAAAAAGTTTGCTGTTTTTTCTGGTTCCAGTCAAATCCCAGTTTAAACAATATATTATCGTATTTACCCAGATATATGACGATTTTTTCTAGTTCATCATCTAAAAAAAAGGGGGGGGGGTGCAGTGTGGCATGCCCTAAAATTGTGCACAGAACTAAATATTTTCTGTATAGGTATTTTCTTGGAAAATCAAGATTTTGTGGGGGAGTTTTCTTGTATGCATGATTGTCATGTATTCTGGCAGGAATAGTGTTTTCTACTGCGTGAATTTCAATTTTGTATATAATCCACATTTACTGTAAGGATTTCTTGTCCTCGCAGAACTTGTACCTCAGTTTAGTGAACTTGCTGTCAAAGTGGCAATCCATATTCAAGTTTTCTGTCTGTCAGGAATCATTATCTTACAGCTAAAACCTCAGTGAATGATGTCAGATATTGAACGTGCACCAAACTTTGTGACATTGTAGTCACTTTGATTATTGACTGATGTTGGTGCATTGCTTGTTAAGTCATTTATTATTTTGGAAATTAATTTTATAGTTTATGTAAAAGCATAGTGAAAGTCATTCCTCTTCACAGCATGAAGGCTTATACAAAGAGTAGTGGTATAGTCTCACTCATTCTTAACCACAGCAGTAAATGGAGGCGAGTGGTTAGCGTAATGCTCTGGGATTTTCACCCCTGTGGAAAGAACCCCTGATACTTACTGACTAAATTGTATGCTCACAAGAGCTGGTCTGGACATTTTTGGAGAACTGAAAAGTTGCTTGCTGTCCAAGAAATCAAGCCCCAGACCATCCAGTTCATAGCCTAGTCGTTATTGAACTGTGTTGTCACACATCCTGTGTTGTTTATAGAATTGCACTTGTTCTTCTTTATAACACTTCCTTCATTATTTGTATCTTACAAACTACTAATATGAATTATTTTATCATAATTTTATACAGTAAGTCATGTAAAAAGATTAAGTTTTCTTGATGTAATTGTACATATTCCCCATTTAATGTAAACCTTGATTTACCCTTTAAACGAATGAGTTGGTATTTATATTCTAGAGCATGGTTTCTGGAAAACATATTATTTGAACAGAAAAATATAATAATATGGCATAGATGGTATATTGTGGAAAATAAAAGAGATTAATGAAACATGTCTTAAAAATACCATATATGTACTTGTTGAGTAAGTGTATAAAATGCAATGAATTTCTAGGGGTGGTTTGTTGTGTGGGTTCTTGTATGCGAACACTGGTCTTTTGAAGGTTTATATTAAATAGGAATTTCTTTGCACATTATTCTTGATTTCTGTGCATGGCTAGCCCCCATCCCATTCATTTTTTTAGTGTCTGTGCTCTGTGATAGCCAAAGTTGAATACACATGTGGCCAGATGCACACACACACACACACATGCATGGATTACTGTAACAGTTTTGAAGTTTTCATGGTAATGAATTTTCATATTCCAAGTAATTTGGTATCTGGATGTCAGCATTTCAGAGGGACATACTCTCTTCATCTTCAGGGTAGAAGACAGTGGAAATAATTAATTTAAAATGAACTGTACAAATTAAAACACATTATGTCAATGTCTTGGAAGTTTATTGTAGGAAGGATATTTTGTAGCAAAACGAAAACTGTTGGTGGATGCTCTGTGTATGGTACAAACTGCTCAGTAATGGCATTGACAATTTGCACTTGGCTTGAAACGTTTTCACTGTCAGAAATATGGATGTGGTTTTTGCAGATGTTTTAACATAGAATTTGTTTAATTCATTGTTTATAAAACAAGTACATAGTGTGTAGCTGCAAACTTGGAATGGATTTTGCAATTGTAATGATATGAGAAGTATAAGCAATAGAGTGGCTAGTCTTTAATACCCACTGTGTGGAACTGGGTCTTCTTTTACTGGCCTGTGATGTAGAATTAAACTATGTTGTATTCACTTACTGTGTCATGTGACTATTGTTCGCTTTGTATTACTTCCTACAACAAGGTTCTTGATGTAGTGATTGAGGTGTTCAATAACGGAGGTTCTCAGCGACTAGATATACCAGAACCACCATCTTCCTGTCCTCTTCCTGCAGCAGCTACTCCAGAGATGACAAAAGCAGAGAGATTTCAGATATTCCGACAGAGGATGGCTCTGAGAAGACGCAAAGCAGAGATGTATAGTTTATGGTGTGATGCCCTCTACAGGCTGTCTTTGGCAAACCACGTAAGTGATAAATTTTGCAGAATTCAGGATTTACTATGAATTTGTGTCTTATGCATTTTTGTTTTTTCTTTGGAAAATTTTCAGAGTTTTTGAGAAAGTTGACTTGTTATCTGCTTAGACGGATCTCTGGTTTGTTTGTACCACCCGTTAACGTACAATAGCTGTCATTACTAAATTATTTTTACTGGTATTTTCACGTCTTGTAATCCTGTATTTAGTTAGCATTTTCCCAGAGTGTGCAAGTTTGATTTCCAGACTGCCTTATTTACTTGCTTAAATTACAAACTTTTTACCAGATTTTGTGTCCAAAAGTTGTGGTGCAGAACTATGTGTTACCTTTGATTGTATGTTACACAAAGCCACAGTTACATGATTATGGCTAAAGTTTAGATGTTCTTATCATTGATAGGGTCATGGTTGTCATTGTCGTAATCGTCATCATCATCATCATGATCATCATCATTTGGAATGTCCATATGTAATTTCTTTATGCAGAAACCTTAATTATGTTTACATGTCCCCATGTGCCTTTTCAGTATCCATAAATGTGTTTTTATTTTTACCAGGTGCTAAACTTTCCCTTATATTTGTCTGAGTGCAAATACTGGGTCTGTTTTTACTTTTCCACTTCTGAAAGAATCTTCTTTGTGTTATTTTCAACTTTATTTGTAACTTCTTTAATAAGTGTAGTAAGAGTGGCATGTTAGTGTTGTACTCTGTACATTCTGTATTACTACTGCCATTTTTATAGTCATTCGTTACAGTCACAAGTAAAACATGGAGAGCACAGAAATGATCAAATGCTACAAAGTGGGAGCTTCTTAGGCGTACTGTGATTTCTTCTTAGGCATACTGTGATTCCCTCTTAATACCTGTTTCTCTTATTGTAGTTCAGGAAACATGTCTTCTGGCTTCCACATAATATGGATTTCCGAGGACGAGTGTACCCATGTCCACCACATTTGAATCACCTGGGTTCGGACATGGCAAGATCACTGCTTTGTTTTGCCAAAGGAGAGCCTTTGGGATCCAGTGGTCTCAACTGGCTTAAGGTCAGTTGATAATTTTATAGGTCACATTTAGGAATGAATGAATGAATGAAAGGAATACACATCACAGGGATAAATTTCATTCAACACATAGGTACATGATGCTGTTGTACATTGTGACACTGATTTCCCAGTTGTAGTGAAATCAGATTAAGGGTGCTCTTCTGATAAGTAGAGGGTCCTTATTTTCAGTTTTCTATTTTAATTACACTGCTGTTAAATGTTCTTTGCATAAAATATGTCAAACAAATGCCTGTCCAATATGTATATCCCATTTCCATAACAACTTGACATACAGTATTCTGATAAAACTTTGTATCCAAGTTTAGAGTTTGGTCTTATGGGTTTTGACAGCTTGTAATCTTGTTGTTGAACACTGACACTTTGGGGAAACATTCTACCTCCATCTTCAGGGTTGAAGTGAACACTGCAAGATTATATATGATAGATCTGTGTAAGTTTGTTGCTCAGACTTACGGGATGGTTAGAAAATATTGAGCCCAGTCTGACTCAGAGTACTGTGATTAGGCAACCCTTTTGAGGTCTTAGCGTAGTGCTGTCACGGGAAGAATTTACATTTGTGAGACGTTTGAGATGTTAGATTTATTTATTTTTTGTTTGCTGTTTTGATCTAGGTCCACGTGATTAATCTGACTGGTTTAAAGAAACGAGATCCAGTGGATGAAAGGCTGCAGTTGGCAGACGAGCTATTGCCTGAAATCATTGACTCTGCTGAGAAGCCTTTGACTGTGAGCTGAATGCACAGTAATTCCTTTGAGAGCAAAGTAACTTTGCTTGTGTAACTGTACAGATTTTCTTGTCCTTCATAAGGGAGAGGATAAAGCAAATAGCATAAAAATTCTTTACATGTAATTCATGCTGTAGTTATCAGTACCAATTACAGTGAACGGATTTTCGTTAAATGCTATATTTAAATCAGTGGTTAAAATAAAAGTATGACATATCACTTCTGATTACCTGAACAAATCATGATTTCTTGCGTGTCTCTATTTTAATGTCATGCCATGAAGACACATGGAGGGAAGGTAAAAGTTCTGACATTCTTAGACTAGATTAGATGCAAATGTCACAGGCAGTAAAAAAATAAAGTTTCAATGTAATGGTTTAATATTTACTCAGTACCTGTAACAGTTAAGGAGGAAAACATATCTAATCTTTGGAGATGATAGTTTATTCTCATACAGATATTGAGTGGTGTATACTTTGTGAATCGATAAGTATCTATTAAAAGAGCTTTTAACCCTTTTTCCTTTTATTTTGGTGCGTAATTTATTTACATTCTGAATATGTTCAGACGGCTAGATGCCATTATATAATTGAAGTGCTCATTTGTTTCTAACAAGCACATGATATGCCCATGGTTCTTCCATTTGGTACAACTTCAAAGGCTTAATCGTAGTAATTAACCAACTTGATGCATAAAATCTCGTTTTATAAAAAGTTATTAAATGCCCCTACATGTTTCAAGCACTATGTACTCACCATCAGGAGGTCAAAATTGTACTATACAGCATCTGGTATCATCACCTGTAGGTGTGATGATACCAGATGCTGTATAGTACAATTTTGACCTCCTGATGATGAACACATAGTGCTCGAAACACGTAGAGGCATTTAATGAACTTATTACAAAACGAGATTTTGTGCATCAAATTGGTTAATTACTAAGATTATACTGAGATGCACAGTTAGCAAAACATCAAAATTTGCAAAGGCTTAGTTGTCTCTTGTTAGCTGAAAGGTATTTGTGAAGATTTATGTTGCAAGGTTTGAGGTTCTGACAGTTGTATTGCTAAAAGTTTCAAGTCTTCTGAGATATTACACTCAGTAATGTGGTAAATGGTTATCAGTATTTCCAGGGATCATAGAGCCTTCACTTTCAGGGTCAAGCACTCTTCGTTCACAGCTTGACCCTGAACATGAAGGCCCTGTGATCCTTCTGAGCTACACATCAAGCATCACGATGTCACATTGCAGAACACTTGAATCTTCAAGAATCGCATTGCTCATTAAGGGCAGTTAATCAGGAAACTGACTCATGGAGCACAGCTTCTATTGACAAGCTAATATTTGCTCAACTGTTCAAGAAATTCTACACTTCTTTGGAGCCAAAAGTTTCAGCTGGCCCAGAAAAATGAAGTGTAAAGGTAAAGGTAAGAAGGTAAAGTTCACCCTAGCACAGGCCACAAAGGCCCAGAGGAGGAGTGGAGGTATAGTTCTACTGTTTCTTTAACCTCGGCGCTAGATGGGGGTGGGTGGTCAACGCCATGACCCGGCTGCTTTACCCCCGTGAAAGACCCGTTACCCATTGTATAGGAGGCTGGGTGAGCCCCAGAGCCATTCTGGACTGTAGTGGAAAATCTTTCCCCCTCCAGGATTCGATCCCCGGACCGTCCTGCCCGTAGCGAGTCACTATACTGACTGAGCTGTTTTTTGAGAGAGGTTGATAAAACTTGTAATTGGAGAAAGAATGCATTTCTTGCCCACATCTACACTTTTGCAGTACCGTTTTTCTTTTTCAGGGTCAAATGTGGTGGGCACAGTCAGAAGAACCTTGGCAAACTCTTGCTAGTTGCATGGAAATAGCCAAGGCCATTAAGTCAGGAGACCCCAAAAGCTATGTATGCCATTTTCCTGTTCATCAAGATGGCTCTTGCAATGGATTGCAACACTATGCTGCCCTGGGCAGAGACAGTGCGGGGGCAGAAAGTGTGAATCTCAAACCATCTGTGAGGCCGCAGGATGTGTACAGCTGTGTGGCAGCACTGGTGAGTTAGATAATGTTTGATGAGTTAGCAGAACTGCTACACATAGGTGGTATACAGTGTGAGTAATATACTTTCCTTCACTTAATACCATTTGTTGGTTGTGATATTATGTCTAGCAGAGATGAGTTAGAGTGGGTCGTCGTGAGTTAGAAGAGGGGTATTGGAATGTGTAGCCAAACATTTTTTATGTAGTTGTTTATTAGCATTGCTGGCATCAGTTACAGATGGTTCATAGCTGTATGTTTTGCGTTTAATCTGCCAACGTATATTCAGAACCGTTGGTGATAGGTAGGAGGGGAGAGATTTAAATGCCGAAACAGTTAGGAGCTGATAACGGATGCTAGCAGTCCAGTAGCGAAGTCAGTTGTGTACGAGAGGTGTGAGTGAGGGAGTAGGAGTGACTGTGTTATTTTAATAAAATATGATTTAGTTGTTTAACTTGATACAGCATGCCTTTTTTTTTCATTTTATCAACAACAAATTGAGTAAATAGAACAACAAGTAAAAATAAATAATTAAAACTATATGTGATTCGGTGAACCACACCTGTTTCCCGAAAGACGATCACCTACCAGACTGAGCGTGTCGGGACAACAAAGTTACAAAGGGTGATCGTGTAAATGTGTATCGTGAATCTCTTAAGAATTCACTTTGCCAGCCATGGGAATCTGCTAATTGCCAAGTGAGGTCTGACAATTCAGCTTTTTATTCGTAACTGCTCAGGGAATGGCTGAGCATATGGATGCATCGTGTCACTTCCTGTATCATGTGTAGAACAGACTGGCAGAATACCTTTTAGCATACAAGTAATCACCACAAAAGCTTGTGCTGGGAATCTAACATTGTAATTTCTTTGTGAGTTTAGGTGGAGCGGGAAAGATACAAAGATGCTGAGCAAGGTCTGCAAATAGCCCAAGTGTTAGAAGGTCATATCCATAGAAAAGTGATCAAGCAAACTGTCATGACAACTGTGTACGGGGTAACACGTTTTGGGGCTCGCCTTCAAATTGCCCGCCAGTTGAAAGGTAAATGTGAGGGCTATGTGAAACATATTTACACTGTTGCTACTGTATATGACCAGCTGAATACGATCAGTCATATTGTCACATTCCAGACCTTTGTCTTTGCCCTGCCATGTGTATTCATGCATTAGTATTCAGCCTTGAAGGCCGGGCTTGGCAGGAACCAGAGCCCAGTCATGTGACCGGTAAGGCTCTGGCACATTGCATCCTGGGCAAGTTCTTGGGGGTAGTTTGCCATTGCTTTCCCCTGCCTTTAAACGTTCCCACTTTAGCCGCCAGGTGCCTCCGTCCGCAATGACGCGAGAGTTCCTAGCAGCGAAAGGTGGAACTTGGGGCGAGAAAAATGTCCGATAGTAATTTTGCCTGAATTCCGACTTCCACGTAAATTTAGGGATCTTTTACATGCCACAAATCTACGACATGGGACTGACGGCTTTACTTCCCCTCCAAAGGAAGGCATGCTGAGGATTTTTTTGCCCTAAAAATCCGACAGCTTCAGCCGGGTTTGAACCCGCAAACTTGGGTACTAAAGGCCAGCACGCTACCCCTAGACCACCGAAGCCGGAGCCATTTGTATAACCCCTGAAGAATTTACAGGGCTGCGGGTCTAGTTGAGATGAAGATTTTGAGGCCGTGTTGATACACTAATTTCAGCAGCAGACTGCATAGCTCATTGTAGAGGCATCAGTTGGCCACTTTCCATTAGTACATACTGCTGTTCTTAGACTAATGTGTCATACTGTCTATGTGACAGAGTTTGTCCAGACATTTCCAGTGGTCACATCTTGCAACACATTTAGTAGTGTTAAAGTGATGTCTTGCAAAGCACTTTCTGTTTGATAATTCTGTTCTTTTGGGATATGGTACGGCGTAACTGGGTGATTGGACTGATTACCTTCTTACACATCATCATATCAGAGGAAAATGGAAGTTATAGCATTGCAAAAATTTCATAACTTACTCTATTTTTGTTGGGAAACCTGCTATACTAGCCATCATAATGCCTTTTCTCAAACCTTCTGTTTCTTTTGCTGTGTAATATGTTGAGAAAATTCTTTTGTCATGTTGCCTAATGTGTCAGCTTTCTATAGAATAATTGCATACTGACTGTTGTCAAGAATGGCTGTACTGCAATCTTTCAGACTGTATGTGGTGTAGTTGCAATTTACAGGACTTCTTGTGGCTCGCAAAAGAGCCACAAATGTATGAAACTGCCTTATTAAGTGTCATGTGAAACTGTATGTAATGATTTGATTTTTGTTGCTCCTACAGATTTAGAAAACTTCCCTAAAGATTATGTGTGGCCAGGATCAACATATCTTGTAGGAAAGACTTTTGAAAGCCTGCAAGAAATGTTTACATCTACAAAGGAAATTCAGGTTTGTGTTAATGTACAGCAGTGATAATGTTTGTGATAGTCATTGTGAACATAATAATATTGGAGGCCTCACTTTTTTTTGTTTGTGTACAGTATTGTGATAGTGACCGTGCACATAATAGTACTGGAGGCTTCAATTTTCTTGTTAATATACAGCCATATGGTAACTTTCACGGTAGTCATTTCAAATGTCACAATGATAGAGGCATCATAGCCTAGTCAATGCAGGGAGACTTACTATGGTGGCTGTGATGATAGGAGTTATATTTCCTACAGTGTCAGGGACTTTATTCTTTTCTACCATGTCAAAACCAGCTGTGGGGACCTCTCTGTCTTCTATTCTGTGGGTACAAGTAGGGAGAAGTTACTAAGCATGTTGATGGTTCGTGCTGCTTCATCTAGCACTGAAATTATAAGCAGGTGAATTTTTTTTAAGTGTGTGTGTGTGTGCGTGAGAGGGAGGGAGGGAGGGAGGGAGGGCATGATATTGTCACTTGTGAAGACTGTACACTGTTGATAAGCATACATGTAACTTTACCTCAATTCCCCCCTGTTTATATTCATGGTATGGTACTAAAGACAGAATTTACTTTCTCTTTAGAAGGCTTATCAAAGAGTAAACAGAAGCTGTATATTTTGCTGTTGTATTTTGCTAATTTGTTCATGTATTAAAATACTGACTTCTTTCTGCCAGGACTGGTTTACTGAATGTGCCCGACTCATTTCCCAAGTTTGTGGTCAGAATGTAGAATGGGTCACACCTTTGGGCCTTCCAGTTGTTCAACCCTACAGCCGCCCCAATAAGAAGCTAGAAGTTAAGTCCGGTGCCCAGAAAATCAAGGAGCACTACGCACTGGATATGTTTGAGTAAGCTGACCCCAATCCACTACAGCCTAAGTCACGCAATGACATGGAAGGAGTATACAGTTAAACCTTGATATGTTGCTGCTGTTTGTTCCCTACAGTTTCTGATGATATATTGTGGGTTTTGTAGATCAAAAAATGTACTGAGTAATCTACAGAAATTACAGTAGAATAAATGTTGCATTTTATCTTTGCCCTCTGTTACTTTTTGAACCACCATACAGTAAGGTCTCGTATTACAACGGGGTTACGTTCTCGAATATTTGGTTGTAAATCGAATCGTCATAAAACAAGTAATATTTAAATGGTTGAAATTGAGATACATTCGTGGGCCAAACTAATTAGTCAATATTATAATTTACATTATTTCTTAACATTACATCTTACAACTCTAATTTAATGAATTAGGTATATAGAAAATAACACAGATAATTGAAAAAAATTTCAATCAAATCACTTTTTATTTTGTTGAAGAAGGCCCAGGCCATGGTTCAGAAAACGTAAAGAAAGAATGTGACCTCAATTGTTTTGATTTTTTCTTCTTTTGTGTCTTTTTTGGTAGATGTCATGGGTGGAAAAACCACAATTACCTTAAAAGAACTGCACTAAAATAGAAAAAGAAGAAACACGTGCATGCAGGAAAAGAGGCAGAAGCACACTAAGTAGAGAAAGGACACTTGAGTTGTGACAGTGATGTACCACAGGTCAGGAGTGCTCAGTCTGACTTGACGAGGGTCATTAAATTGAATCGTCGTAAAACGAACCATCGCAAAATAAGACCCTACTGTACTATTCTGTACATAAATAAGGTTAACTTGTCTGATGGCACTTTATTTGTTTTAGGCGGCCAAACGTGATGAAACAGAAGAATGCTTTTCCACCAAATTTCATTCACTCCTTGGACTCTAGTCACATGATGCTGACTTCTCTCTTCTGTGAAAGGGAAGGCATTACATTTGTCTCTGTTCACGACTGTTTCTGGACTCACCCAAGCAGTGTAGCTATTATGAATAAGGTATGATTGCCTGTCAGATGCAAGGATAAGCTGATAGTGTTAGCATTTCCATGTGTGTATATCCCACTCATAACTTCTTAATGAGTTCATAAATTTTATGGAACTTGGTGTGCACTGTATACCGTCAAATGCTACCATTTAGTTAGTAGTACCGAATGGCCATGCATGACACAACACATAAGGGTGCAGATTATATCATTAATTGCTTACATACATATCTGATCTACCGGCCATTTGTTCTTAAATCTGGGGGTAAAAATATAGTACATGATTTTTTGTTTCAAAATTTCTTGCCTTAATGGGGGGGGAGGTCAAAATTATTTATGGCATAAATAGTGTGAGTAAATGTGATAAGTAACCGTTGCAGGTAGGTGTTTGAAATTGTATGTTTACCTACAAATATTCAATGAAGATTTCTGTAATGTGTTAAAAATTACAAACCTAGCAGTCGTTCAAAACTTAATATAGTCACAGTCTGCACTCATGGAAACTGTGCCCAGAAACAGATCAGTAGATTCACTAAGTTGCTTTCAATATGTTCCCAGTTAATTTCTTCCTGCAAGTTCTTGTTAAATAAGTGATTTAAACAAGATATTCATGAAAGTACCATCCCCAATTTTCAGGTTTGCAGGGAGCAGTTTGTATCCCTGCATTCACAGCCTATTCTGGAGGATCTGTCAGCATTTCTGGCACAGAAATACAGCTATGCAGAAAGGTAAAGTTGTAATTTTTTTTTTATGTGTATGCATTGAGATTTCAGTGAGAAACTGCAGAAAGAGTCTCACATTAAACTCCATCTCATGAAATTCAAAGAAAAAGAAGTATACAAATTGTAGCATAGAAACAAATTTGGTTGTGTACAGGAGCAGAAACTTTGCATAAAAAGAGAAGGTAAGTGCCTGAAACTGTAATTTGATGAGTTGTTTTGAAAAGATGTGGAACTGGTAGATACAAAGTAATAAACTTGTGAAGAATATGTAGCATAGAGAGAACCTAATCATTTGTGATCTTCACTTAATATTATTAGGGAGATTAAATCAGAAAGGATGAGATGGGCAGGATTTGCATTTTCATAAATTTGGTATTTATAAGCCCTGCTACAGGTTTCAAACACATTCCAGTTTTTGTTAAGGTCAGAAGTGACAGCCTATTTTTGCATGTATCTTGATAAATGAAAATTCATGTCTTCTGTGACTGCTGGGATCCTGAAAGAGAAGGCACCAAGCTCCTGTAGAACACTGGTAATTATGTACCAATCAACATGTTGTAACAAGCCATTGTAACAGTTTTCACCATCTCTGCCATGAAAACTTCATATCTCACATCTTGCTAAGTGTAGGGTGTTGTTTAAAAAAACTGATTGGTGCCTGCTTGATGCTCCGCTAGCATTATATTGTTCACCGAGTTTCAGGAGTTTTAATGTTCATTGGTGGAGGCAAGAAAAAGATTCACAGTAATAATAACCTTTAGAAAGTCTACTAAAAACTGACCAGCAAATGCTGCAAATGTTGTCCTCCTGGCCGAATGCACTCCATATTTTGACACAATATTTACTTTATGGAGTCCTTCCCCAGAAATTGTTGAAATCTCACGGATGTTGTTTATTAGTTCTTCCAGACTGTGGGGCATTTGTTTAATACACTTTATACACTTTCCCACACATAAAAGTTGCACAGTGTTAAATCAGGGAAATGTGCGGGCCAGAGATTGCAGCCATTTATGAAGCCATTGGAACTCAACCAAAAAGAATTATGAAACATGAACTGTATGTCATCTACGCTATGCATACATTTCCTGACGTGTTTCTTTCTCATTTGTGTGTGTGAGTGAGAGAGAGAGAGCATGCACATACAGACTGTCCAGCAGAATGAGAGCAACAGCACTGAGACATGCAGCTTAGAGGTTATGCCTTACCAAACCACCTGTGTATTGTAATAAGCGCATTTTTATTCTGTTTATTTCGTTAAGCAAGTACTATTATCAGAAATTGTGTGCGCCTTCTTATACTTGTATCATTTGTGCTTATTGTTGCAGAGAATTTACTAATGATGGATCTGTGAGTGATATGACAAAACACAGGCTGAACAAGATTCTGAGGAGGCTGCCATCGAAAGGAGACTTTGAAATTGATAGTGTGTTGAAGTCTGTATACTTTTTCAGTTGAATAGACATTAATGTTTCTTTGAGCACTTGAAGAGTAGCTGAGTTACACACATTTTATAAGTGACATTTTAGAAACATGAACTGTTATATTCATGTGAAGCAGCTGTATGTTTTCTTACCAACTGTTGACACAATAACAAATCAAAACCAAAATGGAGACTATCTTAAATTAAGGCTGATAGTGTCATTACCCTCACACTGGAAGTGGATGTTATATCACCATAATTTAATTTCTTGAATTAGTGGCATTTCGGCCACACAGTTTGCAGTGATTATACTGCCAGTGTGATTTGGTTGCTAGACATTGGGTGCGTTACATACACACTAGATTACCATTTACCCTACACATTTATTGCCTTGCTGCATCCCTGAAATGTTATTTACTTGCAAGAAAATTGAAGTAACCAGATACTTGTCTCTGGATGGTTCTGGAATAAACGTCTTCAATTAATGCTAAGGGTACATTTAAGAATTTTGTCTGGAACAATTTCAGGCACATTGTATCACAGCTGGTGTCTATGAACAACTTTGTGTTGGTGCAGATTTCACATTGCCCATATTTCTGATTTCAACAGAAAATACACGCATCCTTATCTATGTCTGTATCCACTGACCCCTTAGACCCCTCAATGGCACAAATGTAAGTGGAATTTTAGAGCAGTATTCACACAATTTTATCTTGTTTCTGAGCAGTGTAAACATATTAGTGTCAGAAACAAGAAAGCCTTTAGGGTTCCAAATAATTTTTATACCTTAAATTGATAAACTGATGGTTAAAATGACTAAACAACTTCATGAAATGAAAAATATGCCACAAATAATTGTATATTTAACAAAATACAAATAAATAGCAGTTAAATTATGCACTGTATACAAGAAAAATGGCAGCCAGTCTGTGCAGCTCTAATTGCACTACTATACTACGAGTCAAGGAATTGTATAATACAGACTTCCAAACACTGAATACTACAGCATTCCATATACAGTGTGGCAGATGTGCCAGTCTTGGGAAAACTTGCGATCACATTGAAAGTCTTTGTAGGGTAACTTGTGGCAGTGATGATACAAGTGAATGGCTTTACTGAATACATAAGATATGCAGTGTCGCAAACACGAGATGAATGTGGGGGAGGACAGCATTGAAGATGGGAAAGAGGAGCAAACAGTTCTAACACTTTGAGAGGCAGGTACTGGCCTTCAGATTGTGCAATGGCATACCAACTGATATAACCCGTTTGTTCGAAAAGACCACTTTAGTTGACGTGTAGTCTGGTGCTGAGAAATCTAATTTCTGCTGAAGTCGCTAACCAAGCATATGGAAAGTAATGAATGGTGGCCATTTCAAAATAAGCCCCAACATTTTTGCAGACTAGGACACTTAATACTGGTGCCAAAGGTTTCAAATTTATGGCCCCAGCTTGCAGCAACTGACTGAGAAAGAAAGTTGCTCTTTATATGTTGTACATGACAAAGACAGCAATTTCTATTCTAGATTTCAACACATAAAACATCTGGTATGTATGCTTGTGCTATATATTTTGTTTCATCTTATTGTAGTTGCCATACATTCCAACTCACAACTTCTTGTTTGCCAGTTTATCCACAGCTTTTGTTTTACTTAACTTGTCTGTTAATGAATCAAATTTAATATGTTTTAAATATTCTTACATCTTTGCATGTTTTCTAGATCATTACGCAGTTGACAAAGTCCAGGCGCCAAGTAGTCCAAAACAGTAAGGTGCTTAGTTCTGTCATGGCATGATTCCCCATTGATGCTGAAGTCTTTTGTCTGCAGACTGCATGCCATGGCTTTAATTTGTTGCAAGTGGTCTGCACATGGTAGTAAAACTGTAATTGCGGCTAACAGGTTATGAAACAACTTGGGTTGTTTAAGTGGTGCACGTAACCAGTGAAGCTGGGTACTGATACATGTTGTTTGATAATTACTGTGAAACTAATGATATACTTGAATACAATAATGCAATTGCAATGGAGTGCGATCTCAATCTCTCAGGTAGTATGAAATGTCAATATTTACATATAATTTGAATTCCTATACAGGTTATTGCAAAGTTATGGACCTAAAGACGGTCAACACTAAGGGCCGAAACATAGTACGAAGTGTGTAGTATATACAGAACCGAAGTGAGGTTACGCGGTAGAAGAAATTTATTTTCTTTGTAGTAAAAGGTTAGAGGTGGTTTGTGTTATCGGTTTTGCAACCAAGGCTAATTGTGTAGTTTTTGAAGTTACCGTTAGGGGTAGGGTAAAAGTACGTCACAACTGCGTTTAGTCAATAGATAGCAGCACAATTGGATGCGTTTCCACAGATTGAAATCCATGGACGTAAGTTTCTTTGCAGTCTGATGTAGATGATCTGTGGTTTGATTGTTAATGCTGTGTACATCAGTTGCGATATGTGTGTGTCGTTGTACAAAATGGCGTGTGTCTGAGGATTGTGGTAGAGGTGTCCGTAATTTGCGGCGAGTAGGAGAGGAGGTGAGTATAAAAGAAGCACGTTATCATGTTCGTGTTGTTATAGGAACAAACATGATTGATGAAGACAACAATTTAACACTTGGATTTGGTTTGAAAATCCGTGGTAAGGGATTTATGAATTTTGTGCATTGGTGTAGCGCATACCAACATTGATTGCTACGCACCCCGAAATGGGAACAAATTTGTGTGGAAGACTATGAAAACTTGTATGTACTAAGCTTGTGATATTTGTTGAGTATTTTCGAAGGTAAATTTTATGGCATGCTTGCGTGCATGCATGTTGACGCGTTCACCGGAGATCTTGTGCGACTTATTTTCACGCCTGTATTTGAACATGGCAATAGATTTCGACGTACCACGAAGATACTTCATCGGAAGGTGTTTGTTTACGTTTTTTGAGAATGATTACTTCGATTGCTGAGAAGGTATCGCAGTCTTGTTTGTCGATTTGAATGTATTTGGCGATTTTTTAGGGCATACATACACGATTTAGTTTCAGTACTTGCTTGAAAACGGTGTTATGTTAAGAAAGCATTAATCTGATTTTCAACACTTGTGAAGGAAAATCTTATTTACATTTTTTTTTTTTGTTAAACAGGTGAAGGCTGTCCCTGTGGCTCAGCATTAACTCATAGCATACCAACCGCATGAGGCATTACTTCTATGCCAAAAAAGAAACCCCCTCCCCCTCCCCAATATATTTTCATGGCGTGCACAGGGACAACTTTACTGTTATCTCAAGTATATAGCAGCATTCATTTCATTTTTATGGGAATGTACATTGCAGTTGCTTGAGGCCTACCCAGAAATAATTTGGCTTCTCAGATGAGAGGGACAGACAGTACTCATTTTTGGCTTGTGCAGCACATGGTAGGATTGGTAGTGGCCTCAGCACACCAAGAGCATATAAACTTTATGTTTTGACTTCATTATTGCTCCAGTAAGTCATGAATAGTTGCCATGGAGCAAACATACATGATTGTACTGGTTGACCATAATCCCAAGCCCATGTTACTGTGATGATGTATTATCAAAGTGTAAATCAGAATTTATGTAATTAACCCCAAATTTATTGCATCATTATTTCTTTATAATTTAACTGTATCCTCAGAGTTATTTTGCCACAGTATCTATCAGTGATTCCACTTGCACGTGTAAATGCTTGCCATGAGTTTTCCAAATGGGGCATATTATTTTTTATAAGTTGTTAAATTGGAACACTTATTCTGTTTGTCTGTTAGCTAACATAATACTGAAAGTTTTCCCATAGAAGCTGCTGTTTTTATTTTTAAAAAAATATTTGTCACATAGTTTATTTATTGAAATGTACATGAAAATATCTTTGAATATCATCTTTTGTCTCCAAAAGTAATGTGTAATGATCTGCACATAGTAAATGCATTATCTATTTCTTACCTGCAGTGATTGCTTTAATGTCTCTTCTGTTTTATTGTAAGATAATCTGCTTCCTTGTATTATAACATTTATTTGTTTAATGTCAGTTGTGGAACTGCCTTTTACTGTAGTGTTGATATGTTTCCTTTAATGTTCCTGGAACTAAGTACTAAGTTGAGGTAGCCTGACCTAGTGACTGACATATTTGCATTGTAAGGATCATGTATATCAGAACTGATTAATGTGTTATTTTTCTCAGCTGGTGATCTCCAGCTTAATTTATGATGGTCTGTAGTTCTAGTTAGTGCTGTGTTGTTTGTATTGTTTCTCTGCTGGTTGTTGTTTGGACTCAGTGACTGCAATATGCAGTTATTTTAAAGTAGGTAAGTATGAAGAAAAATGCAGTATTTGACCTGTGGAATTATGTTCTGGTTAGGTTGAAATATGAGATGGCTCTCACCGATTCTAAATTGATGTAAGAATTTTTGACTGAAATTTTTGCTGTTTGATCTGTACATTTACCAAAACTCAAAAAAAAAAAAGTGGAAGTAACATTATATGTGTATTATAATAATGAAGAATTAAGAAGAATTCAGTGATTTGCACAACTGTATGGGATGGCATCTTAGTGTATAAGGTAAGGTTTGCTCTCTTGACCATTTAGCACTATATGACACAGATGCTTCAGTGCAGGGTACAATTCTAATGCTACACAGCATATGGGTTGGCATCTTATGGCCATTTTTGTTCAGCCTTTTTTTGGGTTTTATCCTCTTCCTTTTTTGTTTGATTTTTTGTTGTTTTGTAAGGGTTTGCATGAAAAAATTAAATCCTGTAGTAAATATTCAGGGTTTTGCATATTGCACCAGGAATTTAATTCTGGTGCTAATGGAGTAAAAACATTGGTGTTGGCCCCACAACTGACTCAGTGCATTGCATTTAATTTCTGGGTGTATTTCCATAGTTTTGAAATATAACAGGCATAGATAAAGTAAAGGTAAAATTCTCCCTAGAACAGGCCATGAAGATCCAGAGGGGGAGTAGAGTTATAGCTCTACTCTTTCTTTTTAACCTTGGCACTAGATGGGGTGGGTAGTGAATGCCACGCCCTGGTCACTTTACCCCTGGGAAAGAGACCTGGTACCCATTGTATAGGAGGCTGGGTGGGCCCCAGGGCTGGTCTGGA
>Ga0123357_10001465_pt1 | contig 25083 bp, 12 predicted proteins | sample TergutEmb28metaG_FD_89873 | JGI IMG/M metagenome (GOLD analysis project Ga0123357, IMG submission 89873) | Embiratermes neotenicus P4 segment gut microbial communities from Petit-Saut dam, French Guiana - Emb289 P4 | ecosystem: Host-associated > Arthropoda: Insects > Digestive system > Gut ...
ATTAACGGCCGAAACATGTTGAGTAATGAATGAATATTAAATAATAAAATAAGTGGCATCAAGTTGGTTTTTTCTCTTTACGCAACTATAAAGATGATGCACGGTCCAATAAACATAAAGTTCACATTTTGTTTACACTTTATTAAAATGTACACTACAGATATATTATTATTAGACGTTGATAGGACAATTTAAACAGCATCTTAACGATTTTAATATGACACTAAATTTTAATCTAGCGCCGATGAGTAGGTTTATAATGTAAGGTCGTTCTGATCTATACAAATACGTACGTTTGTTCTACGTGTATACTCTTTGTTATGCAAAATTATCGATCACTGATCGGTGTTAAGAATAACACCACAAGATGGCATCAATAAACGTAACTGAAAGGACTTACGATCCGATACGTCTTTCAGTATTATCCGTTACCAAAGAAAGCTACAAAAGTTGCACAGTAAGTGAAGTCGGCAATTCAAGGCCTTTCTCAAAATCCGCAGTGTATAAACGTGGATCAGTGGAAGAAACATCATGAAAACCATAGCTGTAGAAGGAAACTGTCAATGTTTCCGTCTGAAAAGTCAACGTGTGTCTCGTAAGTTATTGAGACATAAATTTGATAACCAGTCGAGTTGCTGCATTGCACATTCTTTTTCAATAGGCATTGTCGGCTTGTAGAAGTTCTTTTAATATAATGTAAAAAAAAGTTCTATTTAATATCTCAGGTGGACATAAATAAAGCTGTGAAAGTTCGGCCCTGCCTGGAAATAAATCCAGATATCCTGAATCCTTGCAGACCGCACAAAAATTGCAAGGTCTGGTGTGGAATCTACCGTAAACCTACTCAGTCTTGTGACATATATCTATGTCTTTCTTACGGCATTACCTTCACCACACAAATGGTGTGTGTTACACAGCTTGTCCTAACACAGATGCCGTATTTGTTAAAATTGTTACACGGAACCTGTTACATACAGTAATTCCGGGAAAGATGCCGCGGCGGGAAAAACGCCGTATTTTTTAACCCGGTGGCTACTGGCAATCCTCTGGAAATCACAACCCATATGTTTATTCAGTGAGTCGAAGGAGGTGTTGTGAGTGAATGTAGTGAATACCAGCGCTGTTTTACAAGAATGATAAATGAGTTTATAAGGTGACTTTATTATTAATTTTGTGCTCGAACGTTTTTATAGTTTTCACGAAATTATATCTTAATTAGTTCAGTCGAAGTAACCATGCAATCACGATACATTACAGGTTTTCAGCGTTGTTGACCTTGCCCAACACCACGTGGCCGCCATGTACTTCATTCCGTTTGGCAAGTGGGAGGGGAGTGGTGCGGCATGTCTGTATGAAGATTGGGAGAGACGCAGCAAAAAATTATGTGAGAGTTGCCGCACTTAAATAATTCCAAATCAGTTTGAAAAATTATGCATATAAATTTCAGAGTACTAAGAATTGTCTGTACTATTACTCTATCTTCCAAATAGACTGAATTCTTGTTTCTAGAGCAATGGGAGTTTTAAATAATTTAAAAGATAAAACTGAAACTGCAGTATATGACTGCTGCACGTCTGTCTTTAGCTGTAGCTCAAAGAATGAACTGGAACAGGAACACTGTTGGATCATTTTTGAACGTGGTGGAGAAAGTAGCGACCGAAAATATCTTTTCTGACACACACCTGGGAATATTTTCAACATTGATGAGAGTGGCAATCAAATAAATAACAAACCTGACTCTGCAATAAGAGAGAAGTGTTATAAAAATGTTCACGTTTTACCAACGGGAGAAAGGAGTGAAAATATTACAGAGGTAGCATGCTGTAGCGCTGCAGGTCAACTTCTGACCCCTGTTGTAATATCCAGTACGTCAACCAGACACAGGATTCCAGTGATGGCTTACGCCCGGGTCAGATGTGTACATGAACCGGAAGTCGTCGCACTTTAGCACGGATTTATTCACTAAGTGGTTTGCAGAGCATTTCCTCAAACACAAAGCTTCAAGGAAGGTCATTCTACTGTGAGATGGCCACACAGCTCGTTGCAGCTCAGACTGCTGTTGAAAAAACGTCACTATAATTCCTCTACCAAGTCAATGTACTCATGCATTACGGACTTTTAATAAGTGCTCTTTTGGGCCTTTAAACAGTTATTTCAAAAACGAAGCTACAACTTTAAAATCACTCGATATCGCATGGCGCCCCTTATTGGGTTTGCTTGGAATAAATTTGCTTACTTGGGTGTTAGTATAAGTGCTATTGAGTCAACAGGTATTTCTCCTTTCAAACGCAAAAGAGTGCGTGAATATTTGTTCTCCATTTCGGACACCAGCAAAACTATAACTTCTATGATTACAGTACCTCCAAATATGGCTCTGGTTTGTGTACCCTCTTGTTTAGTAACCAACTCTCAAAATGTGTCTCCTATCTCAGCAGAACTTTCGTTAACTACTATACGTCCTTCTGACATTTCCCCTGAAGAAATTATTGCCTTCAGGCTTTTCAAGGAGATCAATCCCATGCCGAAAACACCGAGAAAACAATGAAATTAAAAAAAAAACATTAAATCTGTTTTTTACCACATAAGAAGCTAATAATATCGAGGGAAAGCGAAAGAAGCGAAGAAAAAATAAAGTCAAATTGTACAGAAATCGAAAGTGTAAACATCCCCAATATGTAGGTCTAAAAGGTCAGAAAATGCAGAAGAGAAGACAAGGAAAATAGATATTTATAATCAAGAGATATGTGAAGAATGTGAAACGAAATGCTTTGAGTGCTGTGAAGACTACGTGTAAACTAAGGAAGATGACTGGATCGAATGTGTGAGCTGCAGAAATTGGCTGCACAAGGTCTGTTCTCCGTACAACGACGAATGCTTCGACTGCGGTAGGAAGTTACTGCAAGATAAAACAGCAAGATGAAGAAGAAAATTTCGTTCATTGCAACTTAGACTCTTGAGTTCATTTGGTTAAAATATTGTGTACTTATATTTACTATTTTAATGTTGATATTGCTTCATTACTTTGAATAAAGTTCAACAGTTTGCATTCAAATATCTTGCTTCTTGAATTCACAGGATATTTTCTCCGTGCTACGTCTCTCCATATATATCGGTATCTATCCCTGACAAAAAGCGGCGTCTCTAAAAGCATGTCCAGGAAAGACGCAGCAAAGACAGTTTTTTTTTTGTCCTGTATCTCGGAGACTTTTATTGCTGCAGATGTTGTGCATGCAGCTTAGTAAAGTAGGAACCTTACATCTCTGAATTTTCAGCTATTTTAACGATTTTCGTATTGAATTACACCAAAAATTGCAAAAAGTGTGGTGTCTCTCCCGGAATTACCCTAAATATACTTAGAGAAACTAACACAACCCGTATTGTGTAAGTTATATTTTATTGAAAAAGGGAAGTTTGTGATGAATTTGAACGTGGCTTTAAACAGTGGTAGCATGTGGCGCCTGGCAGCGGAATAGCATGCCTGGCTTATCTTATTTCTATTACAACAATCCACAGGCTGGTTGTCTGGCTATACGTGCGGTGTAACACGCAAGCGGATTTCCTTCTTTCCTTCCACCCTCCTCTGAGGTAAAATAAAACGCGTCCTCGAAAAGCGAAAAAACTGCATGACAATGTTACGGATGGCGACTGTTGGTAAAAGAAAGATTCACGGCACTTTAGCGTTGAATCAAAGTCATAGGAAGTAAGAGTGTTGTTGTACTAAAGTTTGGATAGAATAAATGATACTGACTGGAATATGGTTACAATGGCGTGAATATTACTTGACGTAATAAAGGGAACGATATCAACATCTTCACTAAAGTAGAAATTACTAAATATATAAGAAATCTGAAAAACACAGCAGATCACCGTAGTGCTCAGTAGGTTGGTTGAAAAGATTTATGGGTACTGAGAACTGAGGTTTTCGCTGCGGTGTTCTGGGTTATTTTACCGAAACTTTGTTATCCATCCAAGAATTTGCAGGGTGTCTTAATCTAGAACAGGGCTGGACAACTTCAACTCACAAGATGGCCACATAATTTGTTAAGTACTCGTTTGAAGGCCACAAGTGTTTATGGTACATATATCGAAAAGCGGGGGATGATGAGAAATGAATTAACTAGAAGGCCGTAGTTTACAAACAATAAGTTACGTTAAACGAACGGTTGAATGACAAGGTAGTAGGGCTTACTGTACTCGGTAGAACACAAAGAGTGACTGGTTTACGCTGTGCTGCTTTAAAAGTGATGAGTTATGGTTTCTAAACATTTTCTCTGCTACTAAATTTGCCATAATTAGTTCTGTGGACGTTTTATACTACGTCTGGTAATGTGAATTACTGAAACTATTCAGGTGACCGAGGGCCGCATGTTGGTCAGTCCTGGTCTAGACAACCGAAATCATCAGGTAGTTGTTAGATTAATAGCTCGGCATTGTTGATATTACCTTGACGAGCTCTGAGTTCGATTAAAACATACTGTGTTTTAGGTCGTCCTCATACACTTACAGACAAGACATTAGTGGTTTGGATTGTGTTATTGTTTATAATCTTACCCAAAAATATATAAAACCTGGGAAAGATTAAAAGCTAGGAAAAAGCAATTACTTGTCTCAGGAGAGTGAGTGACATAAGTTACGTGCACGATCATCTGCTTTATTCTGAAATAATGCCCAGTTCTACAACCTGGATGCAGTATTTATTTAAAGTGTATTTAGCTACGCTGTCCGTTGTTAAGAATATCTGTAACAGATGAATGAAAATATCTTTATGGAGCACTGGTGGAATAATGCCGACAGGGTACTTCTGAATCCGAAGTACCGGAAGAAAACTGTCGTACTACCACTCTGTCCACCACAAATCCCATAAGAACTGGCATGGGATAGAACATGGGCCACCGTGATGAGAAGCCGGTGACTATCCTATTCTGAGTTCATATCAACGTAGACCGTTTCCTTTGAGTTATTTTTACATAGGGGTGTAAGGGCAACAATGCGCAACATCAAGCCTCGTGTACCGTCATATCGATCTCCCTCTCACACTGTACACGCTCTTTTTCACAAACGATTCTCTAAAGTCAAAGTTATGACAACACGGCCGTTGCATTTCGTATAGAGGAACGTGAAGTACCCAGTGTTGTTGAGGTTAGTAAGGTTAAGTTTAGTCCGTTTCGCGTGTTCAAAGTTGCGAATAACCACAGCTGTCGTGTTTGTAATAACAAACATAACCTTACAAATATTTGCATAAACGCCTTGAAATAGTAGTTTGTTACATGATTTAAACGATTCTTAATTTTGCGAAAAAAAAAAAGTTTTGATGAAGTACAGTTTTATGTTGTATAGCGATACTTCAACTGAATGTAGGCCACTACGGTCTGTCAGAAAAGGCGTATGTATAGCCTATATATCTGGTTCCCTATCGTGACTCTAAAAAGACCACTTGATATATATTTTTACTGCTACCCTAGTACATTACCACATAGCTTCCACCATATCTGAGACGTTTATGTTATCGCGGGACGAGTCTGTTAATAGAAGTGTGTGTCCTGTATTAGCTGCTATGGAGTCACAACTGATTCACCCTAGCTATGTTCTTTAAATCTACGATAATTCAAATTTTGCTTCAGCGCTGGAAAATGACAATCAATCGGTGATAGATTACTCAATTACGAAATTATCCTGCATGTAAACCTATTTCCTGACCGACTATCGGAAATAATGACTATCGCAGCCTTCCTTTTTAAGGGACAGGAACTACACTGCAAATGAAACAGTCGATATTTGAAGTCCGACCTGCATTAATCTTGTCAAACTGCCCCGGATGTGAGATAGAAATCCCACTCCCAACAAGCAATGTATTTTCTTTCCTTATTTAGCAAATTTAGGGTTACAATAATATTCACTGGAGAAGAAAACCCTCAGGAAGAAATGCACTTTGCGCCTTCATGAAACAACAGGCTACATGTTGAAGATTCAGGTATTCTGGGATGTTGTGCTGTGTTGTTGATTAAACACTTACCAGTGTTTCGAAGGATCCTATTGTCTTCAGATTTGGTATCGAGCAATACAAGGAGAGCGGACCACATGATTCCGAAGAAAGAGACACTACAATCCCACGGGAACTATTTATCTAATGGCACAGCGTAATATCCCAGAAGACTTAACCTACAGCAAAACTGCTGGGAAAACTTCACATCGTACAGGCTAAATTTTCTTCTTAAGTTTCGTAACCACTCCTTTCTGTAACACATTTCCTAGCGACTGGCGTTAAAAAGCTATATAAAAATTTTAGGACCACCATACTGTCGAACTGAGTGTATATTTAGCAGCAGAGTGCCAGTTTAAATTTAAAGACAGATTTGAAAGTCACGAATGTAATCAATTTTTATATAGTTTACTACACGTGTTAAAACTTTTTTTGTGTGAATACATTTCTCTATGCAGCTGGTAGTAGAAACTGGACACGTGTTTATTCTATACGGAAAGTTTAACTAAGTGTATACAATTGAACCTACTTCCATTGTTTCTGTTTATTATGGTTTACAAGATATACGTAAACATCTGAACATATTTTTGGCGATATGAAGAGCAAATGTGCTGTTGTCTCGGGACTTAGTACCATACTTGCATTCTCTTCCACGTACGTCCATACCTGTAGTTCGGAAGAGGTTTTATTTAACGGTAAATTGTTAAGTCTATCCAGTACCGTAGGGAGAAGATGCAAGAAATCTGAATGGGGAGCATTAGTGGAATTATATTGACAGGGGAAAACCGTAACGTTTGGAGATGTCTCACCTAGTAACACTTTGTCCACCACAAATTACACATGGACCATCCTTAGACGAAAATAGAGCCACCGCTGTGACAGGCCGTAGACTAACCACCAGATCCAAGGCATGGTTCCTTAGAATTTACAGGGTACCTTGTGGATGTATCAGGGCTAATATTAAAACTAAACGTTGAACACACATCAAACGGCGTGGCGAATTTATAATGTTGTACAGACTAGGTAGGTTAGGTCCATAATCATAAGAGCTGCAGACTTGAAGAATATATTAAAAGAATAAATGGTGTTTTGGAAGAAATAGCGGAGTAAATAACACGGCCAATTTTAGAGATGTACATGTTTTTCAGTAAAACGAATATACAGTAACGGGATTAGGAGAAGGCTTTTGATTAAATTAATTAATCTTCCTCATTTTATTCGTCTTTTTTGACGTCAGCAATGAATGGATACTCGAAATGGGGCAGTTAAATAAAATTCAGACGTGTAAATTCAAAGTCTAGACACACAAACACTGAAATTAGTGCTGTTCATGTAACTGTCATATGAAGCAAATGACAGAAAAATTGACAGTTCCATATTTTACTACTGAAAAGGATTTTACTGCCAACACACAGCAGTTATTCAGACCAGGTTCCGACAGGGCAATAAAAACACACTTTTCATGTCAGCATGCTTTTTGTACTTATGTTTCACTGAACATCATCACAAACAGAAGGCCGTAGTAGTATTTTTCAAACTTCTTTTGCATTTAGCTACGCTATATAAGTCGAGAAAAATCCAACAGAGAATGAAACTTGTTTGACGCAGAACTACACTTTAATGTGTATACTTACTAAAAAATAATATGAAGATTTAAGAGCACTTTAGTACGTGGTTATTACTAAGGGACACTTAGTTTTAGTCACAGATTTCAAAATTAATTTTAGTTGCATTAAGTTAGTCGTAAAACCCAATAGTAAGATCACTGTTCCTCTGCTTAATTAAGCACCACGCTATTAAGACAAGTGCAGGAGTGTATCTACAGTTCCGCGCATTCTTAACATCGACACTAGATGAGGCTTGTCAGCTTCGGGCTCCGACGGATTTATCTTCGCAGAGTCAGCCACAGGTACGCATTGCGTTAGGGGTGCGTATGATCAATAGCCTGCATGGATGGGGTGATTAATGTATGTCCCCTCTACATACTAAACAATGATTCCTGGTTGTTCATCTGTAGTTCAGTCCCTTAACTGACTGTTGTTTGGAGGTAATTTAAAAGTGGAACTGCTGCCACAAAGACATAAATGTGCTAAAGTGGAATATGTTATTTTCTTCACCTTCACTCAATTCATTATGGCTACTTGCGTTGAAGTTTGGATATTATCTTCATTATGCAGACAATGAGACCTCATGTAAACCTAAAGTCCTTGAGCAATATAGATTAAGTCAGCTGCTTTGAAAAAAAAAAAAACCAACATCAGACATTGACTTGTATGTATACTACATAAGTTTTAAGCATTCTTCGCACAAATGACATTAATGATAAATAAATCTTTCAGATGTGGTCCCCTGGGCTTTGAAACCGTGAAATGTTATTGGTATACGGAGAAATTTCGAGGAACTTGCTGCCTGCATCTTCAAAAATGATGTATTAAGCACATATTTGACATGTTTTTGTAATTTACATATAATATATTTTTAAATACATTATTTTGTTAGGTTTGAGCGTCTGACAGCGGCGTGAAAATTACAAATGATGAGTTAGCAAGGATTTGAGTAGAAATGTTTGTGGCCTAATTCAAATGAAGGTATCGGCAGTTGCCTCGAAAGAATGTTTCGGTGGGTCTGACCTACTGTGGATTATATGAACGCAAATAAATAAACTATAAACAATAAACAATGACAAAAGATCTTGAAAAGCATCAGACCGGTTTGCCAGTGTTCCGGTCGAAGGCAAATGAGGAGCAATGTAGCACCAGCCATTGCGCTAGGTCAGCCTAAATAGCATAAGGATGGGATTGTCTTAAGAAGTAATTATTTTCTTGCATGTATGTTATTTAACGGAGCTGTCAGCAGACCTGTCCATAGAGCTGTATGAATTAATCGTGATTCTGAGCAAGACCACAGCATAATAGCAAAAGTACAAGTTTGAAAATCTCTCCCGATTTTGCAGTATCAGTATAGTAATTATACACTTATAAAATAAGTAAGTAAATAAATAAAGAAATAAATAAAGACATATACATACGTACGTACATACATACATACAAAATACATACTTACGTACATACTTCCGTACATTACATACATACATACGTACATTACATACATACATAAATACATACATACATACATAATACATACGTACAATACATACGTACATCATACATACGTACATTACATAAATACATACATAATACATACATACATACATAATACATACATACATACATACATTCCATGGGTCAAAAAGTGTGTCACAAAGACAGTAGGCTATGGAACAAATCATAAATACACAAATATATACAATTTTTCAGTGTAAAATACTACAAACATTTTAGAAAAGAGTATAATAGATCACGTCTACACACAAAATTTCATCCACAGACTAAAAGGAGTGTGAGATGAAGTATAGACTTAAGGCTACTTTAAATTTTGCCTTGACATTCTTGAGGATTTTCACATTAGTTGGTACATTGCTGAAAATGTTGATGCCAGTATGAACTGTACTTTTTTGAATACAAGTTCGGTTGGCATTTGTTTTATGAAGACAGTGCTTATTCCTTGTATTAATTTTGTTTATAGATGAATCTGTTGGAAAATGCTCATGATTAATTATAATGAAATTCGTTAATGAAAGGGTATATTGGCATGGAAGACGTATAAGCTCCAGTTGTTTAAACAGACTTTTACATGAGTTTCTGGGTTGTGCTCCAGCCATAATACCCACGATTTGTTGTGTAAAGTGAAAATATTCCCACTACTGGAACAGTTGCCCCATCAAATTATTCCATATTTTATAGGAGAATGACAGTGTGAATGTATATAGAGGGAAAGATAAAACAATCCCAGTACAGGCCTACTGTAGACCCAGAGCATTCCAGTAGGTTGAGACTCCCATATTTCGAGACAATCTGCACATGAAAGTGGTAAGGTTGTCAGCCCTACTCACCGGCCGCCTTTTCCTCAGATAACATTTGCGGTACTTCATTTCCGGCAGAAGCCGAGTCGATCGCAGAGACATAGTGTGGCAGGACGTATTATGTCAATGAAATATTCCAACGACCCTGTCGTGAATCCAACCCGCGACCCTTCGGCTTGTAGCGCAGAGCATCAATCAACTGCTCCACCGCATATATATGCATAAATATACATATTAAAACAGTTTATATATATTCTGTTTTAATTTTTTTAAAGCTGTCAAATCAGATAAATAATGAATACAAACACACACACATATAAAAGCTTCCCTATCGGGTATTACTTCAGTCCTTACATCCGGCTCACACTTTTTTTGTTATAGTTATGTTTTTTCCATCATTTTCTTACATACGTTGACTGATGAGGGACCAGACGCCGCTACAGCAAGTCAGTTCTCCGTCAGTTATTTTTTTAAAGCTTCTAGGAATTACAGAGACTTCTGATTTCAAATTTTGAGAGCCAGAGGTTCTGTTTCCTCTTCCGATACGTGTGATTTTGAACAAAGTTGATTTCTTCCTTAAAATAAAAACAGTTCTTTTCTCCGTTGACAGTTTGGGAGCATACCGGAAGAAGGGGCCGATGGTCTGGTTCCCAAAATTTCAAGTTGCATAAAAGCTTCACAGCACATTTCACAAATGGCAGTGCACTAATCCGCTGTAACGGATAATGGTCCCTAACCAATTTATTTATACGCAGATGCGAGCGTTTCTATTAAAAATGCTTGCCGTATTTGCATTGTTAACATGAGCTCTCCACCGGAACACGAAGTTTAATGACACCAAAAACGAGCCGCCTTTTCTTATTACAGTGGTAAAATAAGACATTCCTGCTGGTATTGTGTTTTAAAATTACGGTCCAGGCAGTGGCGAAGCGTTCATGTTAACCATGTGAGCCTGGCTAACATGGTTAATATGAAGACTCCACATTTAATTACAGACCCCACATACTTGTACTTCAGTATGCTATAAGAAGAGAAAACGACAGTTGAAATAACAACAGCTGACATTGATTGAAGACTTTCTCACGTTTTAACTACTTTTTGCATGATACACAATTTTATTTTTATTCTGTAAACTTTCACGCAACGCATGCTTCTGGTTGTATGTTTCATATAAGAAACTAAATGTATAATACAAAAAGCAACAATCCGGTGTACTTTATGTCAGACTTGAAGATAAAGCTGCCATTTCCACAAATTCTGAAAGATCTTCATTAATATCGTTTAGTGTACATTCATGGTTATTGAAGAAGGCATTGATAAGACATATGTCTTAAGCTGGAGTTGAAGGTGCTTCACTTTCGGTACTTTGAGGCTATCATCACTTGCGGACATTCAGCCGACAGCCTTGAGCCACTGTGGCTTCAAGAACGTTAAACATTCACGGAAGTTTCACCAAAAATCTGAACATATTAAAAGTATATATATACATATATATATATATATATATATTCGTATATCAGTATATAAGATGGAAAACGTCCAAAATGTCTATGAGTTCAAATGGCAGACATTTTCAGAAACCTGCAGAATAAAATCAGACTTCCATTGCCGAGGCACGTCGTGGCGCATTTGGTTAGGCACTGCGCTACAAGCCGGAATGCCGCGGTTTCGAGTCACAATGGTGTCATTGGTATTTTTAATTGACATAATACTTCCGGCCGCAGTATAGCCTGAGGTCGACTCAGCCTCTAACAGAAATTATTAACAGCAATATTTTCTGGGAACTAAAGGTGGACGGTGGTTGAGGCTGACCTTACCATCTTCATACGCCGAATGTCTTGAAATCTGGAAGCCTCAACCTCCTGGAACCCTCTGGGCCCGAATAGGCCTGATCAGGGATTGCTGTATACTCTATTCAACATAAATCAAGCGGCCTGATATTTCGTACGTCCCGCTCAGGCAGTGACGTAAGGTACAGTTGCCATCATACTTCGAGGTGTTTTACTTTCCCCATATTTGTGCATTTGTGGCGTTTCTCTGTCTTCCATTCATTACAATCAATCACACCGCGTATATATTAACCATAGACACCAATACATTCGCTTAATTTGAAGCTCTGCTTCCACGGATGGATGCTGCGAAAGGAAGGTTGTTTGCTGCACCTGGAGGAAGCCGAGCGCGTTAACGCGTGATGGCAATACTCTTCGGAAACAGACCACATTAAATTATGCAGTTAACACATCCATTATTTAATTATACATTTCAAAAGTTATCTTCGCTCCATTGTCAGGGTTAGACATGCGAGTGACGCAGATATTTCTGTTATTTTTCCGTAATTACTTTCGCTTTGTTTACCGACATTCTAATTTAGAGGGTTCGTGTTCGAATGGGACTAAAACTAGGCATGTGAATCCCGTTGGTGCTTGCGGGCCGTAACGGGTCACAATTTCATAATTCTTCTTCCGCGTGGACTGCTAGTAGACAATAACACATTTTAAAAAACGTGCGTCTTTAAAAGTCTTACTGGCTACACTGATCTGGACCGTCAGTTGACAGCGAATCCTTTGTACTCTACTTGAAACCTTACGTTGTATTACGCAGACTCTCGATCAAGCAGTCTCTGGGGCAAGACGTCCCAACATCATCTGGCGAGTCCGGCGACTGCACTGGTGCCTAATTACTCTCCTCTTTCTTGTGTGTAACTACTAATTGTTAGTAAAAGCTATCAGCTGAAGTCTATGAAAGTTACACTGCACAGCCACCACACTCCCTCGCTCCTTCTAAGCAACGAAGTCGGATCCACGCCCTGACCGGACACCATCTGAGATACGTCCGATCAGAGTCGTTTCTTCGGTGCATACAACAGTTCTTAACAAATATTCTTACAACAAACCATTAAACAGGGGTAAGGCACAGTCTACCCATCATTTTGATCATACATCAAAGTACAGTTTAAAATAACCAACATAAGGTCTTCATTATCTTTGACTTTATTATTATTATTATTATTAAAATTGCATATTTCGGTTTTCACAACCACCATAATCAGTGTAGCCAGTAAGACGTTTAAAATCGCACATTTAAAAAAAAATGTGTTATTGTCTACTAGCAGTCCAAGCGGAAAAAGGATTATGAAATTGTTTCGAAAGCCAAAACTGAGCTACACCTGTTCCAATAGTATTTCGCTCCTCACACCCCACCCCTGAAACAAGGCGAGAGTGAAACCACCCTCGGTCCACACCTCCTCAGCACACGCATCATACGGTCAACAATTCCTTTCCGTAAATGTTTCAAATCGTGCAGCCCAATGTCAGATCTCGTGACCCGCTACGGCCCGCAAGCACCAACGAGATTCACATGCCTAGTTTTAGTCCCATTGGAACACTAACCCCCTAAATCAGAATGTCGGTAAAAAAAAAGCAAAAATAATTACGGAAAAATAACATAAATACTTGCGTCACTCGCATTTCTAACCCTGCCAATGGAGCGAAAATAACTTTTGAAACGTATAATTAAATAATGGATGTGTTACTGCATAATTTAATTCAGTGTTTGTGAGTATAAAGCATATTAAAAAAGAAAAAAATTATATGTTCTTACTGGGAGTCGAAACTATGTAGTCTGTTTCCGAAGAATATTGCCATCATGCATTAACGCGCTCGGCTACCTCCGGGTGGGGTAAACAACCACCCTTTCGCAACATCCATCCGTGGAAGCAGAGCTAGCCAACCACACGCCTCGGAAAATTAATGACCTTTAATTCATGTTTTAACTTCAAATTAAGCGAATGTATTGGTGTCTTTGGTTAATACTCGTATATAAGCGGCACGATTGATTGTAATGAATGGGAGGCAGAGAAACGCCACAAATGCACAAACATGGGAAAAGAGAAACAACTGGAATTATGATGGCAACTGTACGTCACGTGACTTCCAGTTCGGGACTTAGAAAATTTTGGGCCGTTTGATTTTTGTCGAACACAGGATACCTTTAACTGTCTTTACCCTATACATCACTCTCTTACAAAATACGAGTTTCGACACTCGTATGTGCGTCACCTAGTTGGAAACTCATGTCTATCACTTCTCAGCACTTTGAACTTTACAGGTTTTGGTTGCTGCTGCACTTGTAATTTATTGGAGGAAAGTATGAAGTCGTGAATAACTCACAGAAGCAAGCCAGTTCTTAACACTTTACACACTGCTAGGAGACGGTTATTCCTTTATTGTAGGGCCACAGTCATTCGCTGCTTAATAATAAGCAGAATATAATACAATAGGTATTTATACGAACGCACTCCCTGATCTCACGATCTTCAGTGAAAGCCTTTATACATACCAAGCGTAGCTCTTTCTACACTATGACGAATGACAGAGGTCACAGTTTTACAGTTTTCCCTCGCGTATTCAGAATACGATTTTTGGCACCAATATGTTACGACAGTTTCTCGAATGAAAACGATCTGGAATATCGGTTGGATTTTCATATAGGATATACGGTTCAAAGTAATGAAGGAGAGAGAGGATAACATTCTGCTGGCTATCTAAGATACCTTGTAAATCGTAGGCTCATTATTCCTCGTAAATTTAAAAGTTCTTGATTTAATGCTTATTTCCTTTCTGCAAAGGGAGTGGGGTAGTGTACTTGGTATAGCGACTCGCTACGGGCTGGACGGTTTAGGATTCGAACCAGGGTGGGGGCGACATTATTTGCAGACGTCCAGACTAGACCCCTGGAGCACCCAATCTCCTGTACGATAGGTAACGGGCTCTTTTCCGGAAGTAAAGCGATAGGGGCTTGGCGGTGACCAACCACCCTCTCTAGCGCCGAAGTAAAAGAAAGGGCACAGCTTTAGCTCTACCCCATTCTGCGCTTTCATGGCATTTTTCGGTGACCTCGGCCTTTACCTTTAACCTTACCTTTCTGAAAAATTAATTACAGCAAGAAATCACAATGTTGAAAGTATGTCTCTGTGCTGAAGTGTGTGTGTGTGTGTGTGTGTTTATGAACTATTTGATTAATTTCCTGAAAGTTTGGTACAGATGTTATGCCACTGGAGGCATAATACGCCGTGTATTCTGCCTAAGTTGCGCCAAATTTCAGCTTATTTATATATACGCATATATGGGCATTTTTTGAGTAAAAAAATTCTATATCAACACATGCCCTATAAATAACCGTTGCATCGTTACAGGTATTTTAATGCAAATGTATGCTTTTAACTGAAAACTCCGCAATTTGTGTATTTTATCGTAATGTACAAATACAAACTTCCGTGTCAGATAACATCAAAAGAGCCTTAAACTCTTAAAACCTACTGTACAACATGTGCCCCATAGCACCATAAAACAGACAGCAATTAAGCCCTACTCTACTCTACGTGTGACAAAAAAGGATTGTCAGATAACTCCACAATACACAGACATTAACTCGTATTACGTTACCCAGTTAGTTGTGTTAGTTTACACAGTTACGAGGTCGCCAGATCTCACGTCTCTTGTGGGGCACATGAAAGGACAAGATACACCTACAAAAATCACAGACAAGACTAAATAGTTCTTCAGCTAGGAAATAAATGCCCCGAATTTTATGAAACCAGAATATTTACCATATTCGCAGCAGCTTACCACTTACCCTTGTCCTGTGGAGAGGTTAAAGCAGTCCACGTTCAACCATACTCAACTTATTATTCCATCATACAACATATTTAAGATCCACTTTAATATTATCCTTCTATCTAAGCCTAGGTCTTCCAATTGGTTTCTTCTTCAGGCTTAACTACCAAAAACCTGTATGTGTTTTCCCCGTACGTGTCACATGCCCTGCCATCCCAACCTCATGGACAGATCGCCCTAACAATATTTGGTGAAAAGTAAAAACTATGAACCTCCCCAGTACGCAATTCTATGCACCCTACACTTACTTCCTCCCTCATAGCCCCAAATTACTTTCCTCAGTACCTTCTTTGCCAGAACCTCGGCCTGTGTCCTTTCCTCATAATGGTGAGACCAAGTTAGTTTCACACCCATACAAAACAAGGAAAAATTCCAGATCCTACCTACATTAAATTGTCGGAAATGGCTTCAAAATTTCGTACCGTCACAATGTTTGTAGTTTCTGACTTACAGACAGTATGTCTCAAAACAATAAAGCTCTCTGAATATCTATCTCCACATTACACATAACTTTCACTTTATTAAATACATGCAAATATGCTAGTATTTTATCCTGCAACAACGAATTTTTTTAAATATTGATTCAGGTAAGCCTAAAACAAGAACACATTTAAATTAAATACAAATACCCATGTAGAACAATAAATTGGGGTGGGAGACAGCATCTTTTAGTCATTATTGATAATATGTACTTAGATAATCTCACGAGTATTCGGAAAAACCGAACTGTCGGCTGTTGCATATCAAGGCCACGAAGCAGAATAAAACTTACTGTTTAACCACGTCAAACTTTTGAAAATCCATGGAAAAAGCTTATTGGACATAACGAAAGCGTTAAGTTCTCCTTACGTGTGTCATTTTTCTCGTTGCGAAAAGTACAGTGCTTCCAGGACAACCGGCATTTTTTGCAATTAGAATTTCTGACACTAAGAGGAAATTAAGCATGTATACTTGAAGAAAAATAAACTTACGTTTTAATGACTCGTGATTTTTGGCGAATTACAATTCCTGATAAAAACAGCTAAGGGGGCCATTTGCTAGTGAATTCGTACAACATTCCAATTTCGCTTGTTACTGTGTTCCTTAAGTGTTTCTGTGTCATCTGTGCCGCTTGTGGAGGATCAGTTGATGGAAGCAACATTACTCTTGTGTAGTTTTAAGCGGTACTGCAAATACGCAAGTTGTGGAGAAAAGTTTGACGTCCCTCCCTCATAAAGTAATACGGATGGTAAAACTCAAGAAGGGAGAGTACCATGCAAAGGAAAACATATTTATACGAAAGTGAAGTGAGGCATGATATCTGAATTTTCCTTCGGTCTCCGTCCTGTATTTCAGACTAACACATACGTAGTTTCTTATTTATTTAGTCCTGTGATAGCCTCCCATAAATCCAACCCCTCGTCCGTACCTTAGAGTTACGTGGAGATCCGTACATTGGGTAACGCGGGAGGCGGTAACAGGTGTGGAGGGGATATTCTGTGGAGGTTTACTAAACACACGTGGGTTAACGAGGCTCTGGTCTACCCAAGCCAAGGTACAAATTATCATGCTGCAGGCAGCATGGCACTGGGGTAGTAACAGAAGTGTCGTAAACGATCCCCAAGGGGATCCAGGCCACACCCCATTGTATATAAGCCTTCCGTCCGCGTGGGGCTTCGTGGACGGTGACCATATGTTTTCCCCTTTTCCTGGGACTGGGGACTCTTGAGGGATATGAATGAATGTTTAAACCATTGGCTATGGAAACGAAGCATCCCTCTTCACAGAAGGCCCGTTGGGGGACCATGGTGCGGGCCTGCTTTACCGGGGACTTTGAGAGAAGAGTGGTATTTTGTTTCTTCAAGAGACCTTGTTAATTGGGGACCCCGAGAGATATGTAAAAGAAGGATCTGGAAACGGGCAGCTGTCTCTATAGGGGCCCCATTAGGGAACCTGGAGGGCGGCTCGTTTACCGGGGACTCTGAGAGACAGATGAAAAAGGGTTCTTGAAAAGGAGCGTTTCCCTGTCTATGGGAGCTGGAACCCGGAGGGAGGGCACCTTTACTTCCTTTACCCTGAAGGATACGTAAAGGAAAACTCTGGAGATGGGCATCTCTCCTCGTAGGGTCCCCGTTTGGGAATCTGGAAGGGGAGGGGGGCCTCGTTTACCGTGTACTTTGAAACGACGCATCTCTCTCTATGAAAGCTCTGCGAGGGAGGCCTTGAATGAGGACAACTTCACAAAAGAAGGCTCTGGAAAAGGGGCATCTGTTTCCATAGGGACTCCGTTAGGAGCCAGGAAGGAAGTCTGCTTTACCGGGGACTTCGAGAAAAAAGTGAAGTATTTTTTTTATCGGGATACCTTATTTATTGGGGACTCCGCGAGATATGTAAAAGGAGACTGTGAAAAAGGACAGCTGTCTCTATAGGGCTCCCTTGGAGAAGCTGGAGTAGACTCGTTTCACCGGGGACTCTGAGCGACATATAATGGAAGGCTTTGGAAACAGAGCGCCTCTCTCTATCGGATCTCTGCCAGGGGAACCTGGAAGGAGGACTCCTTTACTGGGGACCCTAAAGGATATGTAGAGGAAGGTTCTTAAAACGGGCATCACTATCCATCGGGGCCCCTTTGGGGAACCTGGATGGGGGTTCTTTTGCTGAGGACTTAGACAGTAAAAGAGCGTTGTGTAAACGAAGCGTCTCTCTCTATAGGAGATCGCGGAACCTGGAGGGACGGCTCCTTTCCTGGGAACTCTGAAAGCTACGTAAGACGTGTCAAGGGAGGCTTTGGAAATGGAGTAACTCTCTCTCTCTCTCTATACAGGCTCCGTGAGGGGTAGCTGGAAGGAGGGCTGCAATACTGAGGACTCCGAAAGACATACAAAGGAAGGCTCTGGAAACAGAGCATTTCTTTTACAGGGCTGTATTAAGGGGAATGTAAGGCATTTAACAAGGGAGAGCTCGGCCAACAACATGTTTATTAGGCCGGAATCTGTACTTGATATATTTTCTGTTAAGTATAACTTAAAGGTTTGTGTTCTTATGTTTGAGTACCACCCTCTAAGGGATATTTTTCTCTGGGCTCACATAAGCTATGTTATTAGGGAAACGTATTCAAGACTAACCTAGGCCTTTCTTTAGAATGCAGAAAGAAAGGTGGGAGAATATGGGTTCCATTTGCTTGGACCCAGAGGATGTTGGAAGTCTAAAGTGTGGGTCAGGCTGGAACTTTGTTAAAGAAACAGGGCTCCCATGACTTGGACATCAGGTTAAAGGGCACAAAGGGCATATCGAAACAAGGCCTACCTGCATCAAAACCGAAAGGTCTCGAACCCATTTACCTCATATGCTATTCTATTCTATTGTATTATAGCCCTGTGAAACCATGTCAAGAAAGTACATGTCAAAACGTTGTGTTTCCCCCTGACAAATATAAGCATAGGAAAATATCAGGGAAGCCGTATAACGTTCAGAGGAAAGCAACATAATATTGCAAGGTCCCAACCAAAATATTGAGAAGGCGATGCAAATCTGGGAATTTAGTACGAAAGAAGCTGGGCCCACAGGGTTCATTTCCAACCCCATGTGTACGGCTTCTGGAAGAAATCTACCAATTGCAAGTGGGCATGAATCCCGATGTAGCTCCACGCGAATTCTACAGTTTTCGAAAAAGAATGACATAATGTCAATATCACCGAGTCACACTAAGGCAGTGTTTCAAATTTTTGACAGGCAAATTAAAGGTATGGCCTATTCTAAACACGTTGGTAATAATATACTAACCATTGCATCAACAAATATCACAATGGAAAATTGCAAGAATACAACTTGTAATTTTTATTATTGACGTATGGAAGGCGGCTGCTTCCGTAGTAAATACTGTGAGCGTTTCTCAAAACACATGGACGTTTCCAACATCATCATCATCATCATCTTCTTCTTCTTCTTTATCATCTTCATCATCCGTCACGAATTAAGCCTTGATAGAACTGTTTCGACCTCGTCTAATAGTCTCTTAGAAGGTATTCCAAGTCGTCTTCGTCCATTTTGTCTACAATTCAACAGTATTTTTGGAATCAGTTGCTCATTTTTGCTACACGTCGCAGACAATTTCATTTGTATCTTCTTAGTTTCTCGACAAATGGTTCTACTTTCATCTCTTCCAAAATTATTCACTCCTTTTGTGGTCAAAAAGGGTGTACCCGGCTGCTCTTCTGAAAAATTTAACTTGATTGATGTCAATCGTTTTTATCCTCTTTTATAAGGGTCTAAATTTCGCTTCCATGTGGAAGATTGGGAAGCGCCAGTGCATTATATAATTATATTCTTGAAAATTTCAGGACCAAAGTTGGTTTAGAAGTGTTGTTTAGAATTCCCAGTTTTTTGGCAAATTTTGAAAGTTTTTGTTGAATATAATTTTCATTTTCATAGGAAATTTCACACTTGAGATGTTTAAAATTCGTTACTTGTTATAAACAGTTGTTATCCACAACAGTTTTACAAATTACTGGTTGTTGTCGTAAAAATGCCATCGCCTCAGATTTTCCTGGTGATATTTCCATTCCAAAACGTTTTGCTAGATTTTGAAATGTGAACACTCCTCTCTGGAAGCTATCCTCTGGATCAGCTATTATGACTTCGTAAGGCGAATTACGTTCCCGTGAAAAAATCAACAAGGAAACAACAGGTCAATATCTTCATGTTCTCAGATTTCGCTGAAAAATAAACTGAATGACAAAGCACAAAGATACACTGATGTAAGCATCTAACAACCACTGATGAATAGGAAGAAATTAATCACGGATTTGACACACACAATACTACTAACTACGAAGTCGATTCGCAATCATGTGCTGAATGTTGGGAAAAATGTCACAGGTCATAAAGGACAGATCACGGGATTACTTTTTTAAAGTGTTTCAGGGTGGCTGCACGAAAACTGTTCACTTTATGAAGACAAACACGTTGACTGCGGAAGAAACACTGTAAGAGAAACAACTTAAATGCTAAGTGACATATACAGTAAAAGCACTTTTTGCTAATTGTAAGGCGATTCTTTCTTTTTTAAGTCCTTGATTGATTGATGTACCTCTTTCGCTTATTTGTAATTATCCATGTTGATTCTTGACTTAAAACAGATTCACAGAAGTTTCTTCTGTGAATTTCTAGTGCAAAATAAAAAAAGACGCAAAAACATTACATATTAATAACACACACACACACATATACAAATAGTTTTCTAAATAAGTAATTCCGTATTCTTAATTATCTACTTGTATGTTTAGAAATGAAATACATTATTCCTCTTAAAGTGTAAAATATTTTTAGTACTGCACTCTTCTGGGCTATTACGCAGCGTGTAGTGCTAACTGCCTACTGAAGTTTGGGGACAACCTATTTGTCCCGAAACATCTGTAAAGCTTTGTAATAGCCCAGAAGAGCGCAGTTCTCGCCTATTTCGCGGCGGAAGCCTGCAATCTCCTATAAAATATTTCGTTTTTCATGGTAATTGCGTTCTCTACAACTATAACACAACACACACTTTCCAAAAATGTGGCATCTCTTCAAAAATTATTATATTCAAAGATCTGTGCTCGAGATACGTGCTGAAAAACAGTAGGTGTTCACGTAGAATGTCCATGACTTTTGTTCGATTGAACACATCGGCACATTTAAGTATAGCATGCCTTTGTTAACGTTTGTGGAAATCCGTTCTGTGGTTTGGATGCAGATTTGTGCTTGCGGAGGCAGATGGATGAAGGATGCAGTTTTAATAGGCGGTCCACAGCGTTGCGAATGCGCCTAAGTTTACAATTTTTGGGTTGTTCTCAATGGTAAAATATTAACACTACGTTTCGTGCAGACTGGTCTGTTCTTTGAAATTTGAAAGAGGGACACGGACAAATGAAGAGCTTGGTGATCTAATAAGCCTACATTTTTTCCCCCTAAAGTGCAAGCAATTGAGTTTTTCATACTCAGCTAATAAAACCACTCACTGCACCCGCTGTTGTGGGTGCACTGGAACACTTAGTTCTAGTTTCTTGCGTTAGATGGCTCTCTCAGATACAGCACGGTTCTCCTCGTGCAGTCAACTGCTCACATTAACGAAGATAAAAATGTACCACGCAGCACTACGTGGGATATTGCAATGTAAAACACGTACAGACGATGTGTCAAATTAGCAAGTTCCATACAATGTAACAGGGTTCTTGGCTTCTACAATATTCGAGAAACCATCCTGTTTTTAATTACAAATAGGCGAACTCAAAAGATCCTTTCCTTCACATGTGGTGAAGAAGTGCGGAATACAAATAAGAAACGCGTGCCCTGAACGAGCTTACACTGCAAGTTAATACAAAGAGGCCCGATTAAACCAGTCGCTGATCAAAGCAATTTATTTTACAGGACATCGAGATTAATTTTATTTTCCAAATTTCTAGATTTTCTAGATTGAGAATGGTTAAGCCCTTACATAACCCTCATGTTCGTTAATTCCGCCCTGGCCAGTTTATCTAATAGCAGTGAACGTTTGTCGTAGAAGAACACCAAAAATAAATGATTTAGCGTACTTACTGAAATGATAAAATAAACATAAAAAGAATGAAAACACGACACAGAACATAAAGAAACGACAAGAAAACACGAATGCAACATATTCGTACATGCATAACTGCGAGTATATCACGGAGAGCTAAGTACTGGTAATGAAGATTGATCATACTATTCATCATAGCACTGGCTTCCAAAGTCTGCTCCGCGGATCTCCGGGATACGCGACCAGTTCCCAGGGATCCGTAGATACAATTTTGTAACAGATACTTTGATATGTACTTGTTTTTTAAACTAAGGGAATAATACTTTGTTAAAAATTATTGCGGAACTTGTCTAATTGGGGACATGTTTCTTTAGTATGACCGTTACAATCTCTAGATAAGAAACCTCACGTGCCCACGAAGCCAGCGACCATCAGTTCAGTTGAGGTCAAATCATGCAATGCATTGTTACGTATGCTACTGCTATGTATTCTTAGCTGTATAATATCAGCATTGAAACGTGTATTTTTAATCTTCGACACCTATCATCCGAACATTCCATATTTACGTGAGTAAGGGTGTGAGAATCCGTGATTATTTTTCGAAGCCAAAAGAGGTCCGGAAGCAAAAAAACTTTTGGGAAACACTGTAATACTGTATACTTCGTCCATTTTTGTTAGTTTTAACTCAGCTACAGCAATAGAAATCACGTAGTTGCACATACGGTCGCAAATTTTATAATCTGTTTGAAGAAGCACGAAATATTGACGTTCTAGAAGGCATAAACTAACGACAGTTTTGCATTTTTAGGTCCATTACGCATAAATAGGATAGAGACATAAAATATTATACCAATAAAAAAGTTTATATTTTCTTTCAAACATGGTAGTATTAAGATAGGAAGTAGTTAAATTAAAGGCCTAACAGTTCTGTGACACCCGGAACAAAAGAAGACAATTAGCTTGGGTGAGATGATAGACTTCTTAAAATCAGAAAGGCAGCTACTGCACGACGGCCTCGCCTTCAGATGGTAAACATACCGAGCAGGAATGGCCTCAACTCGAGCAGGAATGGCCTCAACTCGCGGTGTCTCATCACTGGGGAATCCTAGATTTTATCTCCTCACAACGGTGTTACTGAAGATTCAGGTCTTCTGGAATGTTACGCCTGGTAGTTAGGATTATAGCTCCGAAGTTTCGAAGGATCATAACACCTTGATTTTCAGGGTCAAGCATCCCGAGAAGAAATGTGGAAAAATGTAGAGTCCTATTCTCCTTTCATCTGTTAGCCCGAGAATGTGTGCATTGGACGGCAGGCTGTCCACAAGATCTACCTGACTGTATGGTTTCACATCCAATAAGGGCGCATCATATTTACGTACAATCAGCGCCATCAGAACATCAAAGTAACTTATTATTTGGAGTTTATATTGATTTACTTAACAGTTAAAAGCTATCAGAACCTCAGAAAGTATCGCGTCCAATGGCAAGATCCATAATGAGCACAGACTGGAAAGGGGGAGGAAAACGGTCATGGTCTTGAGATGTATTTTATTTAACGATGCCAACTGCAACGAAGCAATTTCGTCGGTTGTTGGTGAAAAACATTTGAATATGGACCACTGGAAGGAAAAACGGATATACTGTAAGAAAACCCCTCCCAAGTGCCACTTCTTCCACTACAAACTCCATACGAACTAACTTAAAATGTAACCCTGGCCTTAGGGGTCGAAGGATGACGACAATAGCATGAACTATGGCACGACCTGACGTGTTGTAACTTTAGGTACTGTAGGACACCAGGATAGCCGGCTTCGGGAGGTGAGATTTAACGCCGGCACTCCGGAGCAAGAATGCTAGGCACACGATCGATACACGCCATGTACATATTCTGTAGTACCCGTCATCTCTAGCAGGTGTCGAAGATGCTGTGAGCATCTGCGATTTGAACACAACATTCGTATCTCAGATCTCCAGAGAACTCTAATTATCGTGCAATAACAACACGGAACGCATGGCTGAACTGAAGAACTATATTAACTTTTCGATACATAGTGCTTTCTTCTCTTTCTGTCTCTTCCCTCTCTTTTTGTAATTCGCGCGTACAAACACAAAAACACACACAGAGGGAAACTTCTGTTGAAAATATATTCCGATTAAAGTGTTCAAAAGATGTAAGGTGTGTTATTTCACAATGCAATTACATTGATGAAACGAGAGCTTTCCATTTAATTTTCAGTCTCTTAATTCTGAGCTTGCTGAATCGACTATGTTTACTTTTGGGCAAGGGCATTCAAAAGTTAAATTGTTGTTCTAATCAGCCATTACCAAGACAACTTACAAAGATGGTAAATTGCAAACTGAAGCCCGTTTTATTACCAGCTACCACCTAGGCAATTTTTAATGGCCGCATGTTTACAGAACCTAAATAAAGATCAACTCGATAACTAGATAATTTGTGAGGACTGAAAATTATGATATGTCTGCATTTTATTATTACAGGATACGAAACACTGTATGCGATTACTGTTTTTGTACCCGCCAATTACAGTGGCTGCGCGGTGTAAAGAGCACATTTGCTCTAATTCCGCCACCAATACGAAATTTATCCAAAACTGATTCAATAGTAAGGCAGGAGAAACAGGAACAAATTCGTCATTCTATGCGAAGAGCATACAAGCCTTTTTTTAAATTTCGATCCAGTTAATCGAATAATACTATGTCGGTAAAGCAAAATATAAGAAAATTTCAGATGCTTTTATACAGAGTGCGGCAGAAATAGTGAAGCATTTTAAATTTTTAGTTACGTGCTTCTCCGCTAGGGTATCGCGGAGTGCAGGTGTTTGAACATAAGCAGTGTTTATGTTCAAATATGCTACAGCCCACACAGCAGTGATTAGCATCGCTGCGCTTCGCCGTTTGTTTCCGCAGCGGGTGATTTCTCGTTTCGGTGATGTGCCATGGCCTCCTCGTTCGCCGGACCTAACAGCTCCAG
>Ga0123357_10001466_pt1 | contig 25081 bp, 17 predicted proteins | sample TergutEmb28metaG_FD_89873 | JGI IMG/M metagenome (GOLD analysis project Ga0123357, IMG submission 89873) | Embiratermes neotenicus P4 segment gut microbial communities from Petit-Saut dam, French Guiana - Emb289 P4 | ecosystem: Host-associated > Arthropoda: Insects > Digestive system > Gut ...
ATCGTGCGCTGCTGCCGGTCATGGAGGACGCCTTGACCATGGAACTTGATAGCGAGCTTGCGGCGCGGCACAACGACGGCGTCTGATCCGATAGGTCGGGAAAGCCGGCGAAGATGACGGCAATGCGTCATCCGTGACGTTTGCGCCGGTTGCGGCCGGCACGGCGTTGCCGCAAGGCCGAGGTGTGAACCGATCCGTGCTGCGCCCAAGCGCAGCCGCCTGGCTGACGCCCGGTACAGCCCGGCTGAACCCCGACGCATCGCAAACCTCCCCGGATCACTGCACTTGCGAATTCTGTCGCCGTTTCCCGTTCCTTAACGCTCCCTTGACAACCGACGGGAAACGAAAACGGGAAAACCAGCCATCCTGTCCGGTGCCCCTTAAGTAGTGGAGGCGTCGCCGAACCCGGCAGGGCCCAGGTGGACCTCGGCCAGCACGGGCCCATCGGTTGACGAGACCGGATGTGTTGCACTGCGGCGTGGAACGACCACGCCATTGGCGAGGGCGGTGAGGAGTCAAACTTGACTTGCCAGGGGCGAGAGGTCATGGTTCCCGATCATGACTGAAGGTTCATTCAGTCGTGAGTTGCAGAGAGTGGATCGCGCGAACACGACGATCCCCGGCGGAAATGACGCTTCCCCTTGCGCCAGCGAGGGAGGGGCGGGGGAACAGGGAGTGGACCATGACGAGGCGAAGCCTGGTGAGCTGTTTGGGCTGCGGTCTGGGCATGGTGTTGACACAGGCGGCGATGGCAGCGCCAATGAGCGAAATCCGGATCGGGCTGGTCAATACCTTCACCACCTCGGCTGCCGCCCCGGGCGAGGCGGCAAAGGAAGGCGTCGATCTGGCGCTGGAGCAGCTGGGCGCCAAGATGGCAGGAATTCCGGTCCGGCTTTTCATCGAGGATGACGGCGTCAATGCCGCACTTGGCAGGCAGAAGACCGAAAAACTGATCCTGCAGGATCGGGTCGATTTCCTCGTCGGCTATAACTACAGCAACGTGATGATGGGCGCCTATAAGGTGGCGGCCGACAATCAGACCTTCCTGCTCAGCAGCAATGCCGGTCCCGCGCCGCTTGCCGGAAAGGCGTGTTCGCCGTGGTTCTTTGCGGTGCGCGATGAGAGTGAGCAGGCGCCGCGCGCGCTGGGGGAAGAGCTGAACCGCAAGGGCGTCAAGCGTCTCTATGCGATGGCGCCAAATTACGTCGCCGGCAAGGAGATGGTGAGCGGCATCCTCAGTTCCTACAAGGGCGAGGTGGTCGGTCAGGATTACACCAAATGGCCCGATCAGCTCGATTTCTCTTCAGAGATTGCGCGCCTCAAGGCCGCCAATCCCGATGCCGTCTATATTTTCTATCCCCCCGCTCATGCGCTGCAATTCGTCATGCAGTACCAGCAGGCGGGCCTGAAAGACAAGATTCCGCTCTACTCGAACTACACCTTCGACGGCATCACGATTCCCCAGCTTGGCAAGCTGGCGGAAGGCGCGTTGATGACGATGTTCTGGTCGGTGGACCTCGACAACGACGCCAATCGCCGTTTTGTCGAGGGCTTCAAGAAGAAATACGGCCGGGAACCCTCGAATTTCTCGGCCTCGGCCTATGATGCGGTGATGCTGATCGACAGCGTGGTGCGCTCGCTCAAGGGCGACATGAGCGACAAGAGCCGGATCCGCGCCGCGCTTGAGGCCGCAGACTTCCCGTCGGTTCGGGGCAAAATGCGTTTTGGCAAAAACCACTTCCCGATCCAGGACTTCTATCTCCTGCAAGTGGTTCAGGGCGCGGATGGCAGCTTCACCACCAGGACGCTGTCGAAAGTGGCGAGCGAGGATGTCGATTCCTATGCCCATGACTGTGCGATGAAGTGAGGGGTCGCCCCGGCGAGGCGCTGAGGGCGAGTTGGCACAGGCGGGCTCCGGTCAGTGCGGCTGTGGCGAGCAGTTGCGCAATATAATTCCTGTGAAGACAAGGGAGCGACTGACGAGCTGTGTCGCCTTGCGCGCCATCGGGACTTGGGCACGTTGGACTTGGGCACGTTGGACTTGGGCTCGTGGGACTTTGGCACTTGGGGCACTTGTGCGAGCGTTGCAGGAGGGGGCAATACCGGGGTAGATCTGCCAGACGCCATGCGCTGCCATCGGGTGAGCGTGCCTTGAAAAGGGAGTGGGGGGTGATGACGCGGCAATTTTCGACCCCTGTCCTGGTGCAGGCTCTTGGCGGCGCCCTCAAGCCGCAGCACATGCGGCGCGTCAGACACGAAAAGTCAGGAGAGACTGGCCGGTTCTCGAAGAAATTCCTTCAGGACCTGATCCATGATGAGCCGGGGCCGTTGCAGGCGGAGGAACTGGACCGGTCCTTTGCCGGTCTCAAACCGGTTTGTCGGGACCTCGGCCTTGCCACCGGCTCCATTGATAACCTGCTGGTCAACAGGGACGGCCATATCTGCATCGTCGCATGCAGGTTCTGGCACAATCCGGAAGCCCTGCGCACGGTGGTCGGTGAGGTGCTCGATTCTGCCGAGGCGCTCGCGGGGCTGACATATTCAGAGTTTGAAGCGGCTGCAGCAGAGGCGGCGAAATCTGACAGGGACGACTTTCTGGCGTGGACGGTATTGGGAGAGGAGGCTCCGGACGAAGACGACAAGGAGGCCTTCCGGGACGCGGTAACGCTCGCGCTTGAGCAAGGGGCGTTTCTGGTCCTCGTCGTTGGTGAGGGCATACGAGCCGGGTTGCGACAGATTCTGGACTTTCGGGATCGCTCACTGCTGCGGTTCCAGTTCGGACTGGTGGAAATTGCACTCTATCAGGCGGCTGACGGGGGACGGTATGTTGTCCAGCCGCGACTGTTGCTCGCGACCGAAACGGTGACCCGCACGCTGTTCGTGGTGGAGAAAGAGGGGCAACTGGCGACGAAGAAGATTTCCGCACCCGAGAGGTCGGCGACAATTTTAGAGCAGGAATTTTATGAAAAGCTCGGATCCCGCAATCCGGCATATCCCGACCGCGTACGCAAGCTGATCGAGGCGGCGCAGGAGGTCGGATGCGCGCCGGAATTGCTCAAGAGATATAATATCTATGCCAGCGACGCGGACCATTCGCTGACTCTCGTGAATATTGCTTCGAACGGAACGGTGGCGATCTGGGGAATGGCGGCGCGTGATGATAAGATCGGCAAAGAGATCGGCACCAACTATATGAAGAGGGTTGTTGATCTGCTCCCTTCAGGAAGAGGTGAGATCAATGACAGCTTTGACAAGAAGCACAACTGGTATGTGAGATTCGACGGAAAGTCGAGCATTCCGCTCGATCTGCTGCTTGCGAAGGAGAAGGAATGGCTGGAGGCCATGCGCGAAGTCGTAAACGCGCTGACGGCCGTGGGCTACAGCGGTGGATAGAAGGGAAGCGGCAGGCGCTCTCGGTTTTCATGGGCGGATTCTCAAAGCGTGCGGGATTCCTGACCGGGAAATGACGCGTTGGCGGGAGCGATCCCGTGATCACCTGCATTGATATTTTCGCCGCTGTCGGCGTGTTGTACATCGTGCCTGTCTGCGGGGACAGGAAATATATCTCCTTGGGATCGCGGTCCTCTGGTTGGGTCGGGCAGGGCCGCATACCGGAGCTGAACGAGACGAGCGAGACCGCCACAGAAGACGCGCCGCCAGCGGCAAAAGAGGGGATTCCTTGGCTGCGGACGTCGAGCGTGCCGGACTTTCTGGCCATTCGTCGCTGGGCAGAGCTGGTGACCAATCACCCTTCGTTCATGTTGACGACGTGGAACCGCATTTCAGGTCGCTACCGCGCTACCGTTAGTTGCGTTGCAGGACGGGGTATTCGGGAGTAGAGATGCCAACCGTCATGCGTTGCCATCGGGTGAGCATGCAACGAAAAGAATGAGCGGGATATGACGCGGCAGTTTTTGACCCCGACCCTGGTGCATGCCCTTGATGGAGACCTCAAGCCCGGGCGCATGGGGCAGGTCAGGCAGAAGAAGTCGGACGGTGCCAGCGCTTTCCCCGAGAATTTCCTGCAGGACCTGGTCCACGATGCGCCGTGGTCGTTGCCAGTAGAGGAATTGGACCGGTCCTTTGCCGGGCTGAAGGCGGTTTGTCGGGAACTCAGCCTTCCGGTCGGCTCCGTTGATAACCTGCTGATCAATGCGGATGGCCGGATCTGCATTGTGGAATGCAAGCTCTGGCGCAATCCGGAAGCCGTGCGCGATGTGGTCGGACAGGTGCTCGATTATGCCGCGGCGCTGGCGCAGCTGACATATTCGGAGCTTGAAGCGGCCGCCGCCAGTGCGGCGAAATCGAAGAGGAGCGACTTTCTGGCGTGGGCGGTGTTGGGGGAGGATGCTCCGGAAGATGACAAGCTGGCGTTCCGGGATGCGGTGACGCTTGCGCTGGAGCAGGGGGCGTTTCTCATCCTTATTGTGGGTGACGATATCAGACCAAGATTGCGCCAGATCCGGGATTTTCTGGATCGCTCAGCGCTTGGGTTCAATCTCGGGCTGGTGGAAATTGCGCTCTATCAGGGGGATAAGGACGGACCGTATTATGTGCAGCCGCGACTGCTGCTGGAGCCGGAAACGGTCACACGCACGGTGTTTGTGGTGGAGAAAGAGGGCCAACCGGCAACAAGCAAGATGTCCGATGCGTCGAAATCGACGGCAATTTCAGAGCAGGAATTTTATGACAGGCTTGGATCCTGCAATCCGGCATATCCCGACAGAGTACGCAAGTTTCTCGATGCGGCTCAGGAGGTTGGATGCGAGCCAGAATTGCTCAGAAAGTACAATTTGTATGTCAGCGGCGCGGAGCATTCGCTGAATCTTGGCAATATTGCCGGGAACGGAACGGTGACGGTCTGGGGAGTGGCGGCGCGTGATGACGATATCGGCCCCCCGATCGGATACAACTATATGAAAAGGATCGCAGGTCTGCTCCCTGCCGATAGAGTTAATATCAAGGACAGCTTTCCTGACAAGGGTAGCTGGTATGTGCGTTTCGACGGGAAGTCGAGTATTCCGCTGGATCTGCTGCTGGAGAAGGAGTCGGAATGGCTTGATTCCATAGCCGAAGCTGTTACCGCGCTGCAGGGCGAGGGCGGGGGATAGACGGCGAAGGCTCGCGGTTGATTCGCGGTGTGCGGGATTTGGGAGCTGCACATGACGCGGTGGAGATGGGAGAGGTCCCGGGGTGCCTGGGGACGAGATACCGGACACGAGGCGTCGCCCGCGGGTGAGCATGCCGTGAAACGAGTGAGGGGGATATGGCACTGCAATTTTCTACCCCGGTCCTGGTGGCGTCTCTGGATGGAGAACACAAGCCCCGGTGCATGCGGCGGGTCAGGCAGGAAAAATCAGGCGGTAGCGGTCATTTCCCGGAGAAATTCCTCCGGGACCTGATCTGCAATGCGTCGTGGTCGTTGCGGGCGGAGGAACTGGACGAGTCCTTTAGCCGTCTCAAGCCGGTTTGTCGGGACCTGGGTCTTGCCACCGGGTCCATTGATAACCTGCTGATCAATCCGGATGGCCGTATCTGCATCGTCGCATGCAGGCTCTGGCACAGTGTGGAGGCGTTGCGCACGGTGGCCGGCGAGGTGCTCGATTTTGCCGAGGCGCTCGCGCAAGTGACATATTCAGAGTTTGAAGCGACTGCGGCCAGGGCGGCGAAGTCAGAAAGCGAGGACTTTCTGGCGTGGGCGGTATTGGGAGAAGATGCTCCGGACGATGTCAAAGTGGCGTTCCGGGACGCGGTGACGGGTGCGCTCAACCAGGGGGCGTTTCTTGTCCTTGTCGTTGGTGAAGGCATAAAGGCCGGATTGCCGGAGATCCTCGACTTTGGGGATCGCTCGTCGCTGCGGTTCCAGTTCGGACTGGTGGAAATTGCAATCTATCAGGGGGATGACGGGGGACCGTATTATGTCCAGCCGCGCGTGCTGCTCGCGACCGAAACGGATGCCCGCAGGGTGTTCGTGGTCGAGAAAGAGGGGAAACTGGCGACGAAGAAGATTTCCGAGCCGGAGAAATCGGCGACAATTTCCGAGCAGGAGTTTTATGACAAGCTTGGATCCTGCAATGAGAAATATCCCGACAGAGTACGCAAATTGCTCCATGCAGCAGAGGTGGCCGGCTGCTCGCCGCAATTGCGTCGTACATTCAATATCTATGTGAAGGGCCGCGAGCATTCGGTGAATCTTGGCCAGATCTATCCGAACGGAACCGTGTATGTCGGGGGAGCCGCGGCGTGTGATGATTACATCGGATCAACGATCGGTCTGAATTTCCTGGAAAGGGTTGTGGACCTGCTGCCTGCAGACAGGGCTGTTCTCAAGGACAGCTTTACCAATAGAGGCGCGTGGTATGTGCGTTTCGATGGCAGGTCGGAGATTCCCCTCGATCTGCTGCTGGAGAAGGAGTCGGAATGGCTTGACGCCATGCGCAAAATCGCAAACGCGCTGCAGGCCGAGGGGGAGAGCGGGGGGTAGACGGCGAGGGCTCGCGGTTTTGCAGGGCGAATTCGCAGCGTGGGGGATTCATAACCCGGCAATGACGCGGTGGCGATGGGAGAGAGCCCGAGGTGCAGATGCCGGACACGATGCGCCCTCGGCTGAGCGTGCCCGTAAAAGGAGTGACGGAAATCCGCAAACCAAGGCGTCGTTCACGCAATCGGACGACCCGTGACCCGTACGACAGCGGAGCCGGTGGTGCCCTCGAACCTCGAATATCGAATCGATGTCATGTCGTCGATCTCGCCGAGAAAGAATCGCCGCAGCGGTTCGTGCGTCAGCAGTTCACCATTCACCAAGGGGGCCGAAGCCGGAAATCGCGTAAAAAGGGATGGCGATCACGGCCAGGGTTCTCCCAGCCGCGTGGATGAGGGCATTCTCAGGAAGGCAGCAAAATTGTCTGCAATTTTGCGGGTTTGGCCGGTTTCATGCCGCCATAAGACCACGACAGGTTCACCAGCACCACCAATCGTGTTGTAATCGAAACAGTAATAGTCACCGGTGCCGAATTCAGCAAACGGCAGGAGACCGGAAAAATCGTGCGGCTCATCTGAGAAATTCTCCTGCCACTGCTGCCAGTCCCAGGTAAAATGACGCACGATGGAGTCCCACGTTTTTCGCGGATCGCGAGCATCATAGATTGGAAAAATCAATGCTTCGCGATCCCCCAAACCGTTGTGTGTCAATAGCCAATCGGAGAAGGATTTTGGCAGTTCGCGGTTCAACTGTATTTCTGCGGCACGAATTGCCGCTTCGGATGTTCCGATCACGCGATGTCGTTTCATGAGGTGTCGTCGTTCCTGAATCGCCGGCAATTGTCTCGCCATTCGGGTTCCGGGTCCGTCCTGTCTTGAGGGCATCAACGACGCACCTCTCGGTCGCCAAAGCTATTCCCGATATTGCGGCAGCTGTCAAACGAACGACCTTTGAACCATTTTGGGCAGCGGACTTAGGAGCCGTTGCGGAATAATCGCTTCCCAAATTGGTGCTGGGAATGTGCGAAAATCGCCCACATCCGGCCCGGAAGCGATTTACTTATTTTCTCTCGGCTCCTTAGCCCGCGGAGTCCCGGTTCCCGGGATGATCGTCGGGGCGCTGATGTGCGTTGAGGTCAGCAGCCGCAGACCTGGATCGGAAACGGCCGGTCAGACGCCTGGCGCGGAATTCATCGTGGATCTGGCTCGAGTCAGCAGCAGTTGTCGGCTGTCGTGGAAGTCCAGCGCAAGGTGGGGAGGGACGGGTGCCGTGAGATATGGCGAGAACGGTCGTGATGGCACTGGAGATCCAACGCCTGTTTTGGCGGTGGCTGGTTACCGGTGGTGGTGCGTCACCAGGCGATGGGATCTGGGCGCAGCAGTGAGGTTGGACGCCTGGCGAGGGCGGAGGGAGAGCAGTGTGCGCGGCAGGAGAGTCGCACCGAAATGGTTGCGCTTCACGTTCCCGTGAGCACTGCAGCTGTCGTCCTGCTCCTCCTCCTCCTCCTCCGCCAAGCCGCCAGGCCGCGGGGCTACGGGGTTAATGGCTGGACAATGGGGACCGAAACTGGCTTCTCGATGGCGTGCTGTGAGTGGAGGCGGTTTGGGATGGCAATTGCTGGAATTGATCTGGGAACCACGAATTCGCTGATCGCGGTGTGGACCGCGGACGGGCCGAAGCTCCTGGAAAACGCCCTTGGCGAAACCCTGACGCCGTCGGCGGTCAGCATCGCCGATGATGGCGTCGCCGTGGTCGGCAGCGCCGCTCTTGAGCGTCTGATCACCCACCCGGAGCGTTCGGTGGCCTCGTTCAAACGCTGGATGGGGACGTCGGCCGGAGCCCGGCTCGCCGACCGGGATTATCGTGCCGAGGAGCTGTCGGCGCTGGTGCTCCGGGCATTGCGCGAGGATGCGGAAGCCCGGCACGGCGAACGGATCGAGGAGGCAGTGATCTCGGTCCCGGCCTATTTCAACGATCCGCAACGCAAGGCCACACTTGATGCGGCCAGGCTTGCCGGACTGAATGTGCAGCGGCTGATCAATGAGCCGACGGCGGCGGCTCTGGCGCATGGGCTTGAGACTGTCGAGGACGGTCATTTCCTCATTCTCGATCTGGGCGGGGGAACCTTCGACGTCTCGCTCCTGCACAAGCTTGAAGGCATGATGGAGGTGCGCAGCTCAGCCGGTGATGCCATGCTGGGCGGCAATGACTTCCGTGACGTCCTCGTCAACGTTCTTCTCAAGCGTCATGATCTTGATGCCGGCAAGCTGCAGCGGACGGAGATCGCCCAGATTGTTCATGAAGCCGACCGGCTCAAGCATCGCCTGACCGAGAAGTCCGAGGCGGCTTATGAATTCCTGCTCGGAGGTGAAGCGCGCAACGGTACGGTGTCGCGGGACAGCTTCGAGGAAGCGGTAGCACCGCTGGTGAAGCGGCTGCGGACGCCGATTGAACGCACGGTCAACGACGCCGGCATGGATGTCGCAAAGATCGACCAGGTCGTGCTGGTTGGCGGCGCTACCCGCATGCCGCTCCTGCGTGCGCTGGTGACGAAGCTGTTCGGGCGTTTCCCGATGATTCATCCGCGCCCCGATCATGTCATCGCGCTCGGGGCCGCCGTGCAGGCCGGGCTGAAGAGCCGCGACGCGGCACTCGAGGACATCGTCATGACCGACGTCTGTCCGTTCACGCTGGGAACCGCGGTGATTGATCGGGCCAATCGGGAAGAACAACTGCTGTCTCCTATCATTGAGCGTAATTCGATCGTGCCGATCAGCCGCATGAAGAACTATGTCACGACGCAGGACCGACAGACCTGCATTCGCATTGATGTGCTGCAGGGGGAGAATCTGCGGCCGTCGCAGAATACCAAGCTTGGCGAGATCGAGATTGGCGTGCCGCTGGCACCGGCTGGGCAACAGACGGTTGCGGTGCGCTACACCTATGATATCAATGGTGCGCTGGAGGTCGAGGTCAAGGCGCTGGCGATCGACAAGGTCGAGCGGCGGGTTTTCCGCAACCAGAGTAATCTCAGCGACAAGGACCTTGAGGAGCGCTTTGCCGCACTGGCGGCCATCAAGCTGTCGCCGCGCGAACAGGCGGAAAACCGGGCTCTGATCGCTCGTGCGGAGCGTCTCTATGCGGAGTCTCTGGGCGAGGCGCGGGATCGGCTGGTCTCCATGCTGCAGCAGTTTGAGGTCGCGCTCAACGATCCCTCGACCCGGGATGCCGGGCGACTGCGCCGCGACTTCGCGGCGGCGCTGGCCCGCTTCGAGCGATCTCCGTTCTGAGGCGCAAGCCGGGAGCGAAAGCCGTTCGTGAGCATTTTCCCGTGGCATCTTCTCGGCATTGATCCGACCCGCGACGAAGGCGCGATCCAGCGCGCCTACGCGCGCAAGCTCAGACGTTGTCGGCCTGATGAGGATCCGGAGAATTTCGCACGGCTGGTCGATGCACGCAAATCTGCGCTGCAGCGGATGGCCAAAGGCAGTATCGGGGAGGGGCCGGGGCAGCGGAGCGGGAGAGATGCAAGGCGGGATTCTTTGTCTCGGGAGTCGGATGCCCCAGGCGCGAACTTCCAGCACCGCTGACAGGACAGCGTTCCCCGACGGCATCCGTCGGATGCAGATGCCTCTCAAGGCTTTTCCTCAGCGGACATTGGCGGAACGGCGCCGATCTGGGATGGTGAGATGGAGCGCGAACCGAGCTTCGTGCGTTCTTCCTTCTTTGAGAAGATCGAAGACTCCTTCTGTTGTTGTGCTGTGGGGGGCGGTCATTGCAGCGACCGGGCGTGCAGCGACTCGAGACGGAGACATCTGCGCTGAGATTGCGCGCGGCAGCGAGCCGCGGCGCCGGGGGGCCCGCAGGATGGTCCGCCGTCATGGGGGCGGCCCGCAAGCTCCGTGGGGCCGCTGCGGAGGGTTGGCGCGAGAGGCTGAGTTTCGCCACTTCGTGAGACCGGATGCGCCGGTGCGAGCCTTCTGGATGGGCCGGAGAAGTCCTGACCGGTTCGGTGTGACGCTGCCGGGTGGGCACGCATGAAAATTGCGGTTCCTCCCACCAATGCGTCAGATTGCCTGCCTCAAACCCGGGTCGGCTTGCCACATCCTCTGTCGGGGTGGCCACGGCTTGCGGTTGGACAAGGTGCAAAACCGGCTTCTCGGGCAGTCTGGAACCGCCTTGCAGGTGGAGCCTGTTTGCGGATGGCGATTGCCGGAATTGATCTCAAGACGACAAATTCGCATGTCCCGGTCGCGGCTGTGGGCCAGGCTGGGCGTGTGGAGAATGCGTCTTGGGAAAGGCTGACACCGTCCGCCGTCGGCCGCATTGCGCAGGATGGCGTTGCTCTCCTGCGCAGCACCGCTCCTCGCTGCCCGACCAGCCCTCCGGGAGTGTGGAGGGCAAGCCCGTTGCGCTGTGACTTCGCCGCCGTGGCCCGTGTTGAGCGATCCCGGTTCTGAGACGAGGCGCAAGGAGCGGTCGGTGAGCAGTTTCCCCTGGGATGTTCTGGGCATTGAGCCGACAAGCGACGAAGCGGCGATCCAGCGTGCCTATGCGCGGCAACTCAGGCGATATAGGCCGGACGAGGACTTCGAAGGCTTCCAGCGACTGGTGGCGGCGCGCAAGCTCGCCCTCGAGCTGGCGTCAGGTGGCGGCAGAGAGACGCCAGGAGAGCCCGCCACAGCTTGGCAACAATCGGGGAGCGGAGACGGGCAGGGCTTTTCGTCGCGGGATTCGGGCGCGGGAGGCAACCGTTCGCAGGATGGCGCAAAGGGGCGGGTTCCTCAGCCGTCGGAGGGGGATGGCCCTCGCGGCTTTTCCTCAAGGGATCTCTGCGGAACGGTGATTTTCGCCACCGATCGTCGGGACACACCCGACGGAGATCGCGCTTTCACGGAGATCCTGGCGCGGCTTCGGAGACTGGTTGATGGCAGCGGGGAGTGCGGTCCGGGACCGATCTGGGATGCTGCTGAATGGCGCGCGGTGCTGACCCGGATCGATGAAGTTTCGCTCACAGAGCGGCGCTCCTTGCGCGAATTCATCCTCCGCCAAGCGCTGCCTGTGCTGGGGGATCTGCCATCCGACGAGGTGGTGACCAGGGAGCTGCGCGAGGACAGAGGGCCGGGCGCGGTCGTGCTGCTGTGGGAGGAGGAGTTCGGGTTTGAGCCGGAACAGGCGGGACTGGTGCGGTTCTGTGGCGTTCCCGCGATGTTGTGCTACCTTAGCTGGCTCAGGGCTGCGCGGCGCCTGACTATCGCGCTGGAGCAGCAGCGAGCGCGGGAGCAGGCCTTTGCGGAGGCCATGGTCCGGCTGGAAATACTGGTTCACGGCACAGGCGGGTCCGGCCCGACATGGGATGGCGGAAAATGGCGCATGGTCCTTCGCCAGATGAAAAAAGAGTTCCCTGAGCGCAGTGTGGCAGTGCGCGAATTCATCGCCCGCGAAGGACTGTCTGCGCTGCCGAAACTGCTGTCGGGAAGGGCGGCGATGAGCGCACTGCGCGAGGACCACGGGCCGGGTGTGGTCGTCATGCTGTGGGAGGATGCCTTTGGTTTTGACCTCTTCACGCCTGACCGGTTCTGCAGGGATGGCGCCATGCGTCGGTATCGCGCCTGGCTCGCGGCGACGCTTCGCCTCAAGAGCGAGCTGGATCGGGAACGTGCGCGCGCTCTGGCTGTCGCGCAGGCCATGAGCCGGCTCAAGGAGCTGATTCACGGCACCGACAGGTCCGGCCCGACATGGGATGGCGGAAAATGGCAGACGGTCCTTCACGAAATATCGACAGAGTTCCCTGAGCAGCTCAAGGCCGTGCGCGGATTCATCGTCCGGGAGGCGTTGTCTGTACTGCCGAAAATGCCATCCGAGGCGAGGATGATGGAGGACCTGCGCGAAGGAAGCGGGCCCGGCGTGGTCGCAGTCCTCTGGGAGGAAAGATTCGCCCTGGAGGCCGACGAGAAGAAACTTGCCCGCCTCTGCGGCAGGATCACCCTGTATCAGTATCGCGCCTGGCTTGAGAGGACACGGCGCCTGAAGATGGAGCTGGATCGGGAACGCGCGCGCGCTCTGGCTGTCGCTGAGGCCATGGCGCGGCTCAAGGCGCTGATTCACGGCACCGGTGGGTCCGGCCCGACCTGGGATGGTGGAATATGGCGGACGGTGCTTTGTGAAATAGCCAGAGAGTTCCCTGAGCAGCTTGGGGCGGTGCGTGGATTCATCGTCCGGGAAGCGCTGTCTGCCCTGCCGAGACGGCCATCCGAGGCGATGATGAAGGAGGACCTGCGCCAGGAGCGCGGGCCTTGTGCAGTCGTTGTCCTCTGGGAGGAAAGCTTCGCTCTGGAGGCCGACGAGACGAAACTTGCGCAAGTCTGCGGGAAGATCACCCTGTATCAGTATCGTGCCTGGCTCGACTCCGCGCGGAGCCTCAGGATCGGGCTGGCGCGGGAGCGGGAGCGCAGCCTGGCGTTTGCCGAGGCCATTTCCCGGTTCACGGAACTGGTTTTCGGCACGACCGGTTCCGGACCGACCTGGGATGCGGCGCCATGGCGCAGGTGGCTGGGCGAAATGTCCTTTGAGTTCCCTGAGCAGCGTGAGGCCGTGCGCGAATTCGTCATCCGGGAAGCGCTGCCTGTGCTGCCGGAATTGCCATCCGATGCGAGCGTGATGGAGGGACTGCGCGAAACCTGTGGACCGGGTCTGGTCGTCCTGTTCTGGGAGGACGAGTTTGCGCTGGCATCGGATCAGACGGAACTCGCCCGGCTCTGTGGCGCTCCTGCGATGCTTCGCTACCTCGGTTGGCTCGACAGCACACAGCGCCTGACCATCGAGCTGGAGCGGGAGCGCGCTCGCGCCATGGCTCTTGCCGAGGCCATGGCCCGGCTCAGGGAACTGGTTGGCGGCATGAACGGCTCCGGCCCGACATGGGATGCGGCGCCATGGCGCAGGTGGCTGGGCGAAATGTCTTCTGAGTTCCCTGAGCAGCGTGAGGCCGTGCGCGACTTCGTCGTCCGGGAAGCGCTGCCTGTGCTGCCGCAATTGCCATCCGATGCGAGCGTGATGGAGGGCCTGCGCGAAGGCTGTGGACCGGGTCTGGTTGCCCGGTTATGGGAGGAGGCGTTTGCGCTGGCGTCGGATCAGACCGAACTCGCCCGGTTCTGTGGCGCTCCCGCCATGCTTCGCTACCTCGTATGGCTCGACTGCACACGGCGCCTGACCATTGATCTGGAGCGGGAGCGCGCTCGCGCCATGGCTCTTGCCGAGGCCATGGCCCGGTTGAAGGAACTGGTTTTCGGCACCAACGGCTCCGGCCCGACATGGGATGTGGCGCCATGGCGCGCGTGGCTTGGTGAGATGTCCTCTGAGTTCCCTGAGCACCGCGAGGCCGTGGGTGACTTCATCGTCCGGGACGCCGTGCCTGTGCTGCCGGAATTGCCATCCGATGCTGCGTTGATGGAGGATCTGCGCCAGGAAAGCGGGCCGGGTCCGGTCGTGCTGCTGTGGGAGGAGACGTTTGGATTTGAGCGCGAAGCGGTGAATTCTGTCCGCCTCTTCGGCATGCCTGCCTGGCTTTGCTACTTCGTCTGGCTCAAATGCACGCGGCGCCTGACGATGGAGCTGGATCGGGAGCGTGCCGTCCCTTCCATCGGATCTGCCTTCAGGCAGGCCATGGCGGCCATGGCCTGCCTGCAGAAACTGGTTCGCGGAGACAAGGGCAGCGGCCCGGTATGGGATGTCGCGAAATGGCGCCTGTGTCTCGGTGAAATGTCCGCAGGCTTCCCTGGGCACAGCGATGCCCTGCGTGAATTCATCATCCGGGAAGCACTGCCTTTTCTGCCGGAGCCGCCGTCACAAAAGGCGATGATGGAGGACCTGCGCAAAGGAAGCGGGCCAGGCCTGGTCGTCCTGCTCTGGGAGGAGGAGTTGCTGTTTGAACTCGACGAGGCGGAGCTTGTCCGGCTCTGTGGTGCTCTGCCCACATGTCGCTATCTCGACTGGCTCGACGCGACGCGGCGCCTTGAGATCAGGCTGGATCGGGAGCGTGCGCGTGAACTGGAGTTTGCGCAAGCTATGGCCCGCCTGGAGAAACTGCTGCACGGCAACTGGGCCGGGCCGACATGGGATGCCGCGAAATGGCGCCCGGCCTTGCGGGCAATTGCCGAGGGTTTCCCGGAGCAGCGTGAGGTCCTGCGCAAATTCATGCTCCGGGAAGCCCTGAGCCGGTTGCCGAAATTGCCGTTGCCAGCTGTGGTGAAGGCCGATCTGCGCGAAGGAAGCGGGCCGGGTCCGGTTGTTCTCTTGTGGGAGGAGGAATTCGCCTTCGAGGCCGATCTGCCCGCATGTGCTCTGTTCTGCGGCGTTTCTGCCGCAGAGGACTATGTTGACTGGCTCGACGCCGCACGGCGCGTCACGGCGGAGCTGGAGCGGGATCGCGTCCGGGCCCGGGCCTCAGGGGAGATCACAGCCTGGCTGCGGAACATGGCTTGCATGGGCGAGGGGAGTGGTCCGATATGGATTGCTTTGCTCTGGCAGGACTGCATGTCGGAAATTTCCGCTCGGTTCCCGGCAGAACGCGACCTCCTGCGCGAACTCATCGTCCGGAACCTGCTGCCGCTGCTGCCTGCGCTGGATCCGCTCAGCGTGGTGACGAGCGACATGCGCGAAGGCTGCGGGCCGGCTGCAGTCGTGGCTTTCTGGGAAGATCAGTTGTCGATCGCAAATCACCCGGCGTTTTCCCGGGTTCCGGGGGAACCGGCGATGTTGCGCTATCTGGAATGGCTGGAAGTCGCGGTCCGGGCCTGTCCGCTGGAGCAGCGCAGTACGGCCGAGCATCATTTCATGGAGCGTCTGGACCGGGTGCTGCCGCCGCTGCAGGGGAGGGCCCGCGGTTCCTCGCGCGGCACCTGGCAGCCGGCCCGGTGGGAAGAGCTGTTCGTGCTGGTTCGGAAGATGGCGCCCGCCGAGCTGTCGCGGTGCCGGGATCTCCTGGCCGAGCGTCTGACCGCAGCGCTGCCGAAGCTCCCTTGGGACCCTTGGGGGCTGCTGGCGAGGTTCGGGGTGAAGACGGGACCGGCTTCTGTTGTTGAGGCGATCGAACGCAAATTTGCCATCAGCGAGCGTTTTGATGCTCCTTCTGTCGATGCCGCGGGAGTCCAGCGCTACCGGGATTGGCTGAACTACGCGCGCCGGAGCCGCACAGACAGGTAACGGCTGGGAATTTGGAAAGAGGCGTCAGGGATGATCGCGCCGGCGATGTCGCTGAGGGCGGTTCTCCTGCCACCGGGGTCGCCCTCTCACTGGCCGTTGTATTCCTGCATTTTCGCGGCAAGTCATCGCTCAACGTGCGCTTGTCTGCTTGTCCAGCGGCCAGTGTGTCGCGGAGGTCTGAATCCGGCGCGGATGTGGAAAATGAACCGCGGATCCTGACTGGTTTGAATTGGCGCGATGCCTGTTGTTCCGCCGCCCGTGCTATGGCGGCGACGTTGCTGGAAAGACCGTTCAGGAAGGGACAAGGAGAGGCCCGGTCACGGCCACGGGAGGATGGGGATTCTGGCCTGAGGTTGTGATCACTCACGCGTCAACAGCAGGCACAGGAGAAACGATGAATGCCACATGGGAGACTCGCCATGATGAAAAGTAATCAATGGAAACAATAATATACCCAGATTCGATGGGATTCCGGGCAGGATTGTCGCAGACCGTGGCCGTGGCTGTCGAAGCCGCAGCCTGAGGCCGCTTGTTGAATGGACGGAGGTGACGATTTGCGGTATCTATCATCTGATAGGCATCAATATGGGCCAGGTTATGAAAGCGACGGCAAAATTGTTCATGCACGGGCGGAGTCAGGCCGTGCGGCTACCTCGGGAGTTCCGTTTCGAAGGTGAGGAAGTGCGCGTCAGTCGAGTTGGCAACCGCGTAATCCTGGAGCCGATGGGCTGCGACGCCATGCCTTGGGCGGAAATCGACGAACTTGGTGATCGGCCATTCATGCAGAGCGGGCGCGATCAGCCCGCACTCCCTGCTGACCGCAGAGTGTTCGATGAATGATCCATCTCGACACGACTGTGACCATCGCGCTCCTGAACGGGCGTCCCGAGCAGGTTCGCAAACATTTTGCGGCTGCGCGCAAGGCCGGGACCTGTATCGGCATGTCGGTGATCGTCTTCCATGAGCTGAAGTATGGCGCGGCAGCCAGCGAGCGCCAGCGTGGCAATGAGGAAAAGATTGCTCTTTTTGTCGCCTCTGGAAGTATTGATATTATTGAGTTCAGCGAAGCGGACGCAGACGAGGCAGCCGACATCAGAGCACATTTGAGGCGCCAGGGCACGCCTATCGGGCCCTGCGAGGTGTTGATCGCAGCTCAGGCACGCCGGGCTGGTGCGGTGTTGGTGACTGCAAATACGGGTGAGTTTGCTCGTGTGCCTCGTCTTCAGGTTATAAACTGGGCTGCAAGGCCACCGAAGGATCCCGACGAACGCGCTGGCAACGGCCAGCACGAGTGAGTGGATCTGCGTTGTCGGACCTTCTGTTTTCTGGTTCCAAACTGCCAAATCAGGCCGCGTCCGCGGGTTCTCGGGAAAAATCTGGAAAAACCTCTTCTTGGCCGGATCTGCCCCAGGTGAGGTGTGATGAATCGGCAGCCGTGGGCCAGTGCCGCTCGACGAGCGAGGCGGGACCGAGGAGCCAAGGCCGAAAGTTCAAGGCCGAAAGTTCAAGACCGAAGATCCAGGCCGCGATGACGGCATCAGGCCACGTGCCGCAGGAACCTCGTGAGCGACGACGGCAAGACCGCAGCGCGGTCAAATTTGCAGCGGGTTGAATCCCCCTGGCCAGGTCCAGGATCCCTGCATCCTTCGGGTGGATGGCGACAGCCGGTTCTCAAGGTGCGGAATTTTTACATCCGGCAGCCGTCCCGCAGATCCCGGGGGATCGGTGGATGGCGCAGTCATTTCAGCCAGAATGTGGCACCATAGCCGGCGGCCATGGCGATGGCGATCGCGATGACGAGGAGGATTCGCTCGCGCAGGGCCGCGTTGCGTCGCTGGCGGCGCGCACAGGCCAGCCAGTTCTGGTAGCGCAGGAGACCATCTGCATTGGCAGGGGGACCATCGAAGCTGTCGCTGAGGGAGAATTGGTTTTCGAGCTGTTCAACCACGGCTGCCGGTGCGTTTGCCGCTCGCCGGATACGCCGCCACCGTTTTGAGCGCGTCGGCAGCCACAGGGTGAGGCGCTGAGCGATCTGATCCCGGCATCGTGCTCCTTCGGCAAAATTCATCTGACGGAGCCGCTGGAACAGTTCTTCCCAGCGGGCAGGGGCCCAGGCCTCGGCGGGAGCGGGCGCTGCGGCTGTTGTCCGTGGCGGCAGAATCCTGTCGAGGCAGTCCCTGAACTGGTGCTCGGCGCTGGTGCGGTTTTCCGGTGGACAGGCCAGTGCAGCCAAGGTTGCCCACTCAAGATAGCGCGACATCACGTGAGCACCGGTTATCAGCGCGAACTGGGGATGGTCCCGTGCAATCGAAAACCTGTCCTCCCACAAGGCGACGACGGCGCAAGGTCCACTTCCCTGGTGCAGGTCGCTGGCGGCGGTGGGGATGGAGTGCAGCGTCGGGAGCAAAGGCAGGGCTTCTCTGAGGATGAACTCGCGCAAGGCGTTGCAATTTTGAGGAGAGGATTCAGCCATTGCGGCGAGCGCCGAGCTCCATCGCTCCGTATCCCATATCGGGCCGGTGCCGTCGTCGCCGCGCAGGAGGTGCTGGAGCCGGGCAACGGCCTCTGAGAGGGCTGCCGCTCGTATGCGCGCCCGATTTTCGCCTTCGACTGTGATCGAGAAGCGCCGGTGGCAGTCGAGCCAGGCAAGATAGTTGAGCATGGCCGAAGCGCCGCAGAGCCGGACCAGTTCCGACTGGTTCTGGGCGATCGAAAACTCGTCTTCCCAGACGGCGGCGACCTGACCCGGGCTGCGGTGGTTGCGGGCGTCGGTGGTGGCCGCCGTGACGGATTGCATCACCGGCAGCAGCGGCAGGGCCTGCTGGACAATGAATTCGCGTAAAGAAGCACGCTCTGCGAGATCAAGCTCGTGGATCTGCGCGAGCGCCGCGCGCCATTTCTCTTCATTCCAGATCGGACCAGGGGCAGGCCCGTCCATTGCCCCAAGCAACTCCCACAGGCGGGTGATGATTGCCGTGAAAGCAGAACCCGGAGCCTCGGTGCCGGTGGCTTGCGGAGGAGGGGTCGAATCTCCGTCGTCGCCGCTGGGTGGCGGCACCTCCTGAGAGGTCTCCCGCCCTTGAGGCTGAAACGATGCGGTCGGCTCGGGTTTGTCTGTCGTGGTTTCACCTGCCGCCACTGCGGCCCGCAGATCCAGCGCGTCCTGGCGTGCTGCCACCAGCCGCGCAAAACCTTCCGGGTCCTCGTCAGGGCGATATCTTTTCAACATGCGCGCATAGGCGCGGTGGATCTCCTGTTCGTCGCGGGTCGGCTCGATGCCGAGAATATCCCAGGGGGTGCTGCTCATATCTGCCATACGCTCCCGGCCGTGTTTCAGAACGGGGATCGCTCAAAACGGGCAAGCGCAGCGGCGAAGTCGCGGCGCAGTTGCCCGGCATCCCGCGTGGAGGGATCGTTGAGTGCGGCCTCAAACCGCTGCAGCATGGATACCAGCTGATCGCGCGCCTCTCCGAGAGATTCCGCATAGAGACGCTCGGCGCGGGCGATCAGAACCCGGTTTTCCGCCTGTTCGCGCGGCGGCAGCTTGATTGCCGCCAGCGTGGCGAAGCGCTGCTCCAGTTCCTGCTCGCTGAGATTGCTCTGGTTGCGGAAGACGCGACGCTCGACTTTCCGGGTCGAGGGTACGGTGACTTCCACTTCCAGAGCACCGTTTATGTCGTAGGTGTAGCGGACATTGACGTGCTCCTGTCTTGCCGGGGCTGGCGGCACGTCAATCCTGATTTCACCGAGCGTGATATTCTGCGAGGGGCGCAGATTCTCTCCTTGCAGAATGTCGATCCGGATGGCCGTCTGGCCGTCGTGTGCGGTGCTGTAAGTCTGCATGCGGCTGATCGGAACGATGGAGTTGCGTTCGATGATCGGCGACAGAATTTCTTCCCCGCGATTGGCGCCATCAAGGACCGAGGTTCCGAGCGTGAAGGGACAGACGTCGGTCATGACGATGTCTTCGAGTGCGGCATCGCGCCGCTTCAGTCCGGCCTGCACGGCGGCACCCAGCGCGATCACATGATCGGGACGGGGATGAATCATGGGGAAGCGTCCGAACAGTTTCGTCACCAGGGCACGAAGGAGAGGCATGCGGGTGGCTCCGCCGACCAGGACGATCTGATTGATCTTCGCAGGGTCGACTCGGGCGTCATTGACGGCGCGTTCGATCGGTGCCCGCAGCCGTTTGACGAGCTGTGCTGCGGCTTCCTCAAAGCTGTCCCGCGATACGGACCCGGTATAGGTCTGCGAGGCGAGCACAAATTCATAAGCGGCCTCCGGCTTTTCGCTCAAGCGGTGCTTGAGCCCATCAGTCTCGCGAAGGATCTGCGCGAGTTCCGCGCGCGACAGCGCTGAGACCTCAAGGGCGTGGCGCTGGAGCAGAATATTGACAAGGGCGTCGCGAAAATCATTGCCGCCAAGCAGGGAGTCGCCGGCCGAGGCGCGCACCTCCATCATGCCCTCAAGCTTGTGCAGCAGCGAGACGTCGAAGGTGCCGCCGCCCAGATCGAGAATGAGAAAATGACCGTCCACGACGGTCTCAAGGCCGTGCGCCAGGGCGGCCGCGGTCGGCTCATTGATCAGCCGCTGGACATTGAGGCCGGCGAGCTTCGCCGCATCGAGAGTCGCCTTGCGCTGCGGATCCGCGAAATAGGCGGGAACCGAGATCACCGCCTCGTCGATTTTCTCGCCAAGCGCGGCTTCGGCATCCTCGCGCAAGGCCCGCAGTACCAGCGCTGACAGCTCTTCGGCGCGGTAATCCCGGCCGGCAAGCCGGGCCCCGGTGGATGTTCCCATCCAGCGCTTGAAAGCGGCAGCCGAGCGCTCGGGGTGGGTGATCAGACGCTCGAGTGCGGCACTGCCGACCAGCGCCATGCCGTCCTCGGCGATGCTGATCGCGGACGGTGTCAGGGTTTCACCGATCGCGTTTTCCAGGAGCCGGGGGCCATCCGCGGTCCAGACCGCGATCAGTGAATTCGTGGTTCCCAGATCGATTCCCGCAATCGCCATTCCGAAGTGCCTCGACTATGTTTTCACATGTTGACCCGCATGCGAAAAACCAGTTTTGCGCATCCTTGTCCAGCCGCCAGCCCATTCCGGCCGTTCTGTGCCGGCTGTGGCTATCGCTTCCGGGCCGGTCATTTGTCATTTGCCGGAGTGGTCCGACAGAGTAACGGTTGCGGCAGGCGGGCTGGGCAGCGACATGGGGCAGCGACATGGGGCAGCGACATGGGGCATGTGGCAGCGCAGGCGCCGGCTTCGGGGGCGGAGTGGGCAGCATCGGGGAGCGTCTGTGCTGTCGACGGGCTGTTCCATCATGTCTGTGGTCGCAGTCTGCCAGAGAGCCAACCGGCGTGGCGAAAATGCGGCAGGACACTGCCGTCCATGATCAAAGATCAGATTTCTATCCACCGGTCTTCGATGTGGAGGGCCAATGCGGCGGAGCGCTGGCGTGATCCATTGCGTGGCAGCCAGGCGGCACCCGAAGTCCATTGCCGCAGCTGGTGCGGGAAATGGCGTTGGTTGCCGGGATTGCGAAGATGCCGTGAATATTGGAACTCGACGCTGTCCCGAATCCTTCAAAAATGAGGGTCTTCGCGTTGGCGGTTCCGGATGCGGGACGGCCTGGTGCATAGAGCCGCGTGGCGCGCGAGGGCTTCGTGCTCGCACGGAACACGAAGACCAGCGAGAGTGGCACCGAGGACGGAGAGCCGTGCCGATCGTTCCAAGCCGATCGCTCCGTGTCGGGGAAACGGAAGATGTCGGATGCCTTGAGCAACTGCGGGGATTGCCCTTGACGGCAAGCAGCTGCATCCATCTGGAGCAGGGAGCAGAAAGAGGGAGGGCGGTATGGACCATCCGCTGGTGTCGGGCTCGGGCCTGGATTGGCGAAGCCGGCAAGCTCGACAAGAGCCTGGTGCGGGACGGGTGTCGCCGCCCCCGGGAGGTCGGTGCCAGGCCTGGGGACGGCCAGAAGACATCAATCCGACCGTTGACCTGAAGTCGCAGCCGACTCTCCGCGTCGATCCCATCCCTTTGAGACCGGTTTTCGCCAAGCTCGGGGCTTCGCAGGAAAAGCTGTCGGATGGCGGGAATCGATCTTAAGCGTTTGAAATGGCAAGCTATATTTCATCATCTGCCTTCCGGCCCAGGCCCTGGGGCGGGTTTGCCTCTGGTCTGGTCGTACAAATTGGACTATACGTCGTACGACAGGTGAGAGGCCCCCCCTTTGCGCGGAGCGCCTGGCGGATTTTGCTCGGGTGCCGCGCTGTCATCGACGCCGTTTCGCAGGACCGCCATGGAAGAGGGATGCGCGAATGAGACATCAGCAACCAAAGACCCAGGCTGCTTTGCGAGAGGTTCTGGAAGCGAGAGCCAGTCACCATGGTTCCACCGCGGAACTGGGCGCATTTCTTACCAGACGTGTCCACGGCCTTCTTAAGGCCTCATTTCAGGCAGAAGGACGGGACGTGTCCAAATGGCTTGAGCCGGAAATCATTGTGGAGCCGAGCCTGGACAAGGCCCGTTCAAGTCTCACCAGCCTGATGGCGCGTACGAAATCAAACCTGATTGCAACGATTTCGAGGAACGACAAGGTGGAAAGCGCGGTTGCACTGGTCGACTGGCGATCGCTGGAGGTTCTCTGCAGTCTTGCGCAAATCGGATCGGAGGCAAAGTTGACGTTCGCGGAATTTGCTCCAAGCGAGAGGTTCTCCTGCGACGAAGCGCGGAAACTTTCCGAGGTCGAAATTCATCGCCCCCTTCCCAATCGACAGTCTGTTGGAAGTCGACGGATGATGTTGAAGAAGTTCTCTCCTGCGCCTGGCAACTCTGAATTGTCGCCGGAAGACCAGGCATTGAGCGCAAGGTGAGCGAGCAGAATGGCGGGGCTGTTTCTGACGACGCCTGCACTGCAGATCTTCCTGCTCTGGCCGCAGAGCCCCCTTTCCAGGCATCTGCTTGCGATGCCAGCCGGCGAGGTCTGGATGTCGCCGCTGTCGCATGCCATCCTGCGGGATGCCTATCTCCAGACCAGCCAGATCCCTGACGCGCTGCGGCGGCGCGGCCTTCGCGAAGTCGATCGCAACCGCAGGAAAATGGAAACCGCCGGCAGCGCGACCTATGTGCTCCCCAATATGGAAGCGGTCCGCATCTGGACTGAAGTGAAGAGCCTGCGGGTTGACATCCCGGCATACAGCGATGGAACAGCAACATTGCCGGCTCAGGAGGTGGGTTCCGACGAGCTTCTGGTTTTCGCTTCGGCCGCGTCCCTGTCGATACCGCTGATCGGCCCCAGGCCTGTGGATCACGACACCTTGGAGTATCTCAAGGACCTTGGAATTGTCTTTTCGGAAATGAATTTCGCTGCACACGAGAATGGCGGGTGACAGGTCTCACCCTCCTGATCGAAAGGGGAATCGCTCAAAGAGTGCGCGGATAATGACGGCGGTTGAGAATCAATCCGGAAGCGGTCGGACAGAGGCCGGGGATGCACGGCTTGCCTGGGACGGACGCAGGCCGCCGCTCATCCTCTCGCTGAGTGGAGGCGGGTTTCGTGGCTATTTCACAGCACTGGTGCTCGCCGGTCTGGAAGAGATGCTGGGAAGCCCTTGTTCCCGGATTTTTAATCTGATCGCCGGCACTTCGATCGGCGGCATCATCGCCATCGGGCTGGCATTCGGTGTTCCGGCCCGGCAGATTGCCGAGACCATTGCCACGTCCGGCCCATCCATTTTCCCGACGTCACGGCTGATGAAACTGCGCCGGATTCTTGGAGCGCCCTATTCCGGCGCACCGGTCGAAAATGCGGTGCGCCGCCTGTTGCCGGATGTCGTGGACGGGGGCCTGTCGCAGGCGCGGGTCAATGTCATGGTGGTCACGGCATCGCCGACGACGGCGAGAATGGAGCTGCTTTCAAGCTGGGATAGCGGCATTGGAGGTTCGATCCGTGTCCGGGACGGCGCGCTTGCGACGTCTGCCGCCCCGAGCTACTTCCCTGAACATCGGGTTCGCCTGGGACAGACGGAAATTGATCTCGTCGATGGCGGCATCGCTGCCAATGCACCGGATGCTGTCGCGGTTCACTGCGCGGCAAGGGAGCTGTCCTTCCCTGTGGAGCAGATTTCTCTGCTTTCGGTAGGCACATGCTCCCCGGTCACAGGCGGATCCGTCACGCCCCAGCCCTCCCGCCGCGGTATTGTTGCGACCCTGCTCAATCTCGGCGGCCACGGAATCGTCGATCTGATGATGGCCATACAGGAGGAACGGGGGATCAGCGAAGCTTTCAATCTCCTGGGAGCAGATCGCTATCTGCGGATTGACAAGCCGACCGGGCAGTATCAGGGAGATATTCTTGCGCTTGACAATGCGGGGCCTGAAAGCCAGCTGACGCTGGAGGCTCTGGCAAAGAGTGCGCTTGATGATCAGGCAGCCAACCAGAGCCATAGCGTATGGCAGCTCCTTCGCGCACGGGGGCAGTCCACGAAGTAGCAGATGTGTTGAATTGGCTGCTCAAAGATTTTCGACGCCTGGTGGGTCCAGTCTTTGGCGACGGTTGGCACGGTGGCGAAGTGGCGTGCGAGACAAGGGGGCCTTTGAAGGCGTCAACGCCGGGCAAAATCATTCCTGCTGTCATCCGAGAGATCGGAATTGAAATTGGCGGCGGTCGGTTGTGGGGCAGATAGTCGGGATGTTTCGGGAAGCCATGCGACGAGAACTCGGGGGAGCCTGCCCGCGCGGACGATCTTGCCGCACGCGGTGCTGACAGGCTCGGTCAGGGTGGTCTGGCGACAGCGCAGCAAAGAAAATGGGGGCCGCGCGGGCCCGTTGCGGCCCACTGCGGCAAGGGGGCACGCGGCTCCCGGCAAGCCATTCTTCCGGTTTTTCCCCGACCCGGCTGCCGCGCGATTCTCTGGCAGAATCTCACCATCGCAGTCTGGCGGGACGGAAAAAGCCGCCGGAACTGCTGGCGGGTGCGTCGGCCAGGAGCGGCCATGGAGCGGGCCATGATGTGAATGGCATCATCCGGGCGGTGAGGCGGGGCGGCGCCAGGGGCAGGCGAGCCCCGCAAACATGCCGGAATGGGGAGGAGGTCGGGCGTCGGGCGGCCTGTCGCGGCCTGGGTCGCGAATGAGGTCAGGATCAGCTCGAATAGGCAGGAGGATCGAGGTCGTGGTCGTGATCCCTGTCCTCGGGTGGGTATTGCAGCAGCCATTTGTCGACCCAGACCATATGCTCGCGTTCGTCCCTGGCGAGTTCCGCAGCGAAGACGGCGATCTCGTGGTTGGTGGTGGCCTGTGCAATGGCCTGGAAATACATCGCCGCCCGCTCTTCGTTGTAGCGGGCCAGCATCAGAGCGCGGTAGGGCGTCATCAGATAGTGCACGTCGTCGAA
>Ga0123357_10001467_pt1 | contig 25076 bp, 18 predicted proteins | sample TergutEmb28metaG_FD_89873 | JGI IMG/M metagenome (GOLD analysis project Ga0123357, IMG submission 89873) | Embiratermes neotenicus P4 segment gut microbial communities from Petit-Saut dam, French Guiana - Emb289 P4 | ecosystem: Host-associated > Arthropoda: Insects > Digestive system > Gut ...
AAAAAAAAAAAGAGAATGTAACACGATTACATCCACAAGGTCGCTATTATTATGCATGAAAACATTCAGCGCCAGTTTCACAAACTTTACGGGTCTCCTGCCTCAGTCACATGATTGCAGGTGTTACATAAGCAGACGAGTACTGGCAATTCCCCCAACCTAACTGCAGAAACACACTAATTTACGCGGACTCTCCTGATTTGTGGCATTAATTCTGATATACCTGCCAAGAAATACTGTAAATCTATAAAAGTTTACCCGTCTGGACTTTGTTATAGGCGATTATATAATTTTTATTAACTACGTTCATGGGTGTACGAAATTCGGTGAAAATATACAAAACACCTCATCTTAATGAATCATAGGCTTTCTTGAAGCCTGTATTTTAAATTATGGATATACTGCTGCATTCATCACAAGTATCTGATGAATACATTATATCTGAACCATGATCCATTGCCAACATATGGAGTTAACCTTGTGAGAAGAATGTTGGGAAAGACTTTGTGAGTAGTAACAGTGTAATGCTTCATAATACTCCAAACAGTTTAATCACCTTTCTTATAAATATGCACAGCCATAGAGCCCTTTCACTGTTAAGGTATTTTTTCTTATTCCAAATAGAATAAATAAATTTAGGGTTACAATGATCTACCGAACATTTCATTCCAGCTTGGCTCAGTTCCGCTGTAATATGATCAGTACATGGCGACTAATACATTTCCTTCCAGCTGTTTAACCTACTGTGAGAATCTGAAAGCAGATCACCCTTCTCATCTTTTGAACAAGTCAATTCTTGGTTGATAATCCTCCTTAAATTCAATTATTACTCCATACAAGTCTCATAACATTTTTGCCCTTACTTGATGCTATTTCTAAAGAATAAATTTCTATTACAACTTCTGTGACCCCTGGCCTCAGTGCCCTATCTGGTGGGCACAAGCTTCACATCCATGACACCAGCCTGGGATCCAGAAGAGTGCATCTTAACACAAGATGCTCACTTCTGCGCCTCGTGAATTGTTTCTGCCATTAATGCATAAAGTAACACATTACTGGATTCAATGGTGGGCAGAAAGTGCCAATAAAAAAGACCTTGATCAAAGTCATGTTTATTTTTCACAAATTTTTTGCCAGTGACAATAAACTTGGTTATTTTGTTTTCTTCCAACCAAGGCAACCCTGAACTACATTACATATATCACACTCAAATGACTAATCATACACATCCATACAAGGTGCATATAGAACAAGACAAGCTGGCACCCAGATTTGTGAGCAGATTCATGTGATGGGATGACAATATTCATGATTCCATGAACAGTAATACTAACATCCAAACCTTCTCACCATCATATTGCAATAGTTAGTGGTCTCACTTCATATGCAAGACGTAACAGATTCAAATTTTGACCCACATGGCTTAAAGTGCCCCTGTTTAATTTTTCTCAGTCCCTCATTAAGATGGTGAAGTTAGTACCTTCAAGTAAGTTATGGTCATTTCATCCTTAATAATTTCAAAGTCAAAGTATATAACTAACCATCATTAACAGCTGTTTACCAAAAAATCAAATACATAAACAATTTTACTAGCTATTAACTGCCAACTGAAAGAAAACTTATGGGTCCCAAATGGGATGAACAGACGGACAGAGAGACAGACCATCATTCCATGGGTCCGTGTGCACATTATGACACATGTGGATCTTATTCTATGTAATTGTCTGTATAGATTTGAGGAGCCAAAGTTGAAAATATAAGCTCTTCTGTTGTTAGCGACTACAACCATTGTACGTACAACCATGTATTATTATTACAATTATTATTATTATTATTAATGTATTTATTATATGTATATAAAAATATTTATCTAACAGCCAGACACACACACACACACAAATTATGCTGCTCCCCCAGATCACTATGTTGGGGCTGCCACATCATTGATATCCAGAGAAAAACTCTCTGAATGGAAACAACGGTAGATCTCAGGTTGATGACACCACAAAACATCTAACAGAGCACTCATATGATGGCAAACAGTATAACAATGTCAGTTTATATCGCATGAGATCAAGACAGTAGAATCCCACATGAAATTTGAATTATAGAGATGGGAAACTTCAGTGTGTCTATTGGTTTGATTTCAGGTACAAGCAGGAGTTGTTCTCTTCACCATTTCATCTACATCAATTGTGGCTGCAGCCAGCCTCCTATTCAATGGGCATCAGGGTCTCCTACTCTTGAAATAATGCAGCTGCAGCATGCACAAGAAAATGTCTACAGCTCTGACAGCACACCACTTATTACGTACATGTCTTCATGACATGACAATTAAAGACAATAATATTACATACAAGGGCATTCTGTACAGTTATTTTGATAAATATGTTATTTTATTTTGGAAATGTAATGCCCAAACTGACTAGACTGTGTGTATATCCTTTCTTCTCATGCTTCAAAACTTACAATGATTGTAAAATATTAGTGTGCAGTAACAGTACAGAGCAGAACATGTCCAGTCTTTAAAATCAACACCCTCAGTTTTTAAGATCTCATTAATGCTATGCTGTAACTGTGAGTTAGTGATGAAATGTTTAGAGAGATTCATAACGGCAGTCTTAAGGCAGAAAAGAAAGGACATGAAGAGCAGTTAAAAGAATTAAAATATCATGCTAGAACTAAACATCAGACCAGTGTTAACAAAAATATTAAATTCCTTAAAAAAAGAGTTTGTCATTTAAACAGAAGGCAAGTGTGATAATATCCCAAAATTACAAATAAAGCAAAATGAATTGAGGGAACATAGATGATGTTGAACAGACTACTGCAAAACTTAAGTTAGACATGACCTACAAAAGATATAACTTTTTAAATATTTTATGGCAACCACTTCACTGGGATTCAAACACTGCTTCTCAAAACACTTTCAGAACAAAATTGTAATTCAGAGTTTTTAAAAAATAGTATTTTTGAGGAGAATATGGGAGTGATGGATTGGACCTTGCCATGGTGCATCATGTAAATTACCATAACACAGCGTGGTCTGGTAACCACAGTATAATTGCTCATGGGTGTTAAAATACTTTTTCCAACAAAGTATAATTCAATGGTATAGAATATATTACTTATTCTAATATTCTAGGAATGATAAATTGTGGTTGGTTAGGCATATTTTTGTAGTAAGTGGCCCAGAGACATCAATGAAGCAGAGGGTTGAGTCTCAGGAGGTAAAGTCTGATTCTTTCTGTAATGACAGAAACAAATGCTGAGTTCATTTAACAACACTGGACACACAGTAATGAATGGACAATGACTGCTAATGCTAAATTGAGAATAATGTCAAAGACATGATTGTGACTTACTGTAAGATGGAGTCTGGCAGCCTCTTTGGAGGGGATGTGAAAACCATGAAAAATGTGCTACAATATCTAGTCTCTGACTATAAACTGAATGCTGGCAGAAGCAGGAATCCTACCCATACAACATAATATGGAGGATCACTAGGTGGCAGCCCCATGTTATGGTGAGATACAAAACTATATGCCAGTTTCATGACTTGTGACATTGGCTCTTACCTATGGGTGGCACAAACAAAACCCTAAACTTCCACACCCATGCCTGGTGGTAGTCCTTATTGTTGCACATGCTTGAGCATTAGTTCACTGTATAAACTAAATCTGCAAGCAACAGAATCAAACTAACCAAAATACAAAGAAAAGTTTGTGTTTGTGTGGTTGTACATGCATGCATGTACACAGGTGTCTACAAGTCCCTGTTTCTATATAATAAAATGTATTACATGTCACCAAAACAGAAATACACAGTCTTTTGCAAATTGTTCTATAACACAAAAAGTTCATGCATGCTTCAGTTCTCCTGAGCATGGGGACCCCTAAGTGGTCCAGACCACATTAAGCCAATATTCCAGTTCTGTTTACATAAGGATCATCATTTCAGATTGCTTCAATTATCCTTGCATGAAGGTTGCACTGTCATCCACAGACATTCTGCAAATATAATGTTACATATCTCCACAGGCTTAAGTCCAAGGACTTAATATCAGGAGAGTGTTGGGGCCATGAGACTGGTCCATCATTGCCAATCCATATACCATGAAATGTTTCATCAAGAAATGTCTGCATATTGTTGTTCTAGTGTGGGGGCATGCCATAATGTTGGAAAATGACAAATAGCTACAATTTTTCCAGCTGTGGGACCAAATCAAGCTCAAGAATGTCAAGGCATACACTCAAACACACATACACACACACACACACACACACACACAATGTGATGGCCTTCTCATTAAAAAGAAATCTATCAGCCTATCATGTACGAGATCACAATATATATTGTGCACAAATAAACTTCTTGAGTTAAGAATCAGGGTGTATAAGACTGCATATTTCTGTTTTGGTTGTCATGTAACATTTTAGGAACAGAACTTGAGGACATTCTGTATAATACACACACAAACACATAGACATACACACAGTGTTCTGTGAAATGTAAGCCAAACTTCAAAGTGTCATTACTTGTCATTCTGAGTAACAAATGCTATGTCACAATATGTCCAATTATCAATCACTACTTTCTCATGAGCATTTTAATGCTTCCAGATATGGCATGACACTCTACTGTATCAGTTCTTATGAATCAGCTTCCAGCCTTCACTACTACTACAGAGAACCTGCACACATGACACTCAAATTTCTGTTAAAAAAGGTGTCTGCTGCATGTTAACTGAAACAAACCAGAACACTTTTATTACCATTATTCTAATTAGTGGAATGGTCGTTTTTGTCCACAATTCTGGTCTGTGACATCGCTAGAATTCATGTGTGGATGGAATGTGAAGGACAGTGCCTGCCAGCAAAAATTATATGCAAGAGAAGAACTACTGTCATGAATAATGAATTCTGTTTACCACACAAGAGGAAATGATGAAATTATCTGAAAGGCAACAAATTCTTAATTGATTTCTCTCTTTTGTGGTGCTATCTGAAACATTAGTTTCTTTTCATGTTGTATAATATAATAAATCACATATACTGTACATTGTTTAGTCACAGCCATGTACATGTACCATATTTCCTCGAATGAAAGATGAGAGTTTTTTCTTAAATTCGGTGCTAAAGTATGTGAGGTTGTTTTAATATGCATGTGAAGCACTGAACTGGATTGCGCCAAACTGGATCACTCTGAACGAAACCATGCCAAGCCAAACCAAAGCCTGCATCACTAAAGTGTCATGTAAGATCTGCTGTCAATATACTACACAACGTACAGTATGTAGTAATTCCTTACCGACATTTCGGGACAAGATGTTGGTCCCATATTCAAGGGTCAAGAAATCCAAAAGAGAGATCAGAGCACAACTGAAGTTAGCCGCCACAATCTTTTTTGGGACTTTGTCCACTGTCTAATTTTTTAAACTGTTTCCATTTTCAGGCAAAGAAGCACGTAATCTGGTGGAACCCTCAGATTGAGATAATCTCAACCAATGGGCACAACAGACACAGTAACTTGTTATGATATGTACCTAAGAACAGATCTAGTCCAAGTGTAGTAACAGGTAAAATGGATATTGAAAAATTAAGTACAAAACTCAAAAATAAAACCTGGACCAATCCACAAATTACAAACCATAATAAGAACCATGAACTCAGTTGGATCAGACCACAGACAACAACACAAAAATCTAGAACACATGTATTTAAATTCTTTACACAACTAACACAATCTGTGGAGAAAAATATGAATCTTCATGGGTTCAAGTAAGTTTATATTATATTATTTAGTCAGTGTGGGTCATAACGGCATGGCAGCACATCTCACCAGAAGTGACTATGAAGGGTCCAATGCAGTAGATGGGAATGATAATGATATGTTGTGGAATGACAGTGAAGGTGGAGACAGTGACACTGATTGGTAAAGGTAGATAGAATCTAACACGTTTTGTGTATTAAGTGTGTGAAATTAATGGTAAAATACATTTTCTTGGCAGACACTTTATTTCTGGGTGGAGGTCATCTTATATTACAGTCGCCTTTCATTTGGGTAAATATGGTATTAAAATGCTTGTAGCGGTGTAATGGCCTACAAACAGGCATATAGTGATGTGGTTTTACTTGCAACAACTCATATAATAACATTATGAATTTTGGTACGTTTCACAGAACATTCTGTATAATTACAGCTTGTATATAGAACAATAGACCATCTTACATTAATAAATGAATGCACTCTTGGAACGTAACACTATGGTACACTACCTTCTATGAACAGTTGAAAGTTGCTCAAGCTTGCCAACAAACTCCTTGCCCTCTATGGATCCAAAGGTTTAAAATCTATGTTGACAGAAAGTCAACAATCAGATAAATAAATTAAAAATTACAAATTGTGGTGTTCCACAGTGTGTTTGTCCCTCCACTCTGCAATAACATCTTCTCACTCAATCTCCTCAGTGCTTTGTTGTCAAGTTTCCTCAATTTATATGTTTCCATCACAGCAACAGTCCAAATTTGACATCAGAACAAAACAAGTAAGTATCATATAGAAAACAGAAGACATAACTTAACCAGAAACAAAAAAAAGAAGCATAAACCGTGGTTTCTTGCAGGTGGTAAGAGTGCATTCACGCTACCTGTGTTGTGCATACTCTACCTCTGTTATAGTCACGCATTGTTATGACCATGTCATGCAGCCATACTTCTAAAAGTAACAGAACCTGGCCATGAAAAATGTATGATCACACCAAAGAACTGTAAAGCATCTAAAAAAGATATTAAAAGCACGAAGCATAGTATTTCCTGCTCTTTCTGAAAAACATGGCAATATCTTAATAGAACTGTGGACACACAATACTTTAATAACAAAATTTACTTTTACTTACATAAAAACAAGACTATCAAAGACTGTAATGGCCAATTTTCTGCTAAGCCACATAGCTACACTCTTATGAAGTAAAACTTTCTTGTACTTGGGCTACTTCACAAGTGAAGTAAAAACATAATCTTTCTGCTATCAAAAAATAAGACAGCTTCAGTCTCGGAATGCATGTGGTGACATCCAACCCTAGGGGAATGTCTATGACACAGAAAGAGTGGTCTGTGCGACCAAATGAGTTTTAAAGGCACTAAGGTGCTGAAGGATGTCCTTACTTTGTTATAATTATCACCAGCACACCATCATACTTTAATACATTCACTAGATCACCAGTTTTTATTCAAAAACTTTCCTGAAAGCTGCTTATTTCATATATCTATCACTGCACAAAATTTAGAACCCTCTTTCAAAGGTTGCTAGTGTTTCCCCCACGTCATTAGCTCACAAGGTACCATGCCCAGGAGATCTGCATCAGCATGCTGTTCACATAAATTTTAACCTAATATCTGACACTTCAGCATGAGATTTCATTGTCCAAGAGGAGGTTTCTGCTTGCTGCTGTCTGAACAGTGAATGGACGCTCCCGGGATTCAACATCAGTTGTCACAACATGGGAAGGTGTCATGTTCACATTAACATATGGGAGAGGCTGCTGCACCAGGGCTGCAGGGTCCAGGGACAAGCTGGCCTTCAGGCTGTTGTGCTTCCGGTTGTTGTTATTATTATTGTTGTTGTTATTATTGTTATTGTTATTACTGTTTTTGTTGCTGTTATTGTTGTTGTGGTTGTTGTTGTTAATATTGTTATTGTTTGGTGATGCCTTGTCTAAACTCATCATACTGTCAACCGTTGCCACTCCATCTAAAACATAACAATGTGAAGCGTGTAAAATACATCATCACAGGTCAGTGTAATTTGTTATTAGGAATCGACATTAAATTTTGCTGGGAAAATTTATATTTGTGTACCTCAGTCCATTATGATCCCTAGTTTTTAGTCAGACTTCAGTGACTTTCTCAAAAGAGGCTCATTGTACAAAAGAGCTAAGGCACAGTAACTAATATACAGTTCACTAAACTGATGACTATTCGTTGAAGCACTCTTATATAAAATCCGCATTCAACACATTTGAGAAAAGATTATTTATGAATCTGGATGTTTAATGGGTCCGCAGTTTCTCTTCCAGGGGCGAAGTAGCCAGGTCGTGGCATTAACCACCCACCCTTATCTAGCACCGAAGTTAAAGAAAGAGTAGGGTTATATCTTCTCTCCCCTTTTGGGCCTTCATAGCCTGTTATAGGGTGAACTTTACCTTTACCTTGTACCTTTATGTTTAATATCTCTACTCGTAACCTAGCCTTGTTACAGTAGACATGCATGAATCATACGAAACAGGGAGGAAAGTAAAATTGCAAATATTAGACTTGTAAATTTAAGAACTTCAAATTGTAGGGAAGCTTCCAACCTGCTTGAGTCCTGCCTGGATATTGCTGAGTTGGGTAAGTGAATACCTAACAAACTAACAACTGACTAATCAACCAACCGACCAATTCACAAACCAACCAAACAAACAATAAACTGACTACCTAAACTAAAGACCTAAACTAATTAACTAATTATCTGGTTGCAAACTCTGAAAATTCAACATCAGTAATACCCAACTCCACAACTGGGTATAATTCTGAGCCTGTTATAACCAACTTACACCATCAGAACCTACAACCATAATGTCCATCTTAACATTATATTCCATCTCCTCAGTCTTCCAAATGTCTGTTTTTTAGAAAATACCAAACCAAAATTTGTTTAAATTTATCTTCTACCACATCCAAGAACTACGTTCAGTCCACTGTCAGTACTATGTGACCGGAGTACATCACCAAGGGCTCTAGCATTTTGTTTACCTGTGCTGCTATTACTGTTGGTGCTGCTACATGATGCCTCTTCCAGCAATGGCTGGGTGGATTTGGATTCTGGCAGAACACAGTTTGTCTCTTGGTCTGATGTTGTACTGGCTCCCAGCAGCTTCTGCACACTGCTTGTGGAAGGAGATGAGGGCACTTCTGCAGCACTGGGCCCCGGGACGGGGACAAGGTATTCAGCGGCTTGCTGACCTCTCAGACATGAGTTCCCACGTGCAGGGAGGCGCAAGATGGTGGCATCAAATTCAGCAGAGGAAGGAAGGTGGAACACTGGCAATGCTGCATTCAGTACATCACGATCCTGCAATATCACAACAACACATTCCATTATCTTATCATGGAATCCAACTAAATTATGAAGCAGGAGTGACAGAGCTTCTATCTCCTAAAATTTTGCCACAAGGTTTTCAACATACTAGAGATTGTTTTTGCTCCACAGGTTTTTTGTCTCTGTTCTTCCACTTCTGTGGCCAAATTGCGTCCAAGAAAATATAATAGTTATTTAATTGACAGAGCAATGTATAACTCAACACGTGCATGCCTTCTCGTACACACACTACAATTTTTCACCTTAAAAAACTTGGGGCTTTACTTTTCTGGCTTCAAGAACTAACCAACTTTTTATTGAATTCTGCATGTTACAAACATTTCTGAATAATCTAATTAGGAGACGAATCCAGAAAGTAAGATCCATCAGGCATAGTGGCTGAGCATATGATGCGCACACTTTGTGTGGAAGTCATCATCTGTATCTCAAGGGACGTACAAGTTTTGCATAGTCTAGTATCATATATTTTCTCCATATGCTGTAGACATTAAACATGAAAATCGAAAAGTGAAGTTTGGTTTTTAAATGCTAAAAATGTTCATTCGAGAGAAATTCACAGGTAGATTGTTGAAGTGTATGGTGGACGTGCAATGCACGAAGGGAATGTGAGGAAATGACGGCTGTTCCACAAAGAAGGCAGAACTAAATTGCATGACAAGGTACTGTACATGGTGGGTGCCCATCTTTGGCCACGAATGATCTGAAAGAAAACTAGGTACCATCATGCTGCCATAAAGACATATTTAAACATTCTTTACCATCCAATCAGTTCTTAATTTCTGGACATGCTATGTGTTATAACTATTACCCTCATTAAAATGTAACAGCTGTAACTGTTCAGAGCATTAAATGCATATCAAGAGCAACTTCTTGGTCAACACTTGGCTACCTACATAACCAAGTATATGAAAGTCCATCTAATAGGTGGTAGGTTACAAGCAGTGGTGGCTCGTGGGACGGGATTATTTTATGATTAATGAGAAGAAATAATCGAGCATTTCTTTAGCACAGTCACTTAACTACTTATGTTTAGCATAAATAACAGGGTTAAATTTTCTCACATAAGTTTGTATTCTGCTCCATGATGACAGAGAAATAATTAAACCAGATGTAGCACGAAATAAATTCTTAATCCCAGTCCTTTCAGCAAGATTCAGTTGCGAAAAATTAATGCCCTGTAAATACTCTATACTGTTCTTGTTCATGTTTATCTTAAATTAGCATATAATAAAATTAAAACATTCAAACAGATGGCTTTGAAAACAGCTACATAAAAATGTCTACCAAAATTCCAGCATTTGAAATGCTAGAAAAGGCAAAGAGATATAGGAAGACCTCCTTTAAACCCTCTCTGGGCTGCAAAGCCTGCAGCCCGGCCCGCCACCTAGCTGCCGCTGTCTTCCGACCACTCGGCCTAGCTGCTCAGACCCGACACACAGTGTCTATTATAGGATGTACTTATCTCCAAAAGAAAACTTTTATTAGGATATTTAGTTTAAGTTTTCTCAAAATTTCTGGGTGGGCTGCAACCCTGCTGCCTGCAGGGATGAACTGCCCTTCGATAAAACACCGGTAATTAAAAGGAATACTTTATTAGAAGAGAGAAGTAACAGATATTAAAGGAAAAAGAATTAATCTGGCATGTAATTCTGTGGTTTACAGGCATGCAAAATACACAGTTGAACTCAGTTATAACATCATGAAAAGGAACGAATAAGTTGTGTCGCTGAAAACGAATGCCGCTCTAAATGAGGTGTATGGTAAAAGTGAAGAAAAAATATTTTAAGACAAAATTCAGCCTGTATGCATAATATTTAAATGTTCAAGCTATTACTTATTTTAAAATTAAATTACAATTAAAATTTTAGAGAGAAAAAAATTACTGTTACATAATTGTAAATTTCCATACAGACTTATGCTAAAAATACATTAACTTAAAATTAAAATTCTTGAGAACAAAAATCATCATGTAAAGAGGACTGCTAACTGGTACACTGTCACTTCTGTCTGGTAAACCCACTTTGGCAGCGCCTCATTGATAACCCTTCGTTCAGACTTTCGAAAAAGCTTTATTCTTCATCCGTTCCGTTTACACGCACTAGTAATTTTGGTTCTGTTTATACAATTCATTTGGATCACAGAATTTATGAGACCAAATTCCCGACACATGTCAGTATTTTTGTATTTCTCTTTCTCGTATTATTCTAAATTTTTTTTCGACACTCAGAAATATTTCGGTTTATAATTTGCAATCATTTCGGAATATTTGGAGAGATACCAAAAGCGTGCAACACGCAAAGTACTTCTAATTTGATTACATCCCTCGAGAAATATGACAGGTGACATACGAAATACATATATCAATTTTGTGTGCTCAGTATTAGTAATGCAACTCTATATAATGTCCTTAGTTCCTTTGCAACTGACTTTACAATTGAACACTTTATATACATTTTTAAATGTATTTCTAATATAATAAGTCAGAGATCTCCTGCCTCACGGAAATTAGTTTCTGCTTATATTCTTGTTCTTGAATAACCGGCCTGTTGATGACCCACACACGAGGTCGAAACTAGTAACAAGACAATAAATCGATCACAAGGAATGTGTTGTGTGTGATTGGAAATATCGATACACATTATACATTAAAACTTTCCTTTCGTTCGTCACTGTAGCCATGGTAGCACTATACCAGTCTTTTGTTAAATGCAGGAGTAAAGAAAAGAAGAGAACAACTTTATGCACACAGAGAACTACCCTTGAGATCTCTGCTTTTCTGGGATGTTAAGCAGCATAGATTTGTAGTTAATTACTGACGTTTCGGGACAACCTATCGGTCCCATCTTCAAGGGTCAAGTAGGCCAAGAAACATAGGTAACTAACTACAAATCTACATTGCATAACAACCCAGAAGAGCGAAATTCCTATTTAGAATGCAGCGGAAGATTGAAAACGTAAATTACCGTTATTGTTCTCATATTACTGGCCTGGAATTTAAATAGCTACCTGAAAAAGTAGAAGGGTTGTTGTATCAAGGATGAGGTGAGGTTGAGTTCTCAAAATAGCCTACTTCTTAGAAAATTATATTGGAACGGTTGACTGACAATATAGTCATATCCGAGTACGTGCTCTTATGTATGTCGCACTAAGCAAGACAAAAAACACATGCGTTATGGGGAAGTAGCTGGTACCACAGAATGTATATCATTATAAATGAAGAGTCACCCACACCAAGGTCGTTATAACTGAGTTCAACTGTATTGTGTTCCCCACATAAGGAACACGGGGTTTTCTCACATGGGGAGTTCTTCCTATTACAATAAAAGCTTTACAGACGTGGAAAGATGTTAAAAACCGGTCTCACAAAGGTTTGGTACAAGTTTCGTCTTCCACAAAAACAGATATATAACGCAAAGAATAAATTCTTGATTCGTAAGAAGTCACAAGGTCTACTTATCTTCACCAATCAACGCTTGTCTTTGTTTCTGAAACATTTTCCGTTTTATAAAACGCACAAATATGCTGAAAATATGAGTAGCAACAAAACAGTAAAGAAAACTTTTATTATTTCTTAGATACTTGCACATATCACAAAAGAAAACTGCATGGTCCATAAATGCACAAAATGCTCCACTCAGGAAAAAGGCTGCAATGAATTAAGTCCTTGCCCTCATTGCCTTCTGAAAACAAACCAATGCAGATATGCATTTGGCGTCCTCTTCATTTTGATGTGGATTGGTCATTATCAGAATCTCAAAGTGCATATGTCATCTCATTTACCGTATTACAGAGCCTCTTATTGAGGTAAATGCCACGTGGTATGACTTTTGTCACGAAATTTCCTCTCTTTGCTTGTTGGGTGCTGGACTGCTTCCTTCCTTCTTTCTCTCAGCATTCATTTGCATTTTCTGACGAGCAGTCTCCTGTTCCTTTTGCAATACCACAACCAAAAAATTCAGACTGTCACAACACGGCCATTATTTCTTCACATCCACTCTTCGGTTTCTAGGATGCAAAATGTCTTAAAGGTGCGAAGAATAAGGTAATCATTCGTCCCGAACTTTTGGAGACAGTCCCCGAAATAAGATTTACATACCAGATTAATTTTATCCCCGAGTTTTTCCCATTTTTTCCGTTTTTATTTCATCCTCCTCTTAATTTTAGAATAGAGAATTTCTTGCATCATGTTAGTGACTTCCATGACGAAGAGATAGCAAGAGCAGTGCACAGTGAGCACTTAAGAGTAAGGATGTACGTGAGGTACTAAAAATACGACCGTAACTCGTTTATCAATTTAACCCTTTACCTGCAAACGTGGAGAATATGGTGAGCTCCGAATAATGCTAGGAAAAGGCAGATGGGATTTAACTTCGCGTTTAAAGGGTTAATTGTCACTTCAATGCACTCCCCATTCTCGAAAACGCCAAGAAAAATACGGTCACTAGAGATAAAACCTCCATCAAAAGGCTGTATCTTGTTCATGGAATGTAGAGGAAGGGAAATAACGACTCGATGGTATTTTCTGCCCTAATTTATGAATTATGAATTCTTTGTATGTGAACTGTGTCCATCTAACATGAGTAAGATGCATGCTGAATGAAATAGGAGGGACCGCTTTGAACTTCTGAATCCATCCAGAGAGGTTACAATCATAAATCGAACATGGTGGAGCCTTGTCCATAAGCTGTAGCTTTACTATCTTTCGTGAGAAGAATATAATTGGACGAACATAAGTGCCCTCCTGGTCAGTTGTGTGTGATGACTACAGTGGCGACGAAAAGGGGAAAAACCAGTACAAATTACCAGAGCCTGGAAGTCTGGGATGGGGTCTAGGGCCCGACTACTTTGCATATGTTTCTGTCTTTTTCAGTAGAATTATTTGGAGATTTACAAAGTAACTCTTTCAGACCAAGCCCAAGTCACTCTGCAACCGACAGTCAGTATTTCCGATTTATCATAAAGACTTTTAGCAGGTCAGCCCTCGCCACGCGGCACGAAAAATTTTCTTCACTGGGACCCAAACCCGCTCTCGGAGGCCCTGGACAATTGCAATGAGGCATCACCTTTCCACTGCCTGCGGATTACATATATGGCGTTATCCCACTCAACTAACTACTTATGTGTGCTTGTGCTGCACAATAATTGTGCTTGTCTTGTCACAGTTATACAGCCTATGTCCCTTAGGTCTCTCCACAAAACCCTCTATGCACTTACCCTATCTCCCATATGTAACCCATGCCCCCTCCCATTTCATTCATCTTGATGTGATCACCCGAATATTTGGTGTGGAATATAGATCATAAGGCTCATCATTATGTGTTCTTTCCCACTTCCCTGTTCCCTCGTCTCTCCTGAGCCCAAATATCTTTCTCAGCCCCATATTCTTGAACACACTCAGCATATGTTCTTCCCTCAATGTGACGGATCAAGTTTCACATCCACAATAAACAAACAGGCAAAATTACAGTTCCATACGTCTTATTCTTCATATTTTTGAGTAGCAAACCAGAAGACAAAGGATTCTGAATGAATGATAGCAAGCATTATTTGAATAAATCATCTAATAAAACTGTTACACTGAACTGGGAATTACCAAGACTCTTCTGTGGGCAAACTGTCCCATTAATATCAATATCAACATTTTGCAGGCAGAGGTACTACAGAACAACACAGACTTAACTAGGAACTTCAGCTTCCATAAGATGAAAAGTTATATATCCAAATGTCTGACATAAAGACCAATTACATGACATACAATTGAATATAATAACGAATTTTAATCTTAGTTGTTTCCATATTTCTCACACATTAGACAACTGCTACAAATACATTTTGTTAGACCTATATTAGTAGAGATATTTTAATGTCTAATTGTGATATGTTTAGTTGTGATCAAGGGCAAATTCTGCATACAATACCAATATAAGTTGAGACCCTAACCTCCTTTCTAACAAGTTTTAATGTTATCATACAAATTCCTTTATGGATGTTGCATAGACAGTAGCTCATTACCAACTGGACTGTCTGCTTTAGTTGGAAACTTTTGCCTCTAAATGATTTAATGTAACCTTTTAATGGCTTAATGAAATGCTTCAACATGTAACTATACTTAAAAAAGAAGCAATCTGTTTTATTAATAAACACTTAGGTTTGATTTGTTCTGTTTTTCTTGTTACAAAGTTACTTCCTATATCACTGCACAGGGAGCTATGCCACGAACACATTGTAAGTACTCAAAAGGTCTTGATTACGAACCCAACTCCCACCACTAATTGTATAATTAATGAATAATAGTAGTCTGAAAATATATTTCATACAATGGGCACTGTCCAACATAATGTTGGTGCAATGATTAAACTATCTTCACAAATATTTAAGAGATTCTTCAAATGTTTTAGCTTATAACTTACTTGTAAGCAATATGACAGCCATTCCATTATGGTGCTAAAGTTGGGACGCTCATCAGGAGTAGGGTGCCAACACTGCGTCATAATACCATAAACTGGTTCTGGGCAGTTACTCGGGGGGTCGAGGCGCCCCCTACTTGTCACAAGATCCATAACTTCCTTGTTGCCACACCCAGTATATGGCATGTAGCCTAGTGACATCACTTCCCATAGCAGAACGCCAAATGACCTACAGACAGATATTCTCTGCTGATATCAAGAACAATATCATACTAGGAGAAATGAACTGTAACACAGATGTAAAGTACAAAGTTTGTAATTACCAGACATCAGTTTTTGATGTAAAAATACCATCCAGAAATGCTTCAGGTGGCATCCATTTTATAGGAAGTATAGTTGTACCACCTTTTCGATAATAGTCTGCCCTGGAAGCAAGAAAGTCTATATTCAGAAGTGAATGAGAAGGTACATATGTAATATTTGTGCAACACATTTTTCACTGAACATTTCATTTCAGGACATTGGAAAGAAAGGTTACGGTCATTACACAATACAAATAACCCTAGTTTTACGCCATACTTGTATTTATGAAAAAGTGGGGGTAAATAAAAATGGTAGTCCCTTAATTAATAATGGGATAGGGTTAATCATAACATTGACAAGCTGTTTAAATGAGGTAGATGTACATGTATTTATTATAGTACTGTGTTACTGATATTAATATAGCAACAAACACTTGATATTAATTTTTACCATGTGTAAATTAAAGAAGAGTAGTAACAACTTGCATACACTTGTCACATATGGTACATGTTACATATCATAACTGTCACAGATGAATCAATTCACTGCCACAACCTGCACAGCTCAGTCACTATATTGCCACCGATAAGATTCTTGCTGCGGTTCTGTTAGGGTTTTGGTCACGCCAACAGGTACGATCATGGTTATGTTATGGATCAGGTTATTCGTTGAAGTCTCAATATTTTTTCCTGCCTAGTTAGTTGTTACTAGGCTGGTCATAAGTACTAGATTTTGCATACCATATTTATCGCAGATAATCAGATTCACTCTCACAGACCTTACTGCACAGTTACTTTACATGTACAGTGACATTACATTTACAGTTAACTGATCCACTAGCTCAATGCCATACATATTACTGTTGTTAAGAATACTGATGCAAGTATTCATCGTCATAACAGTTTTTATTTTGTTCCTTGATTAGGTGTGTTACCGTGGCATTGGTAGCTAGAACAAAAAACACACACACACACACATAAACCACGCGGTCTGCAGTAAACAGCAACCGTGCGGTACGTGAAAGAGTTCACAATGATTGTGCAACTTTTGGGTGTCGTTCCATGAAAGTAGAGCTAGTGAAGGGGCGTTAAACCGAAAATGAGAAAGAAAAAGTTCAGAAGTGGTGTCAATTGGCAGGGATCATTAAGAGTAAATGGCATAAAACAATGGCTAGGCATAAATCCCAGAGAAACAATCCCTGTGGACAGTATGTTAAAGATAAATTCACAGCAGTAACATGTCAAGACTAAATTCTTTTCTCCCTAATGAATTAAATCCTGTGCCAGCTATTTAATTCAGGCAAATCTTCAGCTCTGATATTCACTAAGCAGTTACACAAGTAGCTGTTTTGTGTGGGATTTTACATTAACAATTCTGTGAATCAGTGACCCTTTGTGCCAATATCTAATGCACAAACATTTCATTTCCTTCTTGTAGAGTTAGTTACAGATAGTACAAGATGGCACATAAACAGTGCCATCTTGTACTAACAAAAAGTCCTAGGTTTCAGTTTCATGATTTCATAACTGTTCAGGAGATGTGACTGACCAGCCCTAGAATTTTACTCTGAGAGGTAGAGAAGGAGATGAATTTTTCATATCACATTATGTGTTACAGTCATTCATTATGTCAGACACAGGCTTTTAACAAGTCACTGAAGCATGTAAGCTACAAACAAAAAGAACTGGATAAGAAAACTTGTATAATTATTAATTAACAGGATTTCTGTGTAAATGGAAACATTTCATTGGAAACGAATGTCATAAGTTCTGTCCAGACACACTATTCAAACTGTCATGCAGAGCATAATGTATGGTGTCACACTACACTGTTGTGATTATTTAACACCTGCTCTGGAAATGAACACAAATTTTAGAGCCAATTTACTCCACTTACCTGCATGAGAACATTTGATGTTGCAGGCTGCAGTCACAAAGCCAGTCAATAAAAATTTGCTTTTGATGTTCACTGCATCATATGGATTTCATACATTCTTTTATGCTATTGCTTGGTAGAAGAGGCACAGATATATTCAAAGAGCATTATGTGTTAAGGTGGAGTGTTCAAGCAACACAAATATTTGTAGACTTGAAAGTCATTAAAAACATACCCAAAATAAGTAGTAGTTCTTGAAAACAAAGTATACTTGTCACATAAAAGACAATGGTATGAAAATTTTTGACATATATTGGTGCAGCAGTGAGGATTGGACCATTAAAAAATTCAGAATTAACAAAAGCAGAAATGAAATTTAGGAGAAGGAATGTAGAACAATTGCTTTTTGAAAATATGAGAAATTACATTTTGGCCATATTACGTATGGAATGTATTGCTGAATTTATTCAACAAGAAAGATAAGACTGTTTTTGTCCTAACATTTTGAAATACGAGATGATTAGGAAGACCTACAAAGATAACAAAAGCCCACACTTCAGGTTAGAGTGTTGATGTTAGTTTGAGAAAATAAGTACTTGTGAAGACAAATCTATTTCTTTCTTATTGGCACAAGGCTCAGCCATGAGTACTTAAGTGTATGGTTGTAGCAGCATTGAATTGATAACAGTGTTGAGATGGGGTTTATTGGTTTGAACAAGGTGAACAAAAATCTAACTTGCTCATAAGATTTGAAATAATATTTTGGTGGTAAAAGGATCAGCACAGGTTACTTGTAAGGAAATAAGATCAATGATTGGAGTTAATTCAAGCATGTCTTTTCAAGCAGTTATTTAAATAAATTAAAATAGAAAAAAAAATGGAAGTCACATGTATTAAAAAATATTGTCGGTCTCTGGAGCTAAAGTCTAATATACATGAGTATAATACACGAAGGAAGATGGATATCCACGTTCAAGCATATAAAACTGATTTATACAAAAAGAGTGTGATAAATATGGGAACTAAATTGTATAATAAGATGCCTGGTTACATGAAAGAAGTGGTCAATTATACGTCCTTTAAGAAAGAGTTGAAAGCATTTATTTTACATCATGCTTTTTGCACAGTGGAGGAATTTGTCACTTTGTAGTTTATAATGTCCTAATGTTTCATTTAGCTTTTAAGTATACATATTTTATAAACATATTATTTTTTCTTTACAATACTTTGTTGAGGGTTATTCTAAGTGACCTTTTAAATGTTAAGTTGAATTGTATTTATTTAAACTTGTATTCCTAGTTTGGATTAGTCCGTTTTCATATGTATGATAAATTGGACTGAAAATAAATTTCATAATTCTGGCTGCATTCCACCTGATGAACAGAATATAACTGTTTCTCATTTGAGCATCATCTGAAGACATGGAGATAGTGTACCTGTATATGTCTCTAGCCATGCCAAAGTCAGCAATCTTCACAACCCTGCCTGGTCCCTTTGTGGTCAGCAAACAGTTCCGGGCTGCAATGTCCCGGTGAATGAAGTGGCTCTGCTCCAAGTACCTGCAGCCCTTTGCAACATCCACAGCACACAACAACAGGTCCTTCATTGTGAGAGGAGATGGCCGTTCCTGCATCACACAACAACTACACATTAACTCCTACAGTCAAGCTGTTGGGCTATATGCATAAATCATTCCTCTGACCTCTGATGTGTTCTTTTTAGGGTTTTTATACTATGATGATGTCAAAGAACACTGGCATTTAAATTGGCAGGAACAAAGAAGATTAAAATTTGTGTTTATATCTTAAAACATCAGAATTGACACTGCAATGTCAATGTAATGATCAAAATGCCATAAATGAATGAGATTAATAAATTGTCTGTCATGACTGACCAAACTTGAAACATGTCTAATAGAACAATTTTGTAAGGCAGAACTTTTATCATGAATGAAGATACCTTTGAATGTTGTAGCAGGCAAGGAAAAACTGTTGATCACAGGAAACAGGGTTGAAGTTTATCATCTAACTAAAAGTAGCTGTATCTTTTGTCACTCTGTGAATATGCAAAATGCAGTTTCATCAGAGTTAAAAGTGAGAATTAATATGGTATAATATCCATGATAAAGCCACAGGACTAGTGCAGACAACTAGATGCTTCTGGCAGAAATATATGCTGTACAACTTACTCCATTTACTTTCAATTAAAGTACAAATTTCAACACAACTTCCTGGAAAAACAAATATCCTTTGTTTTCAGAATACATCTTGACCCTTAATTGGTCATCCTAAGGTTATCAGTATAAAAATATTATTACAATTTTAAGCTGCTGTGATATATCACACTATATATTATTACAATTGAGTATATTATACTGTGCTGAATTATGTATTATTGTTAACATAATTCTTAAAATATTTCTATTTTTACAATAAAGCATAACATCTAAAGTTAAAACTAGGTCGGTAACCTGCATTTGGAAAGTATAACTGGAAGAGGAAATAATAAGGGAAGAAAGTGAAAAAAGAAAAGGAAAATAAAAATTTTTTACATAAAACTGCATGGGGAATCAGAAAATAGTTGTAAGAAAGCAACTTTTTAAAATAGCTTTTAAAATAGTTTAATAAAATAATTTTTGAAAATAGTGATGTTTAAAATGTAAACTCTGCACATTCTACAAGAAAAGTAAATGACTGGAATATGAGAACCTCTTAAACAAAATAATCCCAAAGATTTATACTGTAAGGTTAAAAGCACTAGTACCTAATTTAGTAAAATTTAACGTACTTTATAATAAAAAATATGGTATGAAATAACAGAGAAATTGAAAAGTGTGATTACATTGTATCCCCTTCCAAATTTTTATGCAAATAGCCTGGCAATGACCCATGAGGGGTCAAAGCACATAGATGTATTGTGAAAACAAATGACATTTGGTTTTCCAATCAATTAAATTGTGTTTAACTTTGTGCTCTACTGGAAAATAATTTGCCCTGTACCCAGTGGGATGTCACATGTAAAGATTACATTGTATATTATTCTGCTGACTACAAACATGTCCATGTGCAACCTTATCACATTCTGAGCTGGAAATCAGAAGAATGAATCATGATGGAAGAGCCATTACATCTGGTGCAGCAGAAATACCACTTCCTAGTCATGGAAATCAAATCGTGTTGATGTAACTGTTGTGACTGGCTGTAATAGAATATTATTAATTCCAGATGAATGAGAATGCCAGTACAACTATTACATCTTGTAGAAGAAATGACTTCCTCTGATTCCAGAAGAACTTTAATATAACCACTGCATCTAGAGGGGAAGAACTGCCACACAACAGGGAAGTAATTTTTATGACTTGTATTTCATTAAATTATTAAAGCAGAAAATAGTTATGTACAGGCCTAGGAGTACAAGGCGAGTAAATTCCGAATAAATTTCAACAATCATTTTTAAAACAATGAGTTTAAGCTGTTAATGTCCCTTACATAAACCTCATTCTCATCTTTGATTCACAAGTGATATACATAACTTCATCTACACTGACTTTGGATGCCCACAACAACTTTAGAGCCCACTCACACTTCTATCCAGTGAGCACCAAAAGTTGTTATGAGTGAAGTGGGTGCATGAAAATAACCACCCACTTCCCTCTAATGCTAAAAATAGAATGCCTGAATTTTTACCACCAAACATCCAATACGCTTCTATGCCATCGTGCTTAGGAACAGGTACAAATTTACTTTCTTTATATGAAACATCCCCATTGGTGTATCATTGTAAGTATATATTAATATTCCTAATCACACACAATACATTCCTTTACAGTTATATATTACTTTGTGAATAGTTTCAACTCTGAATGTGGGCCATCATCAGGCTCCCAGTTGCACACAACATGTTTCTTTATAATTGTATATTAATATATGCTTACAAATTCACTTTCCTTTACTTTAGTTGATTTTGAGGTACTTGAGTTACTCAGTCATTATATCAACTGGCAGACTACAAGAAAATTTATGTTGAAGCCTGAAGTCTTATTTATGTGATATTGTATCATTAGGTCAGTATTTCTTGCAGTTTCAAAGGAGTGTATGGTCTTCATCTTTAGCATCTAATGGTTCAGGAAGACACTTGATTCTTTAAAACGTTGAGATATACTTGGCCAACAAACCAGCATCATGTCCCAGAAGGCTTTAATCTTCAAAAACACCATTGTAACAAACTCAAACCTCAAAAAATGTAAGTTACATGAGGTGTTGCTTCAACTGCAGTACTCCATAATTAGGAGGGCCAAATTCTATGTGGGTGTTAATCTCAGTGAATACAAGATATTTTAATTAGGATGCGATATGAAATTTGGTAGAACTCTGTATATGTGTGCATCATGATAAACTCAAGCACCAGAATGTGGAAAGAGGGTGAGAAGGGAAAGGCATAGAGAATAGGAAGATGAGAAAATGGAGTACAAGGAGAATTAAGAGAAAGGGAGGGAAAGAAGACTCCCTGAAGTTTTGATGTTCGAGCTCTTAGATGGGCAATAATCAAATAGTGGTCCGAATCAATACTGGCACCTCAGTATGACCTGACATCCATTAGGTTTGATTTATGTATTCTCTCATTCAGAAGATGATCTATCTAATTGAATATTACACCATCAGGCATAGTGGTGGGGCCTGTGTGGTCATATGATCCTGAGAGCTAAGCTGGCAGTAGCATACGCTACTGGTAGGGCATCCCATGTCAGACAGGTCAAGGGTGATGACTGAGACAAAAAGGGATACACAAGCCCTCCAAGTTGGGGGTTGGCGTGAGGTTAACAACCCCATCCTGTAAAAAAATATTGTTACGAAACCTCAAGGGAATGAAGCTGGACGGATATCTCGGCAACAACACGATGCAATATGCAAAGTTCTGTGGCTCAAAACACAGAACAAATTAGAATTAAATACAGGTACCTGGAAATTTCGCTCATTGTATTGAGCAGGAGCGTTAAAGGTGCTTTATGTTTATGTTTATGAAGTACGTATAATAGCCCTCCAAAAGTATTGATGGAGTGGCAGTGGAATCCTGAAAAAACGAGATTTCACCCTGTCCTATATTTGTGAAAACAAAGATCATATATTGGGTACAGGGTTTCTACTTTCTAAAAGAATCAAGCACTTGATTATTTTAAACTTATTATACCTAGAATTTTAACTTTGAAAATGAGGGGAAATCTTTTAATTACAGTATAGTTAATGGTCATGCGCCCACAGAGACTTCTGATGATGAATAAAAAGACGGTTTTTTTAATGCTCTAGAAAGATCTTGTGACACAAACCCAAGAAGTGACATAAAAATTGATCTCGGTGACTTTACTGCTCAGGTGGGTAAGGAAGCTGTCAGTTTTCCCACAATTGGCAAATACAGTCTTCATAATGTCACGAACAACAATTGATCCTGGCTGATACAATTTGTAGTAACACAGAACATGATCATAGGATCCCACACACATAGAGATATCTATAAGAGTACATGGAAGTCGCCAGATGGTGCAACATTCAATTAGATAGATCATCTTCTAATTGACAGAAGACATAAATCTAACCTAATGGATGTCAGGTCATACTGAAGTGCCAATATTGATCTGGATCACTATTTGTTTGTTACCCATCTAAGAGCCTGAACATCAAATGTTAAGAAAGTAACTGGCATTAGAACCAGTATATACAATGTATTTAAAATGGCATCCTGTGAAGTGGCAGAACAATATAGGCAACAAATAGATGAAAAACTAAATCAAATTACACTTAAAGAACAGAACAATGGAGAAAAAATGTGGGAGAGATGTAAAACAATCATTAATTCCATGCTGAAAAAGTGCTGGGCATCATGGAACCAAAGAATAAAGGAATACAGTTTGATGCTGAATGCCAGGCTGCCACAGAAGACAAAAACAAAGTATATAAGAAGATACAACAAGGATATGGTACCAGAAGCATAATAGAAGAGTACAATGAGAAAAGAGGGAAAGAAAAAACTATTCACAAAAGAAAGAAAAAAGAATGGATGAATATGGAATTAGAAAATATGCAATTGTTAAGGAAACAACATGAATTTAGAACATTTTATGAGGAAATTAACATGGCTAGGAAGCAATTCAAACCAAGAGTCATTATGTTCAGGAATGAGAATGGATCATTAATAAGTAACGGACAGGAGATACTTGACAGATGGGTAAGACACTTTGACAAATTATTAAACAGAAATAAGTATAATGAATGTGTTACTTTTACATCTAAAAGGAGTAATCAAACATCAAAGGGAAACACAGGACACAACAGATGCCCCACTACTGGGGAAATTGAAACAGCACTGAAGAAATTAAAAAATTATAAAGCTTTGAGACAGGCAATATTCTAGCAGAATTAATGAAGTATGGCAGTGATAGACTAAAGCAATGGCTGAAGCATGTATTTTCATCAATATGGATTAAGGAAGAAATCCCATAAGAGGTGCTTTAAAGGAATTATATTTCCACTGCATTAGAAGTTGGAATGTGCTAACTACAGTGACATCATTCTGTTCAATATAACATATACAGTATTTTCTAATACTTTGTACACAAGACTCCTTCATCATGTAGAAAGCAAACTTGGACATTACCAGGCAGGGTTTCGCCCAAGAAAGTTGACAATAAATCAGATTTTTGTATTGCGATAAATGTTGGAAAAGGTGAAAGAATTTAGAATCTCCATCCACCTACTTTTTATCAACTACAAAAGTGCTTTTCTCAGCACTGATAGGGAGTGAATGTATGAAGCCATGAATGAACTAAATATTCCAGAGAAATTAATCAGGTTGGTCAAAATGATAATGTCTAACATGCAGAGCCAGATCAAAATTTAGTCAAATTTCTCAGCACCTTGCATAGTGCACAAGGGTGTTCAACAAGGAGAAGCACTGGCATGTCTTCTTTTTAATATAACATTAGAATATGCAATTAGAAAAACAGGTATGCAAACAAGAGGCACCATATCCTACAAGTTGGCCCTACTTATGGCCTATGTTGATGACATAGTTATCATTTCCAGGTCATTAGCATCAATGAAAAAGCTCTTCAGTTACTTATTACTTACACTAACTGTAATGTCATATCATGTAACAACTGTATATGCTTTTACTTAATTTACTAAATGACCAGTACTATATCTGTAAAGATCCATGGAATGTAAATAAATGAGATGAGAGATGACAGAAGTACCACTCTTATACGAGGTCTGTTAGAAAAGTATCCGACCGTATTTTTTTATGCGAACACCTGATGGATTATAATCTAGCGCGCTTGCATGAGCCGACCTTGAACCT
>Ga0123357_10001468_pt1 | contig 25065 bp, 28 predicted proteins | sample TergutEmb28metaG_FD_89873 | JGI IMG/M metagenome (GOLD analysis project Ga0123357, IMG submission 89873) | Embiratermes neotenicus P4 segment gut microbial communities from Petit-Saut dam, French Guiana - Emb289 P4 | ecosystem: Host-associated > Arthropoda: Insects > Digestive system > Gut ...
AAGGTTTATTAGAGTGCCCATTTGATATAAGGTTTATTAGAGTGCCCATTTGATATAAGGTTTATTAGAGTGCCCATTTGATATAAGGTTTATTACAGTGCCCATTTGATATAAGGTTTATTACAGTGCCCATTTGATATAAGGTTTATTACAGTGCCCATTTGATCCCTTAAGTTTTTCATCATTTGCTTGAGTTCTGTTAAGTCATTCGCCGGTTGTTTCATATACGTTGGATTTTGGTGAGTTACGTTTTTGGGGGTACTTAGGCTTGTCCTTGAACTACCTGAACATATGTTACTTAGGTTTGTCCTTGAACTACCTGAGCATATGTTACTCCAGACTGGATCGGTCTTGTTGCTATATTTCGTTCCCTTAATCTGGGGTATATTTGTTGTTGGATTTGCTTGTGCACCGTACACCTTCTGTAGTTAGCTTGAGGTTTTTGATTACACTTGATACATTTGACGTTATCATCTCTAACGTTCCTGGATCACTAATTAGTTAAATGCTCTGCTGCACAATTTACGCGCCTTGGGTTGTTTCTGTAATAGTTTTTGGTGTTTCCAAGTTTTTGGCAGCGCTTACACTGGGGAATTTCACGTTTGGCATGTAGTGCTTCGAATTGCACTATCGTATTTAATAGTGTGTTTATTTTGTAAATTTCGTTGTTGTTGTCATGAGGTTTGATAACCATGAAGTGCATAGGTAGGGATTTGTTTGTTACTCTTTGTTTGACATTCCAAATGTTCGTTACAACGTGTCCTTTATCTGTTATACTTTGCTTTATGTCATTGAATTGATGAATGGATGTTCTTAAAGGATTACTCTTAAACTTCTTTTTGTTTTGGCTTGTAGGTGTGAAATTCTGTATTTCTTTCCCATTAATTCTTTTACTATGGTAGTATATACCGAGCTTTCTGTAGGCTGTACTCTAACTTGGTCGCTATATAGGGTTGTCACAAGATATTTATCTTTTGCTATTTCATTAAGTAACTCAGTTCGAGGTTCTATATTTTTTACGCCTGGTATGAAGTTTGGAGGTGGCTTTGTTTCAGTACTTTGCTTAGCTTCTTCCACTATATTTTCTCCTGAAAGTGTACTGAATCTATTTGTTGTTGTTATTGCTCCTCCAAACCAGCAGTCTTGCGTTATGGCGTTTAGATTTTCCAAGTCGTCCAAATTTCTGTGTCTTTTTCTGCTAAATTTTGCCATCGATTTTTCGAATTTAGGGAAGATTTGTTTTTATATTTTGTAGTTGTATTGGATTAAGTATGAGCCGGTCAGTTCAGTCGGTACAGCGACTGACTACAGGCTGGATGGTCCGGGATCGAATCCCGGTGGGGACGAGAGTTTCTGCCCGTCCAGACCGGCCCTGGAACCCACCAAGCTTCCTGTAATATGGGTACCAGGACTTTCCCGGAGGTAAAGTGCGGCCGGGGCGTGCTGCTGACCACTAACCTCCTTCTAGTGCTGCGGTCACGGAAGAGTAGAGCTATGTACCCACCCTCTGTGCTACACCGGGCCTGTAACGGGATCACTTTAACTTTTTATTGGGATAAGTATTGTTTTGGGGTTGACTAGCATATATTAATGCATTTTGTGGGTATATTTGTTGTGATGCTGTTGGTTGTGAGAAAGAATGATTCGTCGGTATTTGAGTGTTATATAGTGTGCCATTTGATTCAGCCTGTGTATACACATTCGGTTGCGACTGTGCATATTGCACGTTGTTTGAAGAGGAGTGCATTGAAATTGAAATGTGCTTACTCATTTAACATTTGTAGTTCTATTTTGCTTATTATTGTCACTCGTTTAACTGTTTTTACACTTAAAACATTCGTGTCGCACTTGTATTCAGTCCGCTATTTGTCTCGAATGCCGAATTTATTTTATCACATCCTTGCTCTTCGACATTCAAATGCGGACTAATATATTAAGAAAAAAATATTGTAAATTACAGTACGGATGTGAAAATGGTTATCGGTATGTTACGTACCGAATAGTATGGAGCTGTGTGCACCCTCCGCACTCTACTATTGCACCAGCTGAACTTCTGGGAAAGTTGATGAAGTTAAATTCATATTTTCCATTCAAATACAACAAACGTATTGGTGTCTTTGGTTAATATATACGTGGCGTGATTTATTGTAATGAATGGAAGACACAGAAACGCCACTGATACACAAATATGGGGAAAGTAAAATTAATGGTTTTAATATGGCAACTGTACGTCACGTGACTTTCGGTTAGGGACTTAGAAAATTTTAGGCCGCTTGATTTTTGTTTACATATTAATTCGTGATTTGTAACTGAGCAAAAGTTAGGTTATTTGTTACTAACACATTAATTTCTGAAGGGACTTACACAAATCACCTATTTTCTCAAGTCTGTCACAGCGAGAACGGGCACGAAAATAACCTCTTCACGAACTAGAAAATCTTCACAATCGAGGAGCAGTACAACAACCAGACCAATAAGATTTGTGCTCAAAGGTCCCGTGAGGTGAAGGAAAACGTTCCGAGGGTGCAGGAAGGCCATCATCCTTCTTACATCATGGTTTGGTGCGAGTTGTTCCATCAGGGGGTGACACATCTTCATTTTTGCGAGAAAGGGGTGAAACTGGTGCCAGAGTGTATCAAGAGGACGTGATACAAGGAGGTGTAAAACATCTTAACTTGACCCTCTTCAGTGGTCAGGAATGGGTCTTCCAGCAGAACTCAGTTCCTGCCCAAAACCCAAGACATCTCCGGAGTGGCTGCGGAGGAACCTTCAGGCCTTAATCAGCGCCGAGAATTGGCTTTCGGGGAGTACAGATCTCAAAGCTTCACAACAGTCTGGAGAGCCTGGGTTGATCCCTTTTGAAGGCAGCGGCAGAGATCTACCCGGAGACGGAGCGTGCGGCGACAGCAGAGTGGCCGGAGTATCTGAAGGCTTGCGTCGAAGCATAGGGTGGTCATTTTGAGTGACATTATTATAAAAGAAAACCTAAAATTACTGCAAATAAATTATTTGGCTCGAAAAGTAGATTTTTTTTAATTTTCCTTCTAGGTCACATTGTTCTTGTAACAGAACTTATGGCAAGACTATGTATATGTAAATTTTTGTTAATATTGTTTTATGAAAAATAAATATCGTAATTTCAGGACAGTGTATATTCTGCAGAGAGGAGGATTCAATATTTAGAAGTAAATCTGAAGAGTCTGACGGACGCACATATAAAAGGGCAAGTTACTTGTATGAAAGAAGGGTTTATTTACATATTACTTTGAAATACGGACCTGCAGTCAAATCCTTATGTGGCATCGCTGTTTATTCACCACAGTTTGTGGAACCATATCAAGGATGGTGTTAAATCAGTCAAGGCCCTCAGGCTGACTTCTAAATCGTTAGCGCATGCATATTCCCCTGTTAGAGTTTATGTGTCTATTACTGAGCCGAGCAATTCGGTCAAACGCAGGAATGGCTAACACCTTGGCTTGGCTTGGCTTGTGTGTGTGTGTGTGTGTGTGTGGTGTACGCGTAAGGGCTTGTGGAACGAGCGGAAATTGTTTTAGAAGTGAGTCGAATCACTATCATCATCATCATCATCATCATCATCATCGAATCTTGGCTTTAAAGGAACGGAGCTGAGGTGGGTGCTGTGGCCAATATGTCACAAAAGCAACCTGCGGGTAGCTCTGTAGAACCTACGCCAGAGAGAGTGTAGAGGATTGACTTTGCAAGGCAGCAGGAAATTCAATGCTTGAAGGATTACTATGAGACACAAATTAGGATGCTGTAAGATATGCATACGAAGGAGAAGAGGGCCCTGAAACAGGAAAATCAGAAGCTGAAGAATGGCATCCGGGTCCAGAAGATTATCAACACCAAACTGAAAAGGAAACATGCAACTATGATGGAAACTGCAGCTGATATTCAAACAGAACTGCAACAAGTGAAGTTGGCCGTGAAGAAACGGCAGGAAAATAAGGAAGTGGAGATAATCGAAATTAGGCATAGAAGAGAGGAGAGAATTCTTATGAAACAAGTTAGGGAAATGAAGGAATTTGTGCGCTCCTTGAAGACGACAAATAACGACTTGAAGAAGGATCGTGAAGAAAGGACGGAAATTCAGAAGAAACTACAAGAGGAACTTCAAACATTAAGTGTTATCAACAACATACTTCAAAATAAATGTGATACAGAGACGGGAACTGAAGTGAAGCTGCGAACGAAACTGGAACGAGTGAAGATTGCCAACGACAACCTCAATACATATCGGGATTTGGAGATGAAAGATTGTGAGGAAGAGAAGGAAATGCTTCTCATCCGGAACCAGGAGCTGCAGAAGGAACTAGCAGCAATTAAGACCAACCTACCAGTGGAACTGGAACAATTGAAGATTGCCAACGACAACATCAATAAATATTGGGACTCGAAGATGAAGGATTCGGAGGAAGAGAAGAATATCCTTCTCATCTGGAACCAGGAGCTTCGTAAGGAAATGGAAGCAATTAAGATCAACGTAGCAGTGGAACTGGAACGAATGAAAATTGCCAACGACAATCGCAATAAATATTGGGAATCGAAGATGAAGTATTGTGAAGAGGAAAAGGAAATACATCTCATCCGGAACCAGAAGCTTCAGAAGGAACTGGAAGCAATTAAGACCAGCGTACCAGTGCAGAATTTGCAGTTGGTTGGCAGCAGTTCTCAACCACAACAAGGCCGTCAGTGTGGAATAGATACAGCCGTTGACGGAAAAGTGTCATTAGACAATTTCCAGTTCATCAGAAGGTTGGGTGAAGGTGGATCTGGGACAGTGGTCCTCGCGAAACGGAAGCTACTAGGAGGACCCGAACAACTGTATGCTGTCAAGGGTTTTAAAAAACGAAGCATTACCTCCAGCAGCATCTGTGATATTATGGCTGAGAAGGAAGCCTTGATGCTGACAACTGGTCATCCCTTCATCACGACTCTGTACTCTTGTTTCCAAAATAAGGACCATCTCTTTTTTTGTGGTGGAGTTTATGAGTGGAGGTGATCTCAAGGAACAACTGAACGAGGTAGGGTTCTTCAGCGAGAACAGGGCAACATTTTACGCCGCAGAAATTACTCTAGCCGTCCAATTTCTACATCAACATGGGATTTTGCATCGGGACTTGAAGCTGGAAAACGTGCTGGTGTACAGTGACGGACACTGCAAGATTGCCGATTTTGGATTGTCCAAGTTAGGGCTGTTCCGTCACTGCAAAGCCAGGACACAATGTGGAACGCCGTTTTGTATGGCTCCAGAGATCATGATGAACTTGCCTTATGGCCAAGGCGTCGACTGGTGGGCATTTGGAGTCATGATATTTCAGATGATGACAGGACATCCACCATTTTACTGTGAAGAAGAAGAGGACACGGATGATGACTACGCAGAAGACAATTTGTACCAAAAAATCGTGAATGGTTAAGTGTACTTTCCAAAACATACGTCGCTGGCTGCCGTATCGATTGTGATACAGCTTTTGATGAAGAATCCAGCACAGCGACTAGGGTCCAACGGCTCAGTTGACACAGTCCGGCAGCATCCCTTCTTTAAAGGGATTGATTGGCAGGCCCTACAGCAGAAACGGGTGAAACCATCGGAAAAGGAGAAGGTTCCAAAGAAACCCGAAGAGGATACCCAGAGTTTCAGCAAGGTGCTAAATGTTGATAACACACCAGGAACCATCAACCGAAATTCATTCCAAGGGGTTTCCTTTTTAAATTACGGAGTGAAGTGAGGATAGATTTGCCAGCCTACAGCATACAGGAACAGGTGAGTGAATCGTAATTTCATCATTCACTAACTGCCACATTATTCATTACATATTCCCATGAATACTTCCCAACCTTTTCACAGCATCAGGTATAATTATAATTATATTATATATTGTTACATATATAATTATTATAAAAATACAAAAACATGAAATACAAAAAAAAATTTAAAAATAAAAATGAAGCACTTTCACATTTGCGTGCACCAGAGATGACGTTTTTTACAGTGTGGTAAGGACAGCGAAGGCTAATTGTCCGTGAAATACATAAGGAACCATGGTGAGTTATAAATGTAGTTTATTATTATAATATTTTTGTATATATTATAATAAAATTAAAAATAAGAAACAAAAAAATTTAGAAATATGATTTATTTAAATTAATGCTAGATTTTGTTTGATTTGTGTGTGTGTGTGTGTGTGTGTTTGTGTGCGCGTGTGTATGCTTATGTGTACGTATGTGTGCTGTGTATGTGTGTGTGTGTGTGTGTGTGTGTGCACACATACTTCCGTGTGTAGCAAACATGTGCGCGGTTTGCCCACAAAGTACAGTCCGTTATACTGTCTCAGTAACTATTTATTGGTAGATTCCACAGATATTGCAAAGACGTTTGGATAATTCTCACTGACTGTTAACTTGGCAACACACAGTTCTGTCGCAGCACGTCATTGTGAGGCGCTGCTGCAGTGTTACTATCTGTCAGAAATATTTGCAATATTGCATATAAGTGACTGAAACTTCAAATCTGTTTGGCCTAAAATCTCACATCCCTTCCTTTTCCTGGTCCATGTGTGGCTTACTTTCTGGGCAACCTCCCCTCCAAAATCCAACCCCTGGCGTCCCCGTCGCGGAGGGGGGTAACGTCTTTTGACGGCTAATAGGGGCAATGGTACACCCAAGCCAAGCAACACTTACACAAATGTTTTCCATAATTATGTTTGTTTTTAAACGCTGTTATCAAAATCATGTCATAAATATGACTGTACTGTAACATTTCTTGCAATTGCATATAGCTACAAATAAATATACATACATGTTCCATGACTGACTCACCTAATTTAATCACAAGTTCTAATCTTTTGGTTTTCTCAAGTTCATCTAAAATTTCCATAGTATTTTGTTCTATTCTAAATAACATTTTACCAGTCATTATGCGATTTCAGTAGCTGATTTCTGCTGAAGTGTAAATCACATAAATCATGTCGGATATCATAATTTTTATATAATTTTAATTTTGAAGGGGGCAACTGCCTGCAGCTTGGGAGCCCTCCCCTCCTTTGGGTGCATGCCTGGGAAGAAATGAACAATAATTGTGGGATAATGACACATGACGGAACAATGGTTAGAGGTTTCATATCCAGGGACCCCATTTATTACCCTAAAGATGAAGATGTAAATAAAGATTAAAGAATTGTAAACCAGTGATCTGATTTTTCGAAGATTTTAACAGAAAAATCTTAAAACTGTATAGAGGCAGTATAATAATTTTCATTACCTAGGTACCTGATTTCTTTGTGGTACACCTCAAAGCAATCTTCTAAACAAGGGCCTACATAACATATTTGGCAGCAGTATAATGAAGTTTGCTGTCACATTATTCATTACATGTGCCCATGAATACTTCCCAAATTTGTCACAGCATCAGGTGCACAGCTGAAGACGTAAGATAAGCGCTTGCATGATGCGAGAGTGATGTGTCAAATTGGCTGCCAAATTATGCTAGGTTTGAACTAACATAGCATAGAGTATTGTGGCCTCAGCACTCCCCTTTTGAAAGCCAGTAACTGCTGTCAAAGCCCAGAGTGTTTTGTCTAGCCATCATCTATCACTTGTATGGGAATTGCTGAATATACTGTAAATTTTTTGGCTTCCATGTAGTTTTGCTGACCCACATCACATAACTGATTGTCATTGATCCGACGAAAGGAGTAATGAGACGGAAGGTTAAGGGAAGGAACAACCACAGAACATCGATGGACGTGTAGGTCGCGATAGGTAGGTAACCAGGGTGGGGTGCCCATTCCCCACATGCTTCCTGGTTGCTACTTTCTCTCGATGGATAACAGGTTAGTGTTCATGATACTAATTTTTGAACAATTTGAACGAAACGACATATACATTTGTAATATGTGAAGAGTTTCTCTAATTGTGTGTGTTGATTGCCTAATTTTTTTATGTGTACCGTTCTAGCAGGCAAATGTGACTGATATTTATTCATGGCTTTTTTTTGTTGACGTGGTTGATAATATACGTAACTTGGTTTTACGGTTTTATGACATTTCATTTCTAGTTTCATATTTTTGATCATTACACACTTGCCATTCAGGTTACCAAGAACTTACATTGTATCAAAATGGTAATGTTCTTAATTATGTCTGAAATAAGGGCCAGAGTTTATGTACTGGCTGGTGTTCTTGTAGGCACAAAAAATGATTACTAACTCATACTCTAATCAAAATGAAACACAGGAAGAAATAAATAATAAGTCAGTCTTTTAAGTTAATAAAATGCATCTAACTTTTAATCCTAGCTTCATTTGTGTCTTAGCATTCATTTCACACAATTTATCATGCCTGGTTCAACTGGCCACTTCCCAGACTCAGTAGCACAGTGAAATTCAGTTCTGTACATTACAAGAACTTGAAAGATTGTATCCCATTAATTGCATTTACTTTTTTTCCTTAACACCTTATATAATGTAACACTTCATACAACTTCAGTGGGACTAACAAGACAAGGTTTTAGAACGTGTCACAATATAAGCATAATATTTGTTTCAAGTATGGGAATAAAATAGGGGCAAATATGTATGTACAGTACTGCAACAAAAAGGCAGTGTTTTGTGAAACCATTACCATTTTCTGTTCCATGTAACAGAAAATTTTCAATTTGCTAAATTGTAGACAGAGTAGAAGGGGTTAGTTAGTAGGATTATGACATCAGCTTTCATTTGTTGGGTGAAGGGTACTGAATAACTTCATTACTGTAGGTATAATCAGTCCTGTAGTGAAACTAACAGTACTGCTGGTCACATGTAGGTTGTGTATATATCCTGTGCTCATGTATACATGGAATTTGGAATATTTTCATATGTCTACATCAATTTATAATACTGAGAGTAAGAATTTACTGGCAAATAGAAAAATGTATTAATTTCTCAAATGATTTCCTACAAGACAGCTTCTTCTTAGGGCTTGTGTTATTTTGAATAATTGTCGTTAGGTGTAAAGTACCTTCTTGGTGTGTGTTGAGTTTCCTCAGAAGATTATTCCATGTGATATGATGGAATTTATGTAATCCAAGTAAATAATTTAGCTTCTGTGTTTTCATGAGTGATGTGACTGTTCTTATGACATAACAAAAAAAACTTGGTATAGAATTAATTTATTCAATATGTGTTCCCTCTTTAGGTTGGAGTAATTTGCTCTCCTTCTTTTTTTTTTTATTTATTTTTTTTTTATTGTTGTGTCCTGTACTTAAAAGAATCCAAAACTTCATTAAGTTTGTTGTGACAGAATTCATTGTGAGTTATTTGCTTTAAACATTTGTTTAAAATAATAAAAATGCCACAAACAAGTGAAATACACCACCCAATACAACACTTTAATGTTGTGTGACAATATGCTACATATTTCAGTTTGTACCAATTATCATCAGGCACTTTCTTACTACGATAATTTAAAAAAAAATACATATTAGCATACAGTTGTGCTCTTTTTGAGATGAATTTGGCTATTTAATAAAATATTGACTTCTGATATAGAAAGAATATAGTGGGTTGTATCCGAATAAAAATGAAAATATCATAAATATTTTCTGGAAGAGTAAATTTCTGGCTGTGAGGTAATCATACTGACATCTCTGGCAAAAGTGTTTTGATTCAATGCTTAAGGTTAGGAAAGGACATTAATGTATTTGTACCTTTGAATAAGGATAACCGATGACAGATACAACTATAATCAGACACTGGTTGTTCATGTACCAAAGTGCAGGTATGTGAGAAACACCAAACTCCATCTATTCAACCCTGAGGCACTGCACATTCTGTAAACTAAATCTGATGGATTAATTTCTACTTTTTGCTTCTGTCATGATGATGTGATGTAAACTATTGTCCAACTCTGTGCTCTAAATAACTTTTTGTGATTCATTATTTAAACAATAAAATGCTTGAGCAAAGATTTCTGGATATTGCAACAACATGCATTTCATTATGAAGAGCAGGTATGAACTCTTCTTTGAAGATGGAAAAGGCTTTATTTTGTTTAGTGTTTCTGAACCCAAATTGTTTATCTGCAAGAATGTTTTTCTAGTTTAAGAACTTCCTTGCTCTATTGCTTGTAACTTCCTTTGACATTATAGAGAATGAATTTATTCGGTGAATTTGTCTGTGATCGGATGTGCAGGATTTTTCAGCCTTTTGTTACATCTTTTTTGAACATGTATGGCATTCTCCCTTTAATACAGCACCATAACTTGAACTTTACATGAATGCTCAACAAAAGATTCAGGTGGAAATGCTTTACCTAATGTATGTGTATGTAATATATATCACATTTGTAGACAATGTTGGCTGATATTGCAGTACACCAAAATTAAACTTTAGGAGATACATTTAAACACCAACTGTGTCTTGTGATGGCTTGAATTTTTTCTGGCTTGGCATGGACATTAAATTGGTATGACAAAAACACACAGACCCCAACATAGGCATGCTGGACCATTTGCTAGTACACTTTGGAGACCAGTGTATTCTTGCATAGGGTGATGAAGGGTCATTATTAAAATAACATGCAATTCTTCTTGCTACTCTTAATACTTCAGACATTCAAGTTAAACTAAGAATTTGCAGAATAGCCTATATTTTATATAGTATACAAGGAATCTGTTGACTACATTTAAGGAGTCAACAAGTCCCTTGGCACCATGTTACTCAGATTGCTAAATTCTGCATGGTGGCTCCTAGTATTTGTGGGTCTTTAGTATAACTCTGGCTTCTTCTTGCCACTCTTATACCTAGAATTTTGAGATAACTTCTAGCATCTGACCAAATTTATGTACCTCCAGTGTGTCATATCATAATCTTTTAGTTTGAAACCCGTACATGTATGCAGTCATTGTCAGTAATAAAGTCAAACATTTATGAAATTGTCTTCTACATTAAGTAATGAAACAAAATGAAAGTATTTAATGAAACATTACACCTCTGTTCCAATAAATGTGGACATATATTATACATAATGAGAAAGAACGTTCCCACTTACAGCAGCCATACAGCTTATCATAAATTTGGCAAAGCCAATCTGCATAGTATACATAGTTCTATGTGGTGACTTGAGTCACCTACATGCAATTCAAATTATTTAGGGCATTCCAGTAGTGGCTGACATTGCCATTTACAGCAGAACTATGAGACACTATACAGTTGGCAGATTGTGTATTTAGCCAAATATAAGACAACGCACCATCACAATTCCAATTTTCAGGAAAATTCATATACACAAAATGTTTAATGCTTTGCTTTATTATAAGGTAACAACTCTGATACCAGCTGATGAATTAGGGAAGATTTCTTGTCTTACATTTCAGTATACACAGCACAACCTCTGGGGTGACAGAAGCCAGCTACCTGCAATTGCAGCCACCATGTAACTACGTGCATCGTTTACATCATTCAGTAGGTCTTAGTTTCATCAGTCCCTTGATTTTTCTACTTGGCACCTAATTCCCACATTGTCTAGTGATTTCACATGCTTTGTTTTGATGCTACCCCTTCCCTTCTTTTTGACTTGTGTTTTTTCCCCCTTGTCTTTTTTGATTCGCCACTTGTCAGTAACTTGCTAGTTCTTTCAAGACCTAGGATGTTGGCAGAATGCATGATACAGTAAAGCACTAAGTATACTTCAGAACATTACTGTTCTACCTCCAAAATTTTTGGTTTGATATCTTCGGCATGACAAATTCTATCTTTATATTCTGTTTGTTAAACTGTTTCACAAGCACATGGTAGTGTTTGAGTATTTAGCTTTCAGATTTGGCATCTTCTGTTCAAGCTCTTATTTGTCTTACCTGAAGACTGAGACACAGCAAGTCTCTGAAATGTCAAAACTTACATTTTTTTATTTTGAGGCATGTGTACCAGAGTAGGCAGTTTATAACACATGTCCATGCAGTCATATCCAGGGACTTCCAGAGTAAGAAGCTGATAATATCCCAACCACGCCTCATATCCATAGTGTACCAGAGTATGAAGCTGATTACATGCCTCCATCCAGTGCCAAAGTTAAGAAAACATGACACTTTTTCATTCTTGTCTTGTCGCAGGCGTAGTAAATTTACCATTTCCTTAAATTATGGTACAGCATAAAATTACTACAGTATGATTTGTGGATTCATTAAACTGTGTAAACCAAAAGGAAGACAGAATTACAAAAGGGTCATTTCATTCCTAAAGGAATACAATGAATCTGTTGGTAGAACCATCAGTTTATTGTAATTCCTGCATCTCTGTAGATAGATTATACAGTCTCTTTTGCACCCATCAACATATTGAATTTTAACTAGAAAGGGTTTTTCTCCTGAATGTTTATCTACACATCAGAGGAACTGATTTTTTTATTGTACAATGCCATCAATATGAAGACTATGTGTGCAACTGACAGCAGATACAGTAACAAATAAAACACAAATACATTAATCCCATATCATTGTGATAACCTTGATATTGTGAAAATGCTGTAGTCAGAATAAATTAGAAAATGATGTATGTCTGTTTTAAGGCATACAACTTTCTGGACACTTACTAATCGTACTTCATACATGCAACAAATCCAGTTCCAGTGAATGGACACTGTCTACAATATCTGGATGTATAGTTTCTCTCAGATCTTCCAGGGAAGGTCACATCAAGGCCTTAAGTTCTAATGCTGTAATATGGGGTCACTCCAACTATATGTTTACTTGGCATAGAAAGTCTACAATTTCATCACATGACAGACAGAAAGGAAATCACGTTTGAAGACATTCCGTGGATTTGGTACTTTACTGACATTTAAAGGACAGTGGATATTCAAGTTATAATATAAACATACACAAGGGCGTAATGAAGCACAGTCTGCACTTAGCTACAGAATATATCCCTCCATGACAAAACACTTTGTGCCTCAGAGCAGGAAACTGTTGGCTGATTATTCAGTTATCTAAAACTGTGTAGTTAGATAACACTTAATTTTAGATAGCAGAAGATTACACACGATAAGGCATAACAAAATATGATCTATTTCAGACATTATTGCTGAATGTGGCCAGAAGGGCCAAGAGAAACCACGAAAAAATACGGTCAGGTCCTGTTTTACGTGATTTACATGATTTAACGTAACTTGAAAATTTACACCACTTTCTGAATTTATGTGACAATTTCGGTGTAATGCGATTTGGGATTCCAAATATGCGATAGTTCTTGGTTTAACGCAATGTGATGTACACAATCAATGGCCGCTTTTGTCTAGTGTTGGAGGGGTAGCAAAAAGTGACATCACTGTCATGCCACTAGTCATGTGTATGGATTGAATATGGTGGCGATATAATCATGTGGCTGATGTATTTTCCCCCTTGACAGCATTGGCTTTTGTTACCAAAATGACAGAGACATGTAAATCGACTGTCCCTAATGCAATCAAAGTGAAAAAATGGTGAAATACAATCAATACTGAAGAGACATTAGAAATAATAAGACGACTTGAAATAGCTGAACTGCTGACGTATGCTATAATGTAAGATTCACTCATAACAGTGTACGTACAGTTCATGATAATTCTGATAGGATAAAAGAAAGTGCTAAGTCTGTAACTAAAGTCTTTGTGTAGCAGGGCTACCATCCTCTCTGAAAGAACCATAACAAAAACTACACATATAGCTGTTATTCTCTTATAATGTTATAAATAAATATATTGTACAGAAATGTATATATACTATTTAGAAATGTACATACTTGTATACTGTATATACGGGATATATATACTATACATGTCGGTAAGCCCACTAGTGGTATAGTGGTACACTAAACAAGATGAGTGTCAATCCCCTAACCCCCCAGAAACAATTTCAAATAGGAAGTTTGTGTTCGATTTGCACTATTTCAATTTCCATATCATTTTTCGGAAATGAGGCCATCGTAAAATGAGACCTGCCTGTAATGTGAAAAACAAATCCCATTCCAAAGTTTACTGTCCTTCCAACTACCAAGTTCTGGTATATTTGAACAGATGGCACGAATATTAAACAAAATTGCATTAAATGGTAATGCATTTAGGAGACAAAGTTCGGTGACTGACAAAATAGCAGATACCAGTCAGAAATGGGTAAAGATGGAAAGCTTATATTCGTAATTCAAGCACATAATTATCTGCATGTGCTCTAACAAACCGGTCTATGAACTCAGTGTTTCTTACTTTATGCTTGCATACAAATTCTGATTAGCTATAAGGCTAACATGTATTTCACAATGGCTGAATAACTGCAATGGTGTGGAAAGTAAAAATACAGACACATAAGAGAAAGGAGAAAGAGAAACAAAAATATAAGATACACCAGGAATGTTATATACATTTTCAGCTTTGTTGAAATATGATATGAATGTGGCAGACTTCCAACTACTTCAATTATTCATACATCCTAGTGAATCAATTTCAAATTCAAATACTAAATGTAAGTGATAGTGTTTCTGATATTACAGAAGGAATTACTACAGTCAGTAATTGTACTAAAAAATAAAAGAGACAGATTAGGTTCCTGGGCAAAAATAAACATTCACTGCCACTTTACTGGTCTCTGCATTGGAACAAGGGAATCAGTTCCATATGCTACACAATTTCCTGTCAGATTAGGTAAACAAGATTCCATTTAAATTCCTTGTCAGTTCATGTTTTTGTATGAAGCAAGCAGTGACGTTATTCAAGAACAAATGCGTTACAAACATCACGTTTCTAAGTCTCAGCTTCGCGATCGGTTCCCTGAGCAAACACAGGTTATGTTTAACATATGCCTGCTTGATACATTTTCTTGGCATGTTTGTTTTTATTGGTACTGTGTCGTATGTGGCATGATTCAGTGTGTTTACAATATTCACAGTTCCTATTATGTGGTAATATTTTCAAGAGATGAATTTAACATTTATACATCAAGCGTACACATGTCACTTGGCTTCCGTAAGTCTCTACAATTGTCATCGGATCCGTGTTCGCCATGGATTACAGTTGCGCATGCCATTTGTCATTTTCATGGATGAGGGGGGTGCAAATGTTGGCTGAGCTGTTGTGGGCCGAGTGCTACCAGCGGCATGTACAGCTGGGCTGCAGAGTAGCTGGTCCGCACTAGCCGCCTCACCAAACAGGCGCACTTGTAATCATGGGATTCTGCCGTAACCACTAACTACTCTACAACTTATGAGACTTTAATAAATTTCAATATATATGTTGGTACTGTAGTTGTTACTCTGGGAACAGCCCAACAGTATCCCACACATACTGGTGACCCCGACGTGATACTCCATTTTTCTTTTTGTTTTGTACCAAACCAGTTATCGAATTTGGTAAAATATTAAAAACCTATATACTAATATAATAGACACCATTTTGATATAGTAACAAGTTTACTTGTTGGACATAGAGACACTTCATATTTCTTGTTAATTTATTATGAATTTCACTATTAAAAGGAAAATATGCCAAATTATTAACCAAGATTCCATTAAGGATAATGTATACTATGAAGGCATTGTCAATATTCCCATAGTTTTAATATGTGGTTTGCAAATAATCCACAGCATTGTCCACACAATTCTCTTTGGCTGAAGAAAAAATTTGCTCATGTCAATCGAGTAATCCCCAACCCCCCCCCCCAAAAAAAAACTATTATTAAATTCACAATGATTATCAAACTTCTCCTATTCTCGCCCCTTAATAATCTTATTTAGCAGGTGCATATTTTCTCTGCTTCTAACTGAAATTTCTCACGTCAGTAACCACTAGCACGAATAATAACATGCATACATGAATACCCAAACTTTTTACCACCACAGATCCACTTAGCAGTTCTATTTTATAGGCCTTAGTACTCATTATTAAGCACAACAACATGCCGCACCTATCTTTTAGTAGTTAACTAATTCCATTTCAAAGACTCTGCCTTGAACAAACTGTACCCATTCAAATCATGCAGAGATTACCACAGTTCTACAGAGTTGTGATGATGGAATATTGAACTAATAACTTACAAGAAGTATGAAAATTTTGGTAGACTTACTGAAAGTTATAAAGAACGTCATGACATTGAAGAAGCTTTATATAATTTAACTAACAACACTTTTTGAAATCTTTCAAGACAAACTAAACTCCCTTTCATTGTGTCATACCTGGTCTTGTAACTTAAGCAACCTTAAGGTGGAGTTGATGAATATAATTTTTTATTATATTATTTACCTTTTAACTCATGTGGAGCTCAAGCTCTGTATCCACTGCACATTTTACCCTGTAAGCATGGAGAAAATAACAAACACATGTAAAATTTTTGCATGCAAAACATCTTTTAGCTAGAGGCACAATACACAGCAATAAAAAAATTGGAATTTAGTCTAGTTAAATTGGTTCACTCTGATTCAGACAATTCAGGCTGGCTGGCTCTTTGGTTGGTTGTCTAGACTGTTCTGTAATGCTGATGATGTGTGGAGTGTGAAGGTGTTACATTTTTTTAAACAATTATATGCAAATGGATCAAATACACCACTGAGGTCTGGTTTAGGGAAGATGGGTTGTAACATGCTACTGGAAAATTTCAGCTTAATCCTCTTCAAGTTTCTGATCATAACAAGGTTATAGGTACCTGTTATGGTGGGAAAAAAATTTAAATTTGTTGTACGGTGTAGTATTGTAATTTTAATAAAATAGTGTGCATTTGTTGGTTTCAATTGTGGGAAGTGAATTGTAATGCACGAAACTGAGGATGTGAAATTTCCTATACTTTACTGCACTGTACTTTCTTCTGTTTCCACTCCTTCCCTCTGCCTTCTTCAGGTGTTCTGGAAAGAGTATTAAGGGTTATTATTAAGGGCAGAAAGTTTCCTCAACCAAGGACAGTTTATTGGTCAATCGCATTGTCATATAATGGAGAGGAATATGACGTAAAATTACTGTTGTTATTTCTTTCTTCACTCTCACTAGTCTACATTTTCTTAATCTAAATCTAAGACAATTAACTGGGTGTCTGGAAACTGCTTACCAAACTTGTACTACTTCTTCAGCATATGCTGAAACGATCCTATGTTAATACAATCCGTATTAGAGTACTAATTTCGTTTTTACGTAAGAGGAAAAATATGTTGCAATATGGAATACATGGCTGTTTTATAGCTAGAAGAGTCTGCTTGGGTGAAATAACCCACTCTTCCTTCCAGATTTAATCCGAATCTTATCGGCCGGGACGGAGGAATAAAAAGCGTCATATGCTTATAGAGTTACAAGAATAATATTAAAGAGTTGCATTAGAAACCGACACGAATATTTCCCAGGCTGACTAAAATTTTGTGAATTTCAGAGTAAACAGCTAGAAGGGAATCAGAACCTGTCGGGTCCCAGGATTGAAGAGAACGGCAGCTCAGCACATTAATTCCCAAATATGTAACAATAAGTACACTTGTTATAGCTCTATAATAATGATGATGTAAATGTCCGTAGTTACAACAGCTTTTTCAAATGTAACCATAAATCCTAAGCGCAAAGGTTTCAGACGTTTTAAATCGGGGCTTGACTTCTGCTTTAACATATGTGCTTTAAAAGAAACATTTTAAACTTGATGTATCCATTGTAACTATAGTTTTGGTAACGGACACTGGAGGGTTTTAGCTATAAACCCTTATCCTGCCAACGTGGAGAATATGGTGAGCTCCTAATAATGCCAGCAAATGGCAGATGGGATTTAATTCGGCGTTTAAAGGGCTAATACCATAATCTGCAAATGAACACGCTCCAGAACCAGACTGTCCAGTCCCATCTTCACAAATGTTTGTCCAAAGTTCATCTTGGTATCATCCTCCTATTAAAACTCTCCTTTCTGGGAATTCAACTGGACGTTCCCTGGCATCATATCCTTACGAAGAATGAAACAGACCAGCGAACTTCATCTCTATATCAGTGAAAGAAAACATGGATTGTTGCCTTTAAACGCAATTTCTTGCCCGGTTGTGTATAGTTATTACATTTTACCTTAATTTAATTGCTTTAACGTAAAATTTCCTGCAATAAGAAGGTGGATGAAAGATTATAAGACTTAACAAATTTCACCGTGCAGTGATTAAATTAAAACAATATCCACAAATTACTCAAGTATTACTCATGCCACACATCTAAAAGTGTCACCACGTAATATAATCTGACACAGACGAGGAGTAGAATCTCATTCTGGAAACAAACCAAAATCGGCAGTTGATGCAACATTTACAAATATCCGGTAACCAATCAAGTAACGACAAATTGGCTTCAGAAACTCTAATATATAAATTTTATAATTTTACTCGTCTGTTGGATATTACTCGCACATTAAGCCAGCTGTACGTGCTTTGTTCAAAGCAGTTGTTCCCAGCAACAGGTTACTCATACTAGTAACATACGTAGGACTAAACTTCGATTGCAAGTTAAACTGCGAAGAACACATTGCCAGAAAAAGAAAACAAATTGGCTTAAAAACAAGAGCGATCACCTGGTTTATAGGAAAAAAATCCATCTATCTATAAAAAACAAATTACTCATCTACAAATCGGTAATCAAACTGATATGGAGCTACGGAATATAACTGTGGGGTTGCGCCATCAAGTCCAACGTAGTCATCATGCAGAGATCTCAATCCAAAATTCTCAGAGCCATAACAAATGCAATCTGCTATGTAACAAATCATACTCTGCATACAGACTTCAACATTCCGTACGTAAGCGACGTCATCCACGAAAGAATCAATAAACATCAGAACAACCTGGAAGCTCATCCCAATCCATTATTAGAGCCACTACTACAACCTATAAAAATAGGAGACTAAAATGATGCTGGCCTTTAGACTTACAAGGCACCTGAGGTGACATCGCTGGATGAATACCCTTCCACGGCATAGTAATAGATTTATCGTAGCGTACTTTGTATGATCATCACATTAGCTTACAGATTGTATTATTTCTGACTGCTAATAAAAGTTAAAAGAAATGTTACTAGTGCTGACAACTGTGCAGTTGCATTTTATCCTTACCTCCTCTCTATAAACTTTAATATAGAAACTACAGTAATGGTGACATCACTGCTCCCAAGTCTTCACCCCGCCATGTGTGCAGGGATAGCTGCACAAGTTCTCAACTTCGGCAGTAAAGGATAGCAAGTGGTTAACTTCACACCCAGACGTTTATCCCACGGAAAGGACCCCGGTACTTCCTGAACGGCGTGCCGTGTGGGACCCAGAGACCGTCTTGCCGTTTCGTCGATCCTTCATTCCTCCATAATCCATCCAACAGACTAGTCAGTGTGTGTCTATGGACTGAGCCAACAAGAAAATATGAATATAGCTCGCTCAACGACATTGAGCCCAAGAGCATAATTTTCATACAGACTGAATTACCATTATCGCATATATCATAATTTTATAAAAATTATTTTGCTTATAATGATCAAGAATGTTAACAATTTATGACCGTATCAATTTTAATTTGCCTAACTCCAAAGGGCCAATCCTAGTGGCCAAACGGTCTAATGCGTGTACCTGCGGGCGGTGGCTTTGTGGGATTGCGGTTTCGAATCCTGGCGGGGGCATGCATGTTTTGAAGTGTTTTATGTTGTCACGTAGAGGTCACTACAACGAGCTGACCGCTCGTTCAGGGGAGTCCTACCGACTGTGGCGCGTCGTCGTGTGTAATCTGGAAACATCGTGAATGAGGCCCTGGCCAGCTTTGGGCCGCAGCTTCACTGGAAAAGAAATGCAAAGGTGCTTTATATTCACAAACAGGAAACTTAAGAAAACGTTCGAACTGCAGCAGTCTTCCTACTTGTCGTACTATGGATATAGCACCGTAACGATAGCTTTTCATTTCCAGACGATCTACTATCATATATAATTCCAGTTACTGCAAGTATGTATTCCTCACACCTTAAAATTTCACTTGTCATCCATATTGTTATCGCTGAGTGTAGGAAATTAAAGTTTAAGCCGTCGGGGTGCCGCTAAGGACATCATAATGATCATACTGGAAATTCTTGAAACCGGTCAGATGGTTCAAATGTACAACTATGTGATACAGGGGGCACAGGAGCGCCAGGGCGATATTAAGCTTTTGTATTTTAGGGTCCTTTCCCTCTCAAAGAAATAAACGATATGCAACTTAGATTTCCACGTTATCTGTGTTTTCCCTCACTTCCTCTCTTGAATCACCTGATCGATTTTCACGATGTCAGAATCCCAAAAATTTTAAGGTTACCTCAAAACTCTATTGTCAGTTTTAGTAATAACAACGTGACGGAAACACAAAGTAGTGAGGCGGTAGCGACTCTAGTGCTGCTTACATTAGGCTCCTGAACTGGTGGATAGAGTCTTGGAATGTTGTGCGCGTGTTACGGTACTATATTGGTAAAATACTGTCTGAGCAAAAAGGTCCTGTTCACCGGTCCGAAGTATCAATTAGCGTTAGGGTGGAAGTGTCAGTGAATGAACGAACTGAACGGCTGGACGAGGGTTCCGAGCGTTTGTGTAAGTTCGGACTGCGTGACCGAAACCACGTAGCCTATGATATAAGACAGAAGACGTTTATCTGAAGAAGTTTCCAGGAAAAAAGTTGTGGAAGTATTGGAAAGGTTGATATTAAAGTCGATAACGAGAACCACGTTGTGTGTATTGGATCCAGTTAGCTCAGAATAAAGTCATATGTTTGGCCTTTGAAAACAGTCGAAATTATTGCGTTTGGAAAGTGCAGGGAATGTCGTGATCGGCATTTATAAGGAAAACAGCACAGTCAATGTAGTTAGGTATGGCAGAAACATATTGCAGTAGCTCTTGAGGTGATAAAGAATTGCTGGTCTTAGATATGATCGAAAATATTGTAGACTATGATTCTTTTCAGTACAAAAGCTCATATTACAATTTGCTTTTTGAACTTAAATTTCTTAATTTTTTGTATTTCAATATAAATTGAATAGCCTGAGAAACTGTAACTTTAAAGAACAAATGCGTCTGATATTTGCTTTATAATGAATTAGCATTTAAGGTCTGCACGTGTACACCTGAACTGTTTATCTTTATTGATTAGTGTTTATCAGTGTGATAGATAGGACAGGTACTTGACAAATCCATGATGCTGAAAATGCACAAGTATGACACACACATTGCTAACATTAATGTACCCATTTACCAACATATCTGACATCTCTCTTATTAGCAGCATGTGAATGTCATCTCTACCTGTACGAAACGTGAAGACCTACAGGAAGTGGCGTTGTATCCCGCTTGTCCTTCATCTTGGAGGTAGATTATTGTTCGTCGTCAGTTTCAGGCTCCGGCCGCTTTAATCCTGGCCCCCATTGAATAGTAGCCTGAGTGCGATCCGTATTCTATTTTCATGTTTCGTGCACGAGGAAAACCTCGTGCCCCTTCTAGGGGTAAAACCAAGGTCCTTCGGTTTTACAACCTGTAGCGTGATCACTATACTGTCTTTGTTCTGCCGGCTACCATTATTAGCACTTTCGTGATTCATACAGTGGAAGATGCATTGCATGGAACTGCATGCAGTTCAATATTATCCTGTGCGTTGGACTTCGAAATTGTCTTAGAAGGAGGCAGTACAGGAGTTACAGTGATCATGTATCCTGCGGTTTTCATGGTAAAGCATATGATTTATATTCGTAATATTGTGTGATCAAACTCCTGTCTTCTGCTTCCAAATAGCATTTTGTGATCCCTATCAGTACCTGCAAGTGAACAGCAGCTTACGGCTACAGTTAGTGACCACTTGTTCCTGCCCCGCTATTTGTTACATCGGTTTTAGGCCCTTTCGCGAATTGCTAAAAGTAACTATTTGCTTCGTCATGTCTGTCCGTCCGTCCGTCCGTCTGTCCGCATGAAACAAACTGTCTCCTACTACAGTCATTTCTACGAAATTCAGCATTTGAAGATTTTTCCAATATCTGTCAAGATAAATCAATTTTCAGTGAAATCTGACAAGAATAACGGTACACGACTTTAACATCTGTGCACATTTCTGACAATATCTTCCTAAAATCTTTTTAGAATGGAAAATTCCTCAAACTAAGGTTGTTGCGAACATTAAAACATGTTTTGTTCAGAAAAACTTCTCCGATATTCATGCCGTTTATGAGAAAACGTGAAACGAGGCAGTTGAGCCAGACGGGTCACTGATAACAAAGCGCATGCGCTTTGAATTTTGGATAACTAAATCTTCAGACACATAGTAACAATATGTAATACTTATTGGTTTTCAAAGGCAATAACGGTTATGAAAATACGTCTCTATATTATGTTATATTTACATTGCCTGACTTTCTCAGTAAAGTATGCAAGTAGCAGTTAATACACAGTTTCTAAATATCTTGTGCACCCATTAGCAAATTTAGCATTAACGTAAACCAGGGTCTGAATTTTGTGATTCTAAAGAATTTTGCAACTCCAGAAGGTCACACAACCACAGTTTAATTGCCGTTAGTGTGAACTATGAGGATAGCAATTGCACGTACTTAAGGGGCCATACAAGAACTATCATTCAACAGTGGGTTCTGGAACGGTATAGTGTGGTGGATATTTAAGGAAGGTGCCAATCTTTATATAACTTCCCATTTTACTTAAGATTAAGTTAACAAAACAGTTTACAGTCTTTTTATTCTTTTCACTTTGAAAAGTAAACGAAATTCAGCTGTTAAATAAACTTGGACAAACGTGATAACAGATATGCAGCTTGAAAATATTTAATCCTGTTTAACTCAGGATAAATTGCATAGCTGGTATAGAGGTATATACATACCAAATTTCAGTCTACTGGAAGAAAGGAAAGTTCATTCTTCCCTGTATAGTTAAATAATATAATAAAATATTATATAAATATTTTAATGTTTTCTAGACCACTGGCGAGACCTAGGCGTAGATGGGTGGATGATATTAGGACGGATCTGCAGGAGGTGGGATGTGTGTATATGGACTGGATGGGGCTGGCCCAGGATAGAGACAGGCGGCGGACGCTTGTGGGTGCGGTAATGAACCTTCGGGTTCCGTGAAATGCGGGGAATTTCTTGACTAACTGCAAACCAGTTAGCTTCTCAAGAAGGACTCTGCACCATGGAGTAAGTAAGTAAGTAAGTAATCCCAGCTTAAAGTAATATATATATATATATAAATTAAATAAACGCAGAGACGACAGGCTTTGTGACAGTCGTGCTAAACCTGTGGGTAATGAGCCGCAGTGTCCCTTGGCCGGTATATAATATTAAATGCAACCGTGCCAAAGTTAATTCATGTCAAATTGGAATAGCGGAGATCGTCCAATGCCTACTGTCGGAGTGTACGGGGAGGAATGGAGTAGGGTGCAGCAGCTGTAGAGTGCAACAGCTGTAGGGTGCAGAAGCTGCTGCAATTAACGTAGCTGAAGTACGATAAGGAATCTCATTCTTGGTGTGAAGCCTTTCATTGAGAAACCAAACTGCAGATTATTTCTTTTGTGCCTGTGTCATTTTGTTAAATAGAAATAACCCTTCCTATATCTTGCATGTTTTGTTGCGTGTTTTTTCTTCGTATATACAAATAAATTCTTCCAATTCTTTTAAAAATTTTTTCGTGGAAGACACCCTTTATTTTGTTCTGTATGAATTACGATGAAATATACAGTTCACGGGTTATGTTATGTTATGTTAATTTATGTTATGTTATGTTATGTTATGTTATGTTATGTTATGTTATGCTATGCTATGCTATGCTATGCTATGCTATGCTACGCTATGTTATGTTATGTTATGTTATGTTATGTTATGTTATGTTATGTTATGCTATGTTATGTTATCCTGCAGAATTTTTCATTATCCTTGAAAGTATCAGACTTCTCTCTTCGTAATATCTCGTAAATTGTCAGGGAGAACTCACTTGCAGCTTAGTACCTGTCATTCTTAAGAAAATCATCGACTCTCATCCAATACCTGACCTGGTGATAACTGGCAATGAGTTATTGTGGTGTTTGAAGGAACGTCTCTAGAATAATGACAATTATATGAGCAGATCAAATAGAGTGCTGTTTACTGAACACCAACAGTCGTTACTTTCAAAAAAATGTACAAAATGTTCCATTCTGTTGGAACGTGGCGCTGCGTTAGTACATAATCTTTGCCGACATTTCCTGACCACTGATTTGCCCGCAATATTAGGAACAGACTGCCGAGTGACGTGACGTGACGTGATGTGACGTGACGTGACGTCATATCACACAGAAAAGGATGCTTCACATACACTGCTGCAAAAATCTAAAATTCTTCAAAATTCACGCCATCTTAAAAAGTGTAACTGCCCACTCCGATTCATACTTTGAGTCTCGCCTTCACTAGGGCGGGCGAAGGCCCGCCGTCACTGAGGTAGGCCCACTCGAGATTGTCCTCAGTTCGTTCTGGAAAATATTACGATATGCCTCCAAATAGGCCATGACAGCCATTACAGTTTTTCCCCACATTTAATTCGCCACTCATCTACTAACCATGCCACACTAAACTATCTGAACTCTTATCGGTCTCACTATATAAAAGACAAATAAGCAAATTCATATGTACACTTACCGTAGCCCAAAATACTAACACAATTTCAGCAGTGTTTTTCAGTTAATACCTAGAGCCCACCATTCCAAATTCTTTGTTTTCTTTATAACTCGAATTAAGAACAAGGGGCATGTCATTATCAAATTTAATCTAATAAATTACTTGCTCAAAGCTCGCTACCTACAAAAATCAGATGCTAAACAATCGGCATTCAACAGCAGTTGGCAGACAGCAGTCGGTTGGCTGCGAACTGTGTGCTGATGTTGTCAGTAAGACAGACCCACTGCATACGTTTACAAGAAACTGTAGATCAAAGGAGTAACCAGATTGAAAACATTGGCAATGTATATTAACCTTTTGACGCCTAACGACGACTATAGTGATCGTACCGCACCGCTAACCTCTAAATGTTGCATTTTATATATTTATTCAACAAATATAGGTACTGAAAATT
>Ga0123357_10001469_pt1 | contig 25041 bp, 21 predicted proteins | sample TergutEmb28metaG_FD_89873 | JGI IMG/M metagenome (GOLD analysis project Ga0123357, IMG submission 89873) | Embiratermes neotenicus P4 segment gut microbial communities from Petit-Saut dam, French Guiana - Emb289 P4 | ecosystem: Host-associated > Arthropoda: Insects > Digestive system > Gut ...
AAGCTGTAAACACAGTCTAGTGCTCCTGAGGGTGGGCGTAATTGTCGCCTGAAACATGATGAGCTGATTGAAATCATCAATAAATTGTTATTGTTGCATCTAGTTGGTTGTTTACAGTATTGTATCAATGATACACGGTCATACTAACATCAAATGTAAAGTAACATGTTTGTTTATTCACTGTAGTATGTTCTGGATATGATATTGCGAAAAAGCTGTACACATTACCGACGCTTCTGTGACTGGTGCCAACTAAATCCACTGTCACGACTTGTGATTGATCCGGACGGTGGAAACAAAACTGTGGCAGCGGATGTCAGCAGTGGTCACCCATTGGCCCGACCATAACCGATGTTTCTGCTGCTGGAATGTTGTTTTGGCTGACAGTCATGTGCTTTCTAATGTTTCTTACCTCACTTCAATAATACTGCGATATACAGTTGCCGTCACTTCGATTTTGAGAAATGATGCAGGAAATTTCTTCAAAACATGCCATTTTTTACACTTCGACAGGCTGCCGCAGCCGAAAGACATTTTAAGGTCAACGTGAGCCATTAATAAAATCTCAATTCTCGTAAACTCCATGTGTCGTTTATGCGACAGAAAATATTATATTGATCTTACAGAGAGAGGCGTGGGCCGGGTGGCGTAGTCGGTATAGCGACTGGCTACGGGCTGGACGGTCCAGGGATCGAATCCCGGTGGGGGCGAGATTTTCCGCACCTGTCCAGACCGGCCCTAGAGCCCATCCAGCCTCCTGACGCTGACCCCTCACCCCCTTCTAGTGCCGTGGTCAAGAAAGAGTGGAGCTACACCTCTACTCCACCTATGGGCCATACGGCCTGTACAGAGCCTCAGTGCCCGTACATTACAACGGGGCACTTTACTTTTTACTTACAGAGAGAGGCATATTTGATAACAACACACAATAATTCTTGATTTCTGGTAGGAGTATTGGTGACTGGGCATAAGTTTCCTAATCATGTGCCTCTTTGTAAGCAAATACATTTTTACTACAGCGGAGTTCATTAAAAGCAGAACCATCATATTTTTTTCTTTTAACTTTATTTAAACAGTCTAACGTACTGCATGCAATATGTGTTCAACACAAGCATACATTTCACAAGTGGCTGGATCTTCTACGTGAAACATGTTTCCACGCACTCCTCTAGCTAAATGCGAAGATATGATTTTATCTGTTCTTTCATACGGGTGGTTCACATACATACCACGTACGAACTTATTTTATTACAAAATATCGTCAGAATGCGTTGAATTTTGTGCGTCATATCAATTTACATCAAGTTTGTATATTCGAAGTGATTCGATCGTAAATACCATATTCGCTGAAATCGTTCGGTAACACAAAATGTGCTCAAAAAAGATTCCACAGTAAAAAATCACACATTTTATGTTTTGTCTGATAATAAATGTATATAATATTTTAAAATACATTAGAAACAATTCTTATTTAAGGATAAATGTATTTTTAACACACGATCCCTTCTGGCGTTTATGATAAAACCCTGTACGCTTTATCAGACAACCTACGCAAGACAACGAGCCTTGCTGCATGCAGTACACAGCCCTGTCTTCAGCTTTATGCTACCTTACTGACAGCTCGTAACAATTGTTACCGGGTTAGTTAACTGCTTGACTCATACCTCAACATGACAAGAAGCTTTGCATTTCTCACCCAGTGTCACAACAGTCCACTCCACTAAAAGAATAATTCTCCCCGTCTCTGACCGCGGCAGAATGAGAGTGAAGTTGCACTTCAAGTTCCATTCTAAAGTTATAAGAATTTGTTGCATAAGGGTTTGACTAACTTAAAGCACTTGGTGCCTGCACGTAGCGAAACAAAAAAAATTGAAGTATTAAAACAATTAGAAGTCCAAGATGAGGATAAAAACACAATATCAGATATCGCAAAGGAACACCTAAAGCTTGACAAAAAGTACAAATGACAGTCTTACGCACCAACTTAGTCAAGCCAAAAAAGTGAACAGTGAAGCCAACAAGGAGATATATGAAAGAGTATAACGATAGGAGAAATTTAACTATCCCTCAAAAATCTAAACAGGCTCAATACAGATATTAAAGCAAACAAAGGGATGATGATGATGATGATTATGATAATAATAATAATAATAATAACAATAATTCCGTATCCAGGTAGGCAAGCGCAAAACTAACTTAATTACCCCTATTTGTTTAAAAATATAAATTACATAAATTTATACTATATTACTTTATATTTTCCTATTACGATTTGCATTGTTTTAACACATCTATGTTATGACGACAGCGAAGGTGCCTTAGTCGACCGAAATGCGCCTGCCATAAACGTACAAAATTTAATGAAGGCTAGAAAGTTGGTTAATGTATATTTGCCTTTGTTATTAATGTTGCGGTTAATAACAGCCTTTTATTCATCATGACTAAAGAAGGAGCAGTAACGGTCAGTGTACTGCAGTTAATGTTAGGTTTTTACACAACATACTTTTAAAAAGTACTGTAAAGGGTTTCCTTCGGCTCGCAGACACGTGTCACTCCTAACAAACACGTTGTTAGTTGCATGTCGAAGTTCTGCCGGTGAAATGGACGACACTGCATCCTATCTTTCTCAGATCGTTCTCACTGCGAGGATTATGCTATGCACCTCATCCTTTAACATGTCCGACGAGTAAAAAAGCTCACGGGATCAGATTTGGTGAGCGAAGAGCCTAAATCTCCTGCTAACAACTCTGACACTAAAACATTCGCTAAATACAGCTGAGAATTGTCAGTGACATAAGCTGTTGTCCTGCCTTGCTGAACAAGCAGGCGTATGTTCTGTCGTAACCGGACAGGTGTTCAAGAAATTGTCAGCAATTGCGATATAACGGTTTAAATTTATACTTCCAAAATTATGGGCACAATAATCCTACCTGAACGAATAGGAAACCACGCCAACGTTACCATTGTGTAATGGCACTTCGTGAATGTATACGTACATGATACAACGGCGGGCCAGTGCCTGTTATCCTGAGACTGCTCGTATCAGCTCAGACGAACCAAGGCTACGTAAATCGGTAAGCAGACAGCATGTGGGGTTGGTATTTCCTGCACACACGACACAAAGGTATCCGTTCGCAATATTAAGATTTGCTGCGCGACTTATGTTGTAGGTTCTGTGAATAGCTGTCTTTTGTGAAGGCACGTGTAACAGTTCTGTTGCCTGTCTGTGATAATGCGCGTGGAGGCTGACTGGCAATTGGACACAGAGTTCTATAGGATAAGCCAGCCGAAGGAAAGCGAAAAACGATGGCTTAACAATAAGTCAGAACATGCAGCAGCAGTTTTACCTACATTTAATATACAGTCGTGTTTGACGAAAAAGTATTGGTTCTTTATTCCTACATAAGCAAATTTCATTAAAACGTTGTTCTACTTGAGTATTTACAAATAGAAAAATTTATAGCTATGCCATGAGGTACCAGCAGTTACCTTTGCAGTAATAGTATTTTGTCTGCGATAACTGAACACGAAGTCCAATTAACTATGCAAAACTGAAAATCAGACCTTCGGAAAATATTAGCAGCTCCTACAGTGACCATATTTTCACCCTCCGTCAAATAAGTTGACAATAGGCCGCGCCTTGAAGTCTGAACACACAGGGTGCATTAGTCTAGCATGCATTCATGCATTAGTCTAGTGACACCTCCTCCTAACTTTGCTTTCAATAAGCTTCTCCTCCCAAGCCCCGCTTCCCAACGTACTGCTTCACAATAATGGCTTTGAAAATTGAATTCCATCAGGGTTGGTGTCATCGCCATGTCGCCGATCTAGGCGAGCACGCAGAGCGTTTAGGAATCTGATCAGGGCCACAACTGGGTCGAAGTATGATACAAAGGCAACGCTGGTCTTTGGGTCAGTGGAGCGTGTTACGAGACTGTTCCGTACTATAATGAACTTCTCATGTTTTTCGCACGTCAACTTTAGCTCGCATTTTTTGAATATGTGGATATAAAAAGAACAAATAAAACAGGTGATATTAGAGATCTTTAAGGTGGTGAGTATGAAGAATGCAGTATTACGGGATATGATGCCGTGTAGTCGGGTAGAATAATGGACAATTCGTGTCGGTCCGTGTCTGTCACTATATGGTGAGTATCCAAACCGATACCAGTTTTCGTCGACATATGTGTCAACGAAAACTGGTATCAGGGGTCTACAGCAAATAAAACCTTAAACTTCCACAAATATATTTTTCGATGTAGTGGAGTCGGGACAGTGAAGTCGAGGCAGCGCAAAGCCACACGCCGAACGACACGGTGTTCCAATCCCGATGATGGAAAGAGACTTTTTCTACTCCCAAACCTCCCAGACCGGCTGAAGGGCTCACTCAGCCTGCTCGTCAGTGCGTACTGGGGTTCTTTCCCAGTGGTAAAGCAGCCGGGGCGTGAAGTCGACCACTTATCACAACTACTGCAGGTTAAAAATTAGTGTAATTGCACCCCTAATCCCCCCATGACTTCAATCCGTGGACAGGGACATTCTTATTCGTCGCTGAATAGGAACCAAAATAACGAAACTCCACAAATAAACCATAATGCCTAATTCGCTATTGTGAACTTTCAGTCCCACAAATATTTTGTCATTAAAATCCTATTCACATAACATACATTTATTAGTAAACAACATAATTAAATTTCAAAGCATAACGTAGCGAGTTGGACATGCGTGGATATGGGCATAAATTGAATCCTATCAGCTATGTCTTTATTACTTATAAACGTACATGTGGTATTTATTATTATTATTATTAGTAGTAGTAGTAGTAGTGGCAGTATTATCATTATCATCATCATCATAATTATCACCACACTCTTATGGAAGAACTTATCATTTAACATACATCTTGCCTGACTGTAAATTTGTCAAACGTTTTCTGTTTAAGATTTCCGACACCTGACTTGTATGGGAAACAAACAAGCCTCCACGTCAAAGATGTCTGTAAAATCGAAATTAAAGTACGTTTCAGACATAACAGGAACCTATATACCATGTGGAAGCACGCGGAGGCGCAGTTGGTTGAGGCACTGCGCCATAAACCGGAAAGTCTCGGCTTCGATTCCCGATGTTGTCACTGGTATTTTACATTCACATAATCCTTCCGGCCGCACTATGGCCCTAGGGTCAACTCAGTCTCCAACAGCAACGAGTACCAGGAATATTTCCCGGGGGGTAAAGACGGCTCCTGCGTAGAACCGATCTGACCACTTTCATGTGCCGATTGTCTGGAACTCTGGGGGCCTTAACCTCCTGGAACCCTCTGTGCCAGAATAGGCCTGTACAGAGATTGCTTTACCATTGCTTTACCATTATGTAACTTCCTTACTTATTTAGTCCATGGAGCAGAGTTCTTCTTGAGAAGCTAACAGGTTTTAAGCTAGTCAAGAAACTCCCCGCTTTTTATGAAACCCGAAGGTTCGTTGCCGCATTCACAAGTGCCTGCCTCCTGTCCCTATCCTGAGCCAGCCCGATCCAGTCCATACCCCCACATCCCACTTCCTGAACAGCCATTTTAATATTATCCTCCCATCTACGCTTGGGTCTCCAAGTGGTCTCTTTCCTTCAGGCTTCCCCACCAAAACCCTGTATAAGCCTCTCCTCTCTCTCATACGCGCTACACCATTATGTACCATGTGGTGGAATATTTTGAATGATATTTAGGACATTCCTTTGAAACCCATGGCAGTGGTTTCAAGTTCTTATATGTCCATTGTGAATAACTTCGAGCGAACTGCCTGGATACACTGCTAGGAGCACGAATGCTTGGAACACTACTTTCCACTGGTTAAGATTCTTCCATCAATAACATAAAGACGGGTGGTAAAAGAGACATATGGTATCCATTGCCAAATGCATTATACCTTTTCCTTAAGAAACTGCCATTCACTCAACTTATCAGACTACCACGAAACAAGACAAAAAGTCAATGACACAAATAGCCGTTTTTACAAGATTGTCCAAAAATGTGAAGTGTGTAGCTATAAACTTTCGCGGGAATCATCATCTTATTTCTTTTTATGAGCGAGGATTTGTTCACGATACCCTTACGGTGCTCTCTGGAAGGGGTGAAAGGAGACAGTGGATAATGGTAGAGGGAGAAAATTTGGCGATGAGCCAAGTATCACTAGTGAAAAGAGGGTTTGCATAATTTTAGATATTTTGGGGAAAAATCATTATTTGTTATTCCTTCCTAGCTGTACTACCATGCAATTTTTTGTTATTTCGTCATTATATTTCCGAATGACAAATAACATCTCTTCGTGGGTTTTGCAAAATTTGTCATTTTGTCGCTACAACCTACATGTACCAGCAGATGTTCGCCATGTTAACCATTACCACCATGCTAAATTCCCTTCACTTATATTTCTGATAAGCAGTTCTCTGAAAAATTATCCACAAACCTATTCAGAGAAACATTTTTGGGCAGGAGACTCGAATGAGTTTATGGACAGTAGGAATACACATTTTCTATTTAAAAAAAAAACAGTACAACGAAGAATTGTAAAAAGCGGCGTATCCTGTTGTGAAAACCCTGTGTTTTAAGCTAAAATCGCAGATTAAAATAAATATGAAAAACTCGTCATATGATCGATCTGTCATGGTATAACACAAAATTCTGCGTCCTGCTGTAGCATAAAAACGTTACGATGCAGATCTATATGCAATGGACCAGGCGCGGCAAATTCTGAGAAAAAAAAGGTTGGTACAGAACAGTACGATAACTGCACGCTAGGCACATGGTCTTCTTTGCAAATTTGACATCGAGTGCTAGCTAGTGAAGAAATTTCCTTCTTTCATGGTACGCATCATTGCCATACTCACACGAGCTTGACATCAGATGTTCACTTAGCCAGTCCAATTGATTCTTCATAGATATACAATCAGTTGCAACAGTAGGTGTTGATTTATTAATTTATCGACCCCTTCGGTAATTCACAGCAGACAATCTCAAATGGAAGGTTGACTTGTGAGGATGTAGACGGAAGAAGTCGTGGTCTATTTTGAGAAATAACCACGGTGTTGTATCCTGCGTGGACCCGGTGGGGAACGTATCTTGGATGTTGTTCCCAGAGGGACGGAGCTCGGAACTCAGGTTAAGACGGGGAGTTGGGCAGGCCGCACACACTGTCAGTAATCCCCAAGTAGAGTGTACTGGAGTTTCATTGTGCGTAATTAGGGAATACTGGCAGTTATAACTGAACTGTATTGGTGACAATTCTCGCCAGCGGGTCTCTTCATTACCGTTAACACTCACTGATCGTCCAGCTTCATTCTCTATTGCTCAGTCACTTTTCGAGATACACAACAGACTGAAACTGAAGCACAAGGCAACTACTGTTGCATGCGCCAATCCACATATTGCTCGCGCGATAAACACTTGGCGCGACCAGTTATAAACAAAAAGAAACAGAAGGAAATTATATTCCTCCCATGCCTGGTCTGCTTGCTAAGAAATGGAAGTGTAAACAAATGGTATGAGTTACAGAAATGCGAGAACTAAGCATGATAAAATTAAGCTTATGACTTACATACAGTACATACAACAATCTTGGAGAGAAAAGAAAGAAAAGAACAAAAAAAAAAATTAATGTGTGTCAAATACACAACAACGGTTTTGCCTGGATAGTGAGACTCAGAAAGGATGGCGAGTTTCGGGTCGAAATATGAAGCACGGACCTCAATAGTAGAGAAGAGGTGCGCTACCAACTGGACCGCAACATTCAGTCTGATAAGCCTTCTTTTGTTCCACGCACATGTACGTATTCCACTTGTCGACTGTCAAACAAAATTTTGATGGATGTCGAAAAATGAATAAAATAAAATTCAAAGACCTTGCTAAAAGTATACGAGTTTTTCATGCCGTTTACTCATCTTTGTGCTGCAAATCGTTCCTGAATAAATCAATAACTTTCGATATAACTCCAGTAGGAGTCTCAATGGACCGGTACGAACCAAAATGGAATACATATTTCACATATCGTCCTATTTCCATTTATCCGACCGGCTATCTCGCTTACAACACTGTGGGAATGAATTACGACAAATTTGTGTGTTGTATTCGTGATATATGTGCCACATGATACATAGGAGTGGAAAGTTTAAATCATTTCTGCCAACTGTGCTAAGTTCTCACGATTGTTTCACCAGAAGCATAGGTTATAAACCGAAGGCAGACTACCGTAAATCCTTCCATGCATTCAAAAGCTGCACAAGACACATCCATGAATAAGGCTTTAGGTTTTAGTCTCTTTGGGTACAAATGTATAGGGAGGTACCGGTCGATGTTATTGTGTGTTTTTGATTATTATTACCCTTTACAACTTCTGAAACAACAAACTGGACACAAAGTTATTCACCTTTGTACTGTCCAATTTTCTGATAACAATTGTAACCGGCCAAGATCCGTAGTTCAAATCTCGGACTAGGCAACCAAGAAGTTGAGGAGATAAACTGGTCGTCGAGCATTGGCTAGTTTATATATTGAAAGGGAAGAGGTAAAGTTTGTTTGGTGTGCACACGTGCATTTGCCAGGCTATAGGAATGAGACTGCTGAGTTACCCCTCACACATATGAATTGCTTCTCTGTTTGCGATGTCAGTTATGGCTTGTTCTTTGACAGAAGGGACAGATAGATAAGGATAGAATGATGGCATCTTTCTTTTTCCATATATAATTTGATGTTTGCTTATGAGGTGGTCAGTTGTGGTCAGATGTACGCTGTTCGTAGTTGTGAATGCTAGATGAACAACTAGCAACCAAAAGTTGTTGGTGCTGGAACCAAAAGTTGTGGTGTTGGGACCTCAGTCAATAAAGAGTACTAAAAAAGCAAAGCGGCTTCTAATTCCCCCTGTATATTCCTTGAGAGGGATGCGTGCTTAGGACGAGCTACAAATAGCTGTAACCGAAGTCGGGCAAGTCAAACAGACGGTCACACAATAATACCAACATGTCGATTCTTATAACAAAAGCCAATGAAATGCACTATTTCTCAACTTTATTTGGTAAAGAACTCTACATATTTCGGACAGATCTACTGTCCATCATCAGGAGTCTTAATATTGTATTCACAGCAACTGGTATTTGTCATACCAGCTGCTTGTCTGCTAGCGAGGTCAGGATGGAACTCGGTAAATCTGTGCGAAATATGTAGAGATCTTTACCAAATAAAGTTGAGAAATACTGCATCCCTTTGGCTTTTATTATAAGAATATATCACGATGCACGGTCCCCTGAATGTCAAAAATGAATGTCAACATCTCGAATTTGCGAACTTTTGAGATAGGAACGGCACTAGGGCATATAATAGAGGCCACGTTCATGCAGTTAGATGAGGTAATATGTATTCGAAAAATGAAAAAAATTGTTATGCCATTTAGACCCTATTGTTGTCGAGGGTGAGAACAAAACGGTCGTGGGAACATTCTATTTATTTTGAAGTTTTCATACCTAACTACAATCTGCAGCTAAGCCAGTGAAATTCCATGTGAATACAAATTATAAACACACCTAAAACTTTGTATGGAACAGTTCTATACTCTGAAAATAACAGAAACACGCACCGAATGTAACATTGCGATTGCGCGTGGGAGAATGAATACAGCAGTAATCTGTTCTGTTGTGAATCACACACAAAATTTGATCAGCGGGATTAATAAATAATTATTAATGCTCAGATGGCGATAGCTGGGAGCCTGTAGTATTTTAACTAAAGCGGGATGAATAGAATGCTGCTACAACATGTTTATCGTGGATCCTGCGGAAGGATTACTGTCGGTGTGCAGCAGCGATAACGCGCATCGAGGCCTTCGACATATGGTACCAGAACCGGAACCGGAACCATCACTACCTTAAACGCTAAGGCCGGCAATAGCACATAAAACTAAACCAGCTACAGGCACCTCTCACCAGAACGTTCTAATTATCTAAGGCTCATCTTCCTCTCAGTTGTCTGTGTGGCAGTCTTCAAAAACATTCATCTCTCCACCAAAATTCAATGTAAAGGTAAAAGGTAAAGTTCACCCTAGAACAGGCCACGAGGCCCAGAGGGAGAGTAGAGGTATAGCTCTTTCTTTATCTTCGGCGCTAGATGGGCGTGGGTGGTCAACGCCACGCCCCGACCGCTTTACCCCCGGGAGAGACCCGGTACCCATTGTATAGCAGGCTGGGTGGGCCCCAGGACCAGTATGGACGGGTGCGGAAAATTTTGCCCACCCCCTCCAGGGAATCGAACCCTCTAACCGTCCTGCCCGTAGCAAATCGCTATACCGACTACGCCATCGCGGCCCACAAAATACACCATGCCCACGTCACTTTACTCCCCTATTCTGAGGTAGAAGTCCAGCCTATCCGAAATGCTGGCAGAGCGCTGTGGTCCACAGAGACATCACTGAAGTGTGCCGACATACACTAATCAGGAGCAGGGTAAGCAAGAGAACATTTCACCGCCCTCTACATCAGCGGTTTGTTCTCCAAATCAGCAGGGCGCTAAAGAACTGTGGCCCCAACTATCTTGTCTTGTGGCACCCACATCAATGCGATTTGTTATCATTTCTCTTAATAGTTGTAAGAAATAATTATAAAGTTCTGGTCACTTTAAAGCCATGCATTGTTAACCCTTCTATCAATGTCGCTTTTGCAATCCCCAGGGGCGCCCGTGCATCAGTGCGTGTCACAAAGGAACATTAACTATACAGAGTCAGAATACTGTATGATCCTTTACTGGGGCAATTTCAAACGTAGCCATCCGAGGAGCCAACTTGGCAAGTTAATACACTAATATGACAGGCGTGGGGCAGAGTTGCGTCGGAACATTCCCAACTATTATAACAGTCACATTCTGGATATCGAAACTTAAAACTTAACGGAATTCATTAAAGAATAATGCTCCCTTACTACATGGAGTATTAGAAATATGTACAGAATTCTTGCTGCACTTCAGATGCGTTTCAAAACCATAACAACCCAAAGTTCTGAATATTTATGCAACATTCATTTTCGTCCCTGGTGGGCCGGGTAGGTCAGTCGGTTAGCGACTATGGGCTGGACGGTCCGGGATCGAATTCCGTTGGGGACGAGATTTTCCGCCCGTCCAGACCGGCCATGGGGCACACCCAGCCTCCTGTACAATGGGTACCGGGTCTTTCCCGGGGGTAGAGGCGGCCGGGGGGTGGAGCTGAACCCCCACCTCATACAGTGCAGAAGGTCCTAGAAAAGAGTAGAGTCTTACCTCTACTCGCCCTAAAGGCCTGCGTGGCCTATAAAAAGGGTGAAAACCTACCATTTTCGTCCCTATGTTACACCACACGTTAACTTCACCTGTCTCTTAATTTCATCAACCGGATTAAAATTCTTCCGGAAAACTGAATGTTTTTAAATGAAACTCTTGTTGAACGGTACTTATAAAATCGCTGCGTCTTCTTCCGTCGTTCTGAATTTCTTCCAGATTGGCAATCACTGTAATATACTCTTCTACCGAAACTCATTTTGCGGTGGAATTCTATGGTACTGCGGCACTGATATCCTGAATACGGAAATATTACACGACATGTTGGTGTTTGCGTGAAGCATGCTTTCCTACTTCCTTCTCACCATTTATCCTATTCTACGGTATACATGTCATCTCATCGCTTTCCCTGCCCGGGGATTTGGGGTTTATTCTATAAATAGAGACCACATGATGCTGTAGTAACCGGTCAAACAATAGCCTTCCCATAGCCGCAGTGTTGGTAAACTGTTGCTAATGTCAGAGGTTATCACTGTGTTTACTTCGCTCGTTGTTAATAAAAGGTAGTATGAACAAATTAGATTACGAAGAAAGAACCGTGAGTAGTGAGAGCAAGATTTCCTGCCACAAACAGACACTTTTCATTGCATTTCCAAGCGTTTCGCTTTTCTCGAATAATGCAGAAATTAAACAATATACAGTGGCTTGGATTCACACGTTTAATGTAATTAAAACTAAAGTGAGCAACGCTTAAGAATCTTCTATAGGGTTAAATTTTATGCACAAATAACGTCACTTAATAGGCCTACAGTTTTAAAACATATACTTTTCCTTTATATACGAGCATTTTAAATCAAATATGTTACTGCATTAGAAGAGAATGAACTGTAAACGGCAAAAGTCGTGAACAGAAGTGGTGGTGGTCTATTTTAAGATAAAATCCTACAAATATCCCAGAGAAACTGGGGGAAATCACGACAAACATTCCTCTCTCTTAATGTCAAGATACGAATTTCGAATGGTTTATTCCTAAAGCAGAAGGCAGTCTACTGAGTCCTTTACTTCATAACTTACAAACAACTTAAATAAGCGAAGAGGCAAAAAACCCTCTTCTAGCATATAATAATATTAAACAGAAAATTTTTATAAGTATTTGATTAACTTCGGAGAATTTCATCTAATAACGCCAACTAGATGCACTAATTTCTCAAATTTATTTTTGGAATAAAACTCTACATGTTTCGGACAGTTCCTCCGTCCATCATCATGACTTTTTGGCTGTGCACACAGCGAACCTGTATGACATATACCATTTCTGTGTGTTCAGTGAAAAACTCCTGATGATGGACAGAGGAACTGTCCGAAACATGTAGAGTTTTATTACAAAAATACATTTGAGTAATCAGTGCATCTGATTGGTTTTATTAAATGAATTTGTCATGGTCACGGTAACCTAAATGTCAAAAACTTCGGAGGGGTTGCACAATTTTTGAAGGTGTAATAGTATAGTATAAAAGTTCGAGAACATATTATTAAAAGCTTCACCTTCGAAGAATATACCATTGTATTATTTTCATGACATTTACAGCCGGAAATCAAGAAGCATTAAGGTGCAGCATGTGGCATTTTGTGGGATCATTTTCATAAATTCGCGTCTATAGGTCCAATTTAAAAACTCTACGTTTGTCTCTCGGACTGTATTTCTGTTTCACGTGACACCCAGAATAATTTCCTATATGCACCTAACCGGTTGGTCTCTCTAATGAAGACGCAGTTTTTGTACTGTGCGGTACAAACTGAATATTTCAATATAATTCAGGTTAATACCCAACATAATGTCACGAATCCCTGAGGGGTTTCAACATCAAATGAGCTGCGCTGCAGACTATAATGTTACAGTTCCTACCTTTCCTAATTTAATGATTCATACTAATTAATTATATAAACTGGGAAGCGAATACTGGGGTCAAAGGACATTTTGGAGGTTTTCAGAAGTGCGTAAATTTCAAGAGGTAATTTTGGGAAATGACTATGAAGGCACATGGGATATTATGCAAAACATTTCACTGCAGTTTTGAATATTATCCAAAATCTCGAGCTAAAAGAAACCACGTTTCGGAGCCTAGATCTACCTTCATTTTCAGGTGCTAATCTCAGTCCTCAGCAGAATAGGTTCTGCCTTGTCTCGCTGCACCTTAAGGAGGCACGTTCAGCAGCTGACAAGCTGTAGGTTCCTTAACCTGAGAGGATAAGCACTGTTCAAAATTTTGGTCATGACCGTGATCATATGCTACCGTCAGAATCCTCTGAAACTGATTAACCTAAGTAGTCTGGGGAGGAAGTGAAGGTCGTTTTATGACAAGAGAGGGAGGGAAGGAGGGAGTGGGGAGAGACAGACCGTTCACAGAGTGTATACCGGAGCGCCCTCTGTAATTTTTTCCTTAACTTCAATCAGCGTAATTAATTGACAAAAAGTGCCTGCTGCTTTAGTGTAAGGGCTCCAAACAGCGCGGTTATCTCCCACAAAGGGAGCTGACCTTGAAACACGTGACAGAAACTTGTTAGACCTACGCCTTTATAATACGTTTTCTCGCTAGTACGTGAACGAGTAAAACACAGTAAATTAGCCACCTGTTGGCAGTAAGCTATCGACAGAAAGAAGGCAGCTTCTGCGCTACACATGCAGGCAGAAAGAAGCTGGATGTTAAAGACGCGGTGTAAGACGGAAGTGACATAAGAACGAAACGAAATCGCGTGCTTGTCTTACCTCATAATCAAAATCCAATGACACTGAATGGTTTATATATGCAAAATGTTGTTAATATTGTAATTAATGACCACATTCACAGACTAGTTATAACTGAAAATACTGGAAACTTGTAGAAAGAATGTTGTTACTAATGGGGTTACTAACGGTTAAAGAATGAAGATTGAAACCGAGAGTTACACATTAAGATCCGTAATATCCTATGTTGATAGGACTCAGCAAGTTCATTATTGTCACTGATGTCCTTCATGTCCGTGAAATCTTTTCCATTAAAAAAGTTCAATGTACTGCAGACGATGAAAATTGATTCGAAATTTTGTGTTTCACAACAAAACATCACAGATGAATTACAAATGTTCCGTTTTACTACAAAAAAAGTGGAAGATGAACTGAAACTGCTTTGATTCACTAAAAAGAAAAGGCAAAGCAGTGTTTTACAACAAAAGAACGACAATTTATTCGAAATGCCGTGTTGTACTACATGTACAATTCAAAATGCATCGATACGTCGTCAAAACGTTTCATGTTGGAAGCAATGAGCGCCTTTAAAAGCAGGAATGAGTCCATTATAACAGCTACCAATTTTAAGATCCCACGCCAGTAATATGAAACGAATTCCACTTTTTTCTTAGTAAATCAGCACGTATTTTACACGTAGCGGAAAATAAAAGGAATTGATCCCTGATTTGGTGGTGTGCCACTGGTTCGATCAGCAGTCTGCAAAAGCAGACTTCTCTACTTTTCAAACTCTACAGTCCAGTAAAAGTACAAATTCACCTAAATAACTGAATTCTTAATGGACGCTAGGTTACCTGATATTGATCACACGTAGAATTCTGTTCACTAAGTCACAAAAATGTAATTAAATCAGTAACTGTACCAAACCAAATGAACAGTCAGAAAGTAAAGCAATAATACAGACTATATTATTCCATTTTTACTAACGATACACTACAATAATTGCTGAGTTTTACCAGCCAGTTAACTCGTTGCCATTATACAGCAACTAGTTTTTAATATTTTATATTATTATCATTTTATGTGGGCTGGGTAGCTCAGTCGGTATAGCGACTGACTACGGGCTGCACGGTCCGGGATCGAATCCTGTTGGGGACGAGATTTTCCGGCCTTCCAGACCGGCCCTGGGGCCCACCCAGCCTCCTGTACAATGGGTACCGGGTCTTTCCCTGGGGTAAAGTGCGGCCGGGGCGTGCTGCTGACCATTCACCCCTCCTAGTGCCGCGGTCATGGAAGAGTAGAGCTATACCTATACCCACTCTCTGTGCCATGCCGCGCCTGTAACGGGATCACTTTACCTTTATTGTCATTTTGTAACTGGGGTTTAACAAATACCTTGAATGGTCTTGTAATCTTTGACGTTCACAGGGTCGTGCATCATAATATTATTTCTATAGTAAATCCAACCAGATGCACCAATGTATCAAATTTATTTGATTTTAGGATGACACTCTACACGTTTCGGACGGTCTTTCCGTCCATCATCAGGAGTTCAAGACTGTACATACGGCAACAGACTTTATCAAACACATACTGCTGTATGTACAGTCGTGAACTCCTGATGATGGAGGGAAAGACCGTCCGAAACATACAGAGATAACAACATAAAATAGTTGTGTTTCGACTCAAAAAGAACCCCTAATCGATTGTAAATAAAAACACAACGGGGATGATGCACCTAAAGATTAACAGGTTCGCTGGTTCTGATATACGGAACTTGCATCAATGAGTCAGACGACTTAACCGTAACCGTGCAAGTGAAGACGCACGACTGGCATTTATCAAGCCACGTCTTCGAGACAATCTCATCAATTCAATAGCACATTTTTGCTTAGTCGTTTATAAAATGCGAGTTGAATTTTCCATCATGTAATCCCAGACTTTATCCAAGGATGATACAGCCAAAGCTACTGAATATTTCTGCTACCCAACACTAAATTTCGGGTTGAAACACAACCACGCTTTTTGTCCATTAACTTTTTCCGTAATGAGGTCACTGTGGCTGAAAGTGATTCTGATTAAGCAAGGGAGAAAGAGGGATATAAAGAAACATCGAGAATAGAATACAAAAGTTTCGAGGCAGAAAAAAGGGGTGAAAATCATGGGACAGAAACGTAAAAGAAGCAGGGGACAGAAACGTAAAAAAGCAGCGAAAAGCGCAAATAAACAATGACTAAAATAAATACACACGAGAAAAGACGTACCGAAAGACAAAAGAAGAGGCAAAGAAAGAGAAATTAACAAAATAACAAGCAGACAAATAAAAGTGAGAAAAATAGGATTGAAAATGACAGAAATAAATAAATAAACAACAACAACAATAATAAGGAATACGTCAAAAGACAAAAGCAAATTAAAAATAAAAGCAGGGATTCGATGCAAGAAACACGGTCAAGAAACGAAGAAAGGAACAAATAAAGGGGTAAAGAAAGAAAGAAAGTACAAAGGAAGGTAAGAAGGAGGATACGAAAGAAGGCAGGATGTTAATACGTAAGGTGATACCAGCAGCCACGAACACACGCCGGACGTTCTATAGGTGACTGATGCTTTGTCTGGTCTTCTAATGGGTGTGCCGGAGCCTTCGTTCGGCGCACACATGCTAACTGAGGACATATTAATGGCTTCGAGTCGTGGGACTGCAGGCCGGTCATCAATACAATCAATCACACACCACCGCGCTGGCACCGACTCACGTACTGGTTCTATATCTTATCAGGAAAAAGTCACAGAGATGCATAACGCGGATCCCGTTGTAAGCATTAAACGTACGCAGAGAGGTGAAAAGTCACAAAACTAACACACAATATCCAACTCTAAACATGACAATAAGTAAAAACAATGACCTTCGTGTCAACAATTTTCACACACACGACATTACACGTCAAAAGGTGCAGAGGTTTGGTCTTACGAAGCTTCAGCCACAGGCATTTTGCATTTCCATAATCACGTACGTAAACACAAGCAAACACAAAGTGCTGTGGGCAAGTACTCACAGTGTCTGTTTTCTGTTTTAGTGTATATGTGTAAGGTGGAATTAACAACGAATAAAAGACATATTATTGAATGATCCTGCTACATGCATATTATCAAGTATTAATATTTACAAGTACCGGTAAATTAAATTTGTCACACACACACTTAATGGCACACAGTTCAGAATTACTGCCTTATTGAAATTTTTAATTTATAGCCGTATTGAAAATTATTAACACACTGTAATGCTACATATAAATCCTTCAGGTACGTTCATGATTACATCCTCATAAACACTCATCTGCCTACGTTGAATGATTCACCAGCTATCTAAATTCAACCGAAACGCATCAAAATGCATGAGTCATTATCAATTTATAATTGCGCCATCCTTTTAGATCTCACGCTACACGCTACACGCCACACAAAGGTGTCGGAGATGTTGCCGCAGAGGAACGGGAAACGCATATTCAAGGCATGCTAAAACACTTTCAAGTCCTCCAGCTGCGATCAGCACAGGAGCAAGTATTGGCTGCGATTTACCGCTTCGCTTATCATTTAAGTGAGCTCTTAACAGCAATGCTGTGCGGCTCGAATGACACTGGAAGATGAAGAAGAACAAGAAGAATTAGACTGGAAGCTGTCCGATTTATATAACACGTAATTTCCCATTCATCGGGACAGACAGACAGACAAAAAAAAAAAACGTAAATTTATTCTGTATAGCCAGCAATCCGATTCCAATTTGATCTTGTTATCTCCCAAGTCTATAGCATTACTACTACAATAACCACTTCAGTCGCAACCTCGTCATTTCTCGAAACAAACACATCATCACCAGACCCCGTAAACAAATACATTTATGCAGCACCGACACAACGTTGTTTTCTCTGAAATTTATGAACACTCCATCAAACAATGCCTTAAGTGTGAAACACAGTATTTCTATAGTGAAACAAAAAAGGTGCACCAGTGTATCAAATTTATTTTGGTTTGGAATGACACTCTACATGTTTAGCGACTGACTAAGGGCTGGACGGTCCGAGATCGAATACCAGTGTGGACGAGATATTCCGCCCGTCCAGACCGGCCCTGAGGCAAATCCAGCCTCCTGTACAATGGGTGCCGTGTCTTTCCTGGGGGTAAAGTGCGGCCGGGGCGTGCTACTGACCATTCACCACTTCTAGTGCCGCGGTCATGGAAGAGTAGAGTTAAACCTATACCCACCCTCTGGGCCATGCCGGGCCTGTAACGGGATCACTTTACCTTTATTATCATTTTATAATTGGGTTCTAACAAATACCTTGTATGGTCTTGTAATCTTTGACGTTCAGAGGGCCGTGCATCGTAATATTATTTACAGTAAAACCAACCAGATGCACCAATGTATCAAATTTATTTGATTTTAGGATGACACTCTACACGTTTCGGACGGTCTTTCCGTCCATCATCAGGAGTTCAAGACTGTACATACAGCAACAGGCACTTGTCAAACAAGCGAGTACCCGCTAGCAAGCACACAGCAGTATCTGTTTGACAAATGCCTGTTGCTGTATGTACTGTCTTGAACTCCTGATGATGGACGGAAAGACTGTCCGAAACGTGTAGAGTGTCATCCTAAAAGCAAATAAATTTGATACATTGGTGCATCTGGTTGATTTTACTATAGAAATAATATTATGATGCACGGCCCTATGAACGTCAAATTTGTGAAAAAGGACTTGGCTTTTTAAACTCACTAAGCAAATCCCATTATTTTTTTTATCGTAGTTTCGTTTATTCTTGACAGTGCACTAACATCTTTAACGTGACACAGATATATTTTATTTTGCCACAAATTTTAAAATGACTTGGCAACCCCACTGACGTGTGCACACATACATACTTACAAACACACGCACCCAAACCAGCGGTTGGGATAATTTCGGCATATTTGCAAAAAATATAATTGCTTACATTCCTCGGTAATTCCGATTGATTCACTTCAGGCACATCGGTTCGGCCTCAACGAAAAGGTGTGTTAGTGAAACTTCCAGTTCCATACTAGTGAATGTTAAGAAAATATGTTGGCAATTTCCAGTTCTGGTTAACATCGAGCAAAAAACAGTACATCACACGAAGCCACACTTGAGTTTCTGCACACATATCGATCGTAAACCTATAAATATTCATAGGGACCGCCACTGGATACGTACAGAATAGGAGTTTATGGAGCCTAATATCTCCAATGCCGACGTCCCAGCTCTCTTTCTTTCCTGAACCAACATTTATAATGAGCACTGTCTTATCTCCCTTATGCCAGGTATCAAAGACCACAAGAAATAGAGTCGAGCTGTAGACACTACATGTTAACTGAGCACCACCTGGTAGTTCCGCAACAGCATTTTGATATGTACTTAAACCTTCGCACTGAATGCTTAAAATGGGCAACACATCAACTTCTTCATATCAGACGATTATCAGGGAACAGGAAATTAATCGGCGCACGTTCTCATGCTAATGCTGCAAGCTGAGCATAACACAGACGGTATGAGACAAAGGCGACATAATGCACCCCCTCTAGTTACATATATACATCATGAAATGTCTCAAATGCAGTCTTATAAATAAGCGCATTTTAATCCACGGTAATTGTGGAAGCCAAAGAATGAAAATCTTCACAAACGCCTCCATTGCATCCTAACAAGTTACAATCCCCCGTCAGAGAACATTTTGGAAGATACATTTTAATACGGCCATCCCACAGATACCAGTACCTCTAACTTGAATTTTTTGCTTAAGGTTTTTCAGCCAACTCCTTCAACTTACTTCTCACATACGAGACACCGCTATCCCACTTCAGGTTTTATCTCACAATCTAGAACTAGTCTAGGCTAACTCTTATTAAGTTCGTCAGCGAGCAGTTTTCTCATCTTCAACTTGATTTCTCAGTGATTTATGGACAGCTACCTAAAGATATCTACAATGAATGTGTGTTTTGTATTGTCTAGAGACTACAGTTGTAGTCAGAAGCTGTAACTTACAGCACTTCTGTTACATGCCCGAGTAACTTCTGATTATACTAAAAATACAGGGGCGCTGATAAGTCCTTAGCCCGACCAGGAAGGAAACAAGCTACATTCCCCGTACTTTATGGAACTTGGAGATTCATTACCACATTCACAAGAGTTCACCACCTGTCCCTACCCTAGCCAAATCCATCCACTCCTCTGCCCATTACACTTTTGACAGGCGCAAGATTGTTTCCTCCCTGGTCGGGCTAAGGACTTATCAGCACCTCGGTAAATGTGTCGTTTAACTCAGTTCCGTCAGGTAAACGTCAATATGACACTCATTTCTTCCACATTCGTTCCAGTTCACCCTTCACAAACCATCCAATCTTATGAGTCATAAAGCACATTTATCATCATCATCATCGGCCCTACAGCTATGGGTGGGCCGCGGCCTCCTCATAAGGCATCCTTAAATAAGTCAATAATCAATCAAAAGCACGACGCCACCGGTATACTGTGTGTCGATGCTACACATACGTTCACTGTGGGACTGGAGTCAAAAGAGCGTTCTCAGAAGGCATGTGAAACAACACTGTATGCAACATACAGCCTACAGCTGTGCCCACTCCGACCGCAGGAGTACCGAAGCTGGAAACTGGAGATCAATACAGCTCGCCTTCGCAGAAAGCAGAATGCAGAACGTGAAATATTAACGGCAATTCTGACTTCAATTAACGCTGCCTGCATTTGACCGGCCGGTAACGAAGGTTCGAGGGATAAGAGTCTCCTAACGTTCGTTGCTACATAGTCCCTTTACAGTGGGGTAATTTTCAGTATTTGTATAATGTGTTAAAGCCGAGGTTTTTTTTATTATTGAAAGGCGATCTATTGTTTTTTCCTAAGACCACACCTGCATGCAGAAAAAAGTCCATTTCAAATGTCCTTAGGTTTCTGTTTCTATAACGCTGCTCAAAGAGTCTATTACACCTGAAAGGTAAAGAAATGTGCAATACCCTAAACATCAGAAATACAGGGTGATTCAAAACGATGGACTCAATTGAACAGTAAATGGCGCCTCAACACACGCCAGACAGTTGGTTGCGGTATTCCAAGTTCTCTGCTCGCTCTACGGGTTGACGCGTGGGCTACGCTCAAAACTCTCTTGAATTCGTCTCACGTTTTCCTCTGGTACGCGTGGTCGGCCGGAGCTTTTGCCTTTACACAGACAGCCTATTTGCTCAAATTGATGATTCCAACGACAAATGCTCTTCGTCGTTGGAGGTTGAATATTGAAACGAAGACGAAACGCACGCCGTACAGCAGTCGCCGACTCAGTTTTAATGAACTCACGAACGCAAAAAACCTTGTGCTACATAGTTGCCATTTTGCTCTCAACCGACGCTGCCGCACGGCTGTGCGCTGGGCGAGCGCGCTAGCTCTCTAGCAGTGGTATTTCAACATTTAGGATCTTCTCTTTTAAATGCTATGTAGATCATTCACATACCATGTATAGTTCAGGAAATACAGACGTACGAAATTGAGTCCATCTTTTTTGATCACGCAGTATATGCTGGTTCATGGACGAAAATTACGTCGAAATTTGTTTGCAAATCTTTTCTAACGTAACATTCAGGAAATTCCCAAAGGAAGTGAACATTCAAGATTGAGATTAATGAGGCATGTGCCACGGACAAGAAATGCTACAAGACGATAAAATATATTAATCAGAAAATCTAGGAGATGAGATTACTTAGGATACCAAAGCATAAATCGTATAATGTATAATACTCATAAAATTTTTAAGAAAATGGACGCTAAGGTGCAGACATAATTTATATGTCCCAGGACAGGGTCCCCTGACGGCCTTTTTGTATACAGTAAAGATCCGTCGCGTCGGTTCAATATTGTTTTTTCACTGCCCGACATCGGCTGCAACCCAGAAACCCATTACACAATTCACGTGTGTCAGACACGGAGAGGAGGAGGTGACTACTTCTGTACGAAATTCATAGAATGGATAAAATACTGACGTAATAGTAATATCCACTTACTACAATTGTGTCTTCCTTACGATAAAAATATCGCGTTTTACGTACCCTTTGTGAGCGCAACATATGACACACCTCAAACTCAATTTTACATATACAACATTCCATACCAATCACACCGCCAATGAACCACACTATTCAGTTACCACGATCCTATAGAGGGTTACAAGCATGATTAATTATAACAAAAGCTACCAAAATTAGATACAACTAAACTGTACCTAAATTAAACTCAGTTTTCCAGGAAACAGTGAATTCCATCGTGATTATGAAGGCTGGTGATTTTTTGTGTCCTGAGATATCTATGTGCATTTCTAAGAGAGGTTGATAACCACGCGGCCCGCAGAGCTGCAGAAAATGGCCCACTCACGTTGTGATATTCATTAAATTTTACTGTTCTTCTTCTTCTTGTTTTTATTGCATAATAAACCCAAGATTACCATGACATTAATTCATGTTGTATTTAACGTCACTGCAGTTTTCAACACTGAAAGTTTACAACTGAAAACGACGAAGGAATGTGGCAATATATCTTGCAGCTCTCGTTGTCAAGGTGGACTTCAGCTTGTGGCGCAACCTGTTTTGAGTCTGACAGACCCGTTCTAAGGTACATTTTGATGTTGTACTCCCTTTGTATGACTGTTTTCCAAGTGGTCCTTACCATTTGGATTTCCAGACTAAAAGATGATATGCAATTCTCGCTTGCGCTTGCCCTTCTGCCTGACAAACCCATCACTCCTCATCTCAAAATACTCCAGTATTAGGTTGACGATGTGAAGAGCCTCATTATGCAGGTCCCTTAATCCCTTCATTAATCAGTCATCAAAAGAAAAAAAAATTGAAAATATATGTATCTTACAAGTCGTAAGTTTGACTTTATGCATTTACTTATGCTTAGTCTCAAAACTTCGCAACTACTGCATTAATTATGTTCCTGCAAGAAAACATTTTGTGGTAATTCAATTGTTTAAGTCCGTTGTAATGAATTAACTGGCCCGAACAGGTCTAATGAGATAATATTCTTCACTTCAACACACTAACATTGTGGAGTCTCCACTTTGAATAAATTCGTTATGAAATTTTCAAGCCCTTCCTTCCACTTAAGATACCTAAAGCTAAAGCTATTTAAACTTTACATGGAATAGACAGGGCACTTTCACCACTGGATGAGCTACGTGTTACGAAGTTTTTAGTATCGTCTACAGTCCGCCACGAAAATAATTACATAAATAATCAGATTACTAATTTCATTAAAACAGCCCTTCTAATGAAGCTGAGAGTCGCTCAGCTATCACAGCAATTTTTTGCCTTTATATAACATAATATTTCACATTGTGTTCATAAGAGTCCATGACTGGAGTCTACCTTCAGCCATAACAATATGTTTTAATATTATTCTGGCATCAACGGCTAGTTTATCACGGCAGCTTTCTCTTCAAGTTTTCCGATCAAAAAGTTGTACACATTTCTGACCGTTCCAATGCATTCTTCATGCCCCGACTACCTCATTCACTTTGGATTGGTTGTCCTAAAAATGTTAAGTGAAGAGGACAAATTACGAAACTAGTCACCATGTACATAAATTTTCGAATCTTAAGTTAAGTGTCTGCAGTCGCTTCCTCGCAACAGACATTCACACAAACGGAATACTGTATGACTGATGGTAAACGTAGGGCATTACGCAGGCCTGTAAAATCAGCATAAGGATAAAGAGCAATTTATTGGTATATTGATCATTCTAAATTTTTAACTTATCCATTAATTCAGAAGTTATTAGCAGAAGCAGGCTGACTTCTCACGAAGAAAAACGATAATGTTGGCCTCAACAGGTTAACCTGAAGACTGTAAGCACTCTTCGGTACAGCGTTTACCAATATCAAACACGCTGTAATCTCCTAAATCACAAGATTCAGTTGTAAAGCTGTTGTCCCCTTATAGGGTATATTAACATAACATATGTCGCCTTACTGTGTTTACAAACCTGGAAACGCGGTTCCCGTTTCCCCTCTCAAGACAGGAAACTCGATAACTGTTTGTATAGCTTTACCCATGCACTTAGCTAACGAGAAAGGCTGGTATTGAATTCCTTGACACCAGGAGGTGAGAGTAGGTGTAACTTGTGAGGACAAGTTTCTATGTCGTCAGTCGCAAGACCCAGCAGGTTGGTGTAGCGAGAACGTTCTGGACTTCCATTACGGAGATACTCGTTGCGAACTTCGGTCGCGATCCTGGCCATTTGGAGGAATTTTTATGTTTCCTCGGTATGTCCAGGGTAATATAGGAAAGGCAAATGAACACAGGCCATGAAGGCCCCATTCCCAATCATTACCTATACATCATTTGTGACAACCCCATTGATATACCCGTGCATAATCAGCACAGTTGAAACAGCACTGTTACAAAGGTCTAGTATAATACTCAACATGTCGTAGGTTCTCTCTGTAAGGAAGGAGCATCTATACACAATGACACAAATCCAGAAGCAAATTTGTCTCTTATCAAAGTATGTGTAACAAATGTTGGTTTATTGACAATCATAAATGAGTGTGTATTAAATTTTAAATAATCCATGTCCGTGGACTGAGCAATAATAATATGGCAACGAAACCAACAAATGTCTACAATAATAGAAAACTATCTTATATTATACATGCATTATTCCTCCTTCATGTTTAAACCATGTAGTTTTAAGACTTAGCATTTTAAATCCGTGCAATGGTGCACAAACGTCTGCAACATCAAGATATATCCAGCCCTAGTAATGTACCTCCTTAAGGCTGGCAACAAGAGTGGCCGATAGGAAGAATATTATGTTTACAATAGAAGATACGTTTACACATTTACGAGGGCTGTCCGGAAAGTATCCGTCCATTTTGAATATCACGAGAACCGGTCGCGTGGCGTTGATATAATTTGGCAGCCAGTCAGAGGAGACCTTACTGCGCAAACGTGAACAGCCAC
>Ga0123357_10001470_pt1 | contig 25030 bp, 21 predicted proteins | sample TergutEmb28metaG_FD_89873 | JGI IMG/M metagenome (GOLD analysis project Ga0123357, IMG submission 89873) | Embiratermes neotenicus P4 segment gut microbial communities from Petit-Saut dam, French Guiana - Emb289 P4 | ecosystem: Host-associated > Arthropoda: Insects > Digestive system > Gut ...
TAGACCGAGTGATCGTACTTTCCTTTCGAATCCGGTACGGCCTCATAAGAATATCCTCCGGTGATCGAGCCTGTATAGCTGGCAAAATCGCCGAGGTCCTTTTCAATGATAAGCTGCCCGGAGCCTTGTATATCGACTGCGCTACCTCTGCCGTTCTCTACGAGTGCCGCGGTAGCGAATATACAAGCTAATACCGCAATTATTGTAATTGCGAACACTAGTTGCTTCTTCATAGTTTTCCTCTCCAACTATTTGCGAAAGCCGTCCGCCCCTAAACTTCTACGACATAGCGTGGCTTAGTAATGCAGACGCTACGTGCGACACCCCCCTTCCCATCTTCACTCAGTTTTTACCTGAATCACACCTTTGCTTCCCTTGGAATTAACCACGCTATATGGAATATATAAATACAGGTGGTTATACAATTATGAAATGATGGTTATACTTTTATATATATATCTATATATTTTTCCAAACAGATAACCGAGACCAACCAGGCGATAACTTGATCCTTGATCTCTTTTTCCATGCAAATATGCCTTGAAGTTTGTATCTTTTTTATTATGCTGGCTACGACATATACTAAAAAAAGAGTTATTGATTACGGTTCGGAGAAAACGGGAAAAACCTCTTACAGCGTTTTCGGTTCGTGTGCTCTTACCCACATAAATTAAGCAAAATCAGACTGAAATAATAAGAAAAACAGAAATATGCGCCAACGAAGGCAGTTACATCCAACCACAAAATCATTTTTTGCACCTAGAAAGGTTATAAATATATGATATGGAAAAAAATATTGAAAAAAATCCCATATGTGAAAGATGGTTTCCCAACGCAATAATGAGTAGGTGCTTAGGTTTATATCGCCATCCCTGGATGCATGCCTTCTGAACGAAAAGATTCACTGAATTAACAGATAATCTTTATATTGGTATCTCAACTCACATCATGGAACATGTCAAAGAGACACATCTCCAAGAATGCTGTCACCGCTATAGGTGAAGAACGCATATCTATACTGACCGATCTGTCGAAGGACGCTCTGGCGGACGGAAGATGCGATCTTGCGAAAAGATATGTATCATTGGCAGGAAATATCGGCAAGAAGACCAGAGTAAAGATGCCTGAAGGATTCAAATACTGCAAAAAGTGCCTGCTGCCTCTTGTCCCCGGGATCAATTGCACAGTGAGACTGACCGGCGGGAAGGTAGTGACCAGGTGCCAGAACTGCGGCGGGTTGAAAAGGATGCCATATATAAGGGAGAGAAGAAAATGACGGAAAAGGAAGCAAAGAAAGAACTGATGAGACGTGCGAACGATCTCAGCCCCACTGTCCACGTGGGAAAAGAAGGGATAGACGAAGGCGTGCTGAATGAGATCGCCGCCCAGCTCAAGAAGGCCCGTTTGATTAAGGTAAAGGTACTGAGCACAGTTGACAGCGAACCCCAGGAGATCGCCGAGGTGCTTGCATCGTCCACCAATTCCGTCATAGTGGATGTCAGGGGAGGCGTGGTCGTGCTGACAGACAAACGCACTTGGTCTTCGCTCAGCCAGAAGAAGTTCTGAGGGATGATAATGCTTGACGTCAACATAATAAGGACACAGCCGGAAATGATCAGGCAGATGCTTATCAACAGGAACAGAGACACTGCTATCTTGGACAGATTCCTTTCCGCTGATTCTGAATGGAGATCGCTGACAGACGACAACAACCGTTTGAGGAAGGTTAGGAACGAGGTATCCATACAGATCTCCAAGATGGGAAAGGGCGATGAGAAGGAGGCCAAGGTCCTTGAGATGCGTGATGTCGGAGAGAAGATAAAGAACAATGACGCGAGGATGGTCGAACTGGACTCGATAAGAGAGGATTGCATACTCAACATCCCGAACATACCTCATTCGTCGGTACCGCTCGGAAAGGACAGCACAGAGAACGTCGTTGTCTTTGAGCGCGGAGAGAAAAAGAAGTTCGATTTCATTCCAAAACAGCATTGGGAGATAGCTGAAGCGCTGGACATCATAGATTTTGACAGAGGCGTGAAGGTCGCGGGCAGCGGATTCTACTGCCTTAAGGGAGACGGCGCGCGCCTTGAGCGCGCGCTGATCAACTTCTTCTTGGATACTCACAGGGATCAGGGTTACACGGAGGTGTTCCCCCCCGTAGTTGTGAACAAAGCCGCCCTTACCGGCACCGGGCAATATCCCAACCTGAAGGATGACATGTATTACATAGAAAAGGATGAGATGTTCCTTAACCCCACTGCAGAAGTGCCTATAACAAACTTATTCATGGATGAGATCTTCGAGAAGGATCAGTTGCCCGTATTATATACGGCATATCTTCCGTCTTTCAGAAGAGAAGTGGGGAAGCATGCCGATACGAAAGGGATCATAAGGGTCCATGAGTTCAACAAGGTCGAGATGGTAAGGTTCGTCCATCCGGACACATCTTATGATATACTTGAGAAACTGAGAGGGGACGCGGAAGAACTGGTAACGGCGCTGGGCCTTCCTTACCGCGTACTGCTGCTTTGCACCGGGGATATGAGTTTCTCGTGCTCCAAGTGTTATGATATAGAGTTGCATGCTCCGGCCAATGACGTATGGCTTGAGGCCTCGTCGTGTTCGAACTTTACGGACTTCCAGGCAAGGAGAGCACGCATCAAATTCAGGCCTGAACCTCATCTGAAGAGTGAGTTCATCCATACTTTGAACGGCTCGGGGCTCGCTCTGCCGAGGACAATGGTCGCTATCCTTGAGAATTATCAGAACAAGGACGGTACGGTGACCATACCGGAAGTTCTAAGGAAATACATGAGGGGACAAGAGATCATCGGCTAAACATCGCATGATGATTTTGGACAATTTCCATAGTAAAAGTTGGACAATTTCCATAGTAAAAGTTGGACAATTCCAACAACTATATCTACTGCCAGCTTTTTATCATAACTATGCCAGACAAATATGTAAAACGCATAGTGGACCCATATATCAAGGAGTACCTTGAATTGATGGGGGCCCTTCTCATTGAAGGTCCAAAATGGTGCGGCAAGACCAGGACAGCTGAAGAGTTCGCCAAGAGTATACTCTATATAAGGACTAAAAATCAAATCGAGTCTCTGAAACTGGCAATCAGCAATGGTGTGAACAACTCTCTTGAAGGAGATACGCCCAGACTAATAGATGAGTGGCAGAGCGTTCCCGAGATATGGGATGCTATAAAGTTCGAGGTTGACCACCGCCGAGGTAAAAGGGGGCAGTTCATACTGACTGGTTCTTCGACCCCTCCCAAAGACTCAGTGGTTCATTCGGGCGCAGGGAGGATAGCAAGAGTAACGATGCGCCCGATGAGTCTTTTTGAATCCGGAGAATCTAACGGGCAGGTAGCTCTGAGCAGCCTCTTCGAACTTGATGATAAAATCAGCATAGGCGGCTATTCAGAGCTTACAGTGGATAAGTTGGCCTTTGCACTAGTGCGGGGAGGATGGCCAGAGAGCCTCCGCGACATCTCCAGTAAGGCATCAAGGACCGCATCCGAGTATGTTAAAGCTATAATAAACTCTGATTTTTTCTGCGACGATGATAGCAAGAAGGATCCGGACTCCATCAGAAGGATCATCGAATCCATATCCCGCAACATTTCCACGCCCGCCAGCAAGGAGACGATTCGCAAAGGTGTCAACGGTGCAGATGGAAAAATGACCGACGTGACTCTCACAAACTATCTCAAAGCAATGGAAAGAATATTCTTCGTAGAGAATCTCCCTGCATGGAATCCCCACATACGCTCTAAGACCAGACTGATGAAAAGCATGAAGTGGCACTTCGCCGATCCCTCTGTTGCCACAGCCTCACTGAGAGCATCGTCCGACGCACTTCTCATGGACTATAACGCCTTCGGGTTGCTATTCGAGTCCCTGTGCGTGAGGGATCTGCGCATATACTCACAGCCCTTGGATGGCATGGTCAGTTATTTCTGCAACAAGAACGGACATGAGGTCGACATTATCGTGGAGCTTCCGGGAGGGAAATGGGGTGCAGTGGAAGTGAAACTCGGCGATGATCATATTAATGAGGGTGCGGCAAACCTTCTTAAACTTCGAGACGACATTGACCTAGAGTATATGAAACAACCATCATTCCTCATGGTGCTCACGGCTGGACAGTCCGGATACAGGAGACCGGATGGGGTGCTGGTCGTACCTATAGGGTGCCTGAGAGACTGAACTTTGACATAAGTTATCCTAAAATGATGTCCAAGCGCTCAAGGAGTTCCTTCGCTCCAATCCCCGCACCGCTACTCTCAAGCTTTCTCCTCAGTTCCTTCTCCCCTTCCTGCAAGGGCCTTGAAGAAATGCCATAGCATCTTGAGGCCTTTGCTTCAATGTATGCCGCCATGATATCGCAGGATTTGATGTCCTTTCCTGTCCTCTTTCCAAATTCTTCATTGTCTACGTCGACGAACGGCTCATAGACCATGAACTCTATCTCCTTATGCCATGACCTCGGGACAAGAGGCATTATCTTGGATTGGACAAGCTCTTTTTCATATGATTCAAGCAGATGCGCCAGACCGTCCACGTTCACCTTGATTGGGCTGATGACATCCTTCGTGAGGACCTCCGGGAGGTCGTGGAATAACGCAGTGTAATAATTATTGTAAATTTGCCTGCTGTCTGCTTTTCTGTCAAAATCATTGAGGAATATCATATCCGCTACCATGAGCGAATGACCGAGAACTGTGGTCTCCGGTACCCTCGGGGTCCTTGCCCACCTTTGCTGGAATCTGAGCTGGCCGATCAGATCGATGAAATCGAATGTTTTTTCGTCATTCATCTGTTTTCTGACACCGATCAGGTCCTTGTGCTGCATGATCTGCTCTTCGATCTCTTTTTTTGTTTGCTCGATGCCGTACATGGAACGGTTCGCATCGTATATGGTCTTGAACTCCCACCTTGTCGCGAGATAATGGGCCGCTCTGATGATATCGTCCTCCTTCGATCTTTTTTCCGAACGGAGGTAATCCTCCAGCCTTGATCTGAAAATGGGATCCGCATAAGGCACATTCTCATCGAAACATTTGATCACATATCTGTTGACCTCATCTGATTTTTCAGAGACGATCCTATGGAACACCTGCGGTTTAAGATCTGTCATTACGCTCCGCTGGATGAAAGAGAATAGAGAGTGTTCTATTATCTCGGTCCAGTCCAGTTCGATCCCTGTCTCCGTCTCCTCATATTTTCCGAGCACCCAAGCGATGGCTGCTTTGTGCGCCTGTTTATCAAGTTCGGTGAGATCGACCGTCCTGAGATGATCGTTCCACCTGTGCATATTGGCTGTGTCGAAGATCAAATAAAGCATATCTCCGTTCAAAGCCCTCTTCGCAGACATGTTGCACCTCAGCCGGAATATATGATCCGAATGTCGTCCTCGGAGCGGTCTCCGCAGTATTCCTCATGGACTGGCTCAGGTTCGTTGCTGGTGTAGCTGATCGCGTCGTCGGGGTCTGCGGTATAATCTATAAGGTAGCCGTCTTTGAGGTCGTTCGGTACAAGAGCGGCATCGTCCCTTATCTTCTCGAATCTTCGGAACTCTCTGTCCTCTTTTCTGAGCTTCCAGCCGTCTATGCTTATGAACACTGCCGAGACAATGATGAACACTATCCCTACGGCCATGAATATCTTCGATATTGTCATATCGGGCGGCCTGACGAACATCACTGTAAGGGCTCCGGCGACCAGCAGGATCATCCCGACAACGCTCAATACCGTCCATAAGGACGCGTCAACCCTGACCATGACTGCGTATTGCACAAAGAGTTAATAATGATACTTAGAAAAATAAATCAATATAATAGGCGGGCGATGACCCTTTATGAAGATGTCTGACAGGCTTGAATCCATTCCTATGTCGGGGATAAGGAAGATGTTCGACCTTGCCGGCCCGAATTCTGTCAACCTCGGCCTTGGAGAGCCGGATCTCGATCCTCCGAAGGAAGCCATCGAAGGAATGAACGAAGCGGCATTGAGAGGGCTGAACAAATACGGGCCGACCGCCGGGATCATGGAGTTAAGGAAAGGGGTCGCGGAATGGTTCTCAAGGTACGGCAGTATCTCCGCAGAGAACGTTATGATAACTCCCAGCGGTTCTTCGGCATTGCTTGAGGCTACGCAGGCTTTCATAAACCCCAATGATGAAGTGCTTGTTCCCAGCCCCGGTTTCGTGATATATTCTCCGCACACCGTGCTTGCCGGAGGCAAACCGCTGGAATACAAGCTTACAGATGGGACTTTCCTCCCCGATCTGGAGGATATCAAGAGACTTATTACAAAAAAGACCAAGATGCTGGTCGTGAACAGCCCCTCCAACCCGACCGGCGGCATGCTTGACCGAGAGACATACAAGGCGCTGCTGGACATTGCCGAAGAGAAAGATATAATGATACTTTCAGACGAGGTCTACGATGCTTACACCTATGAAGGAGAGCACTATTCTTTCATGGATCATCTTGACCGGGCTGTGGTCGTGAACGGTTTCTCCAAGATGATGGCAGTCACCGGCTGGAGAATGGGCGCCATTTTCTCGAATAAAGAGATAATGAACGATCTGATAAAGATGCAGTATCATGTCTGTGCCAGCCCCAATATGCCGGCACAGTACGGCATATTGAATGCGCTGCCTGTGATGGAGAGCTATCTCAAGAACGCAAGGAAGATATTCAAAGCTAGGAGAGACCTTATTTCTGAGCGCATAAACGATATTGACGGTATGCACATCGTGCCTCCCAGAGGCTCTTTCTACGCATTCCCTTCGTATGATCTTGATATCAGATCAGAAGACCTTGCAAATACGCTTGCGAAGAATGGTCTGATATGCACTCCGGGATCGGCTTTCGGAAAGTATGGGGAAGGCCATCTGAGGTTCTCGTACGCCGCGGATGAGAAGAAGATCAATGCAGGGATGGATATACTTGCAGACACTATGGGAAAACTGAGGAAATGATAAAATGGCAGAAAGGATCAATCTTGACGACCCGAATGCAGACCTTTTCGGTCTGAACGATGAGGAGATCTCCGAAGAGGAGATGGTTGATAGACAGTTATATGGGAAGACCCCGGGCAGAGTTGCCGCTCTTGCGGACCTTGTTTACGATCAAATGAACAAAGAGATAGACGGCATGGACCTCCCAGAGGAAGCAAAACGGAAGATGGTCTTCAGCATAACGGCCAACAGCGTGCTTGATCTGATATTTGACTCAAGTCCTATTGATCAGGGAATGGAGACCTCGTTCTGTTTCGATATGTACCTGGGAGCCTCGCTTACTAATAAAAAATTCAAAGTGGATCTATTCAAGGAGCTCGAACAGGCACTTTTGGGTGTGAAGAGAGAGGATTTCCAGGATGACGACACATATGAATTGGCACTTGCCGAATTCGAAGAGAAATGGTGGGAGATACCTCAGCCATTACTTGACAAAAGGACCCCGAACGATGCAATAATAGAAATGCTCTCTAAATACGGCCTGACAGAATGAGCGAGATCTCTGCTTCTGCCCCGGGTAAATTCGTCATTTTAGGCGAGCACGCTGTCGTTTACGGTAAGCCGGCGATCGCACTCGCCATTAACCGACGATTCTATGTGAACATAAAAAGAGATGATGAATTCAAGATCAACAATGAGGCCGCCGATCTCAACGCCAATCCTCATATGAAGTACATCTCCGGCAGGAACGATATGATCCCTGTCTCTGCGCAGATGGACAGCAAGATACCTACGGGCTCAGGGCTTGGATCGTCGGCTGCGCTCTCTGTCGCCTTCTCGGCCGCCATGCGCGCTCTCACAAACAGAAGTCTCGATGTGGAGGATATTGCGGAAGAAGCTTTTGAAGCGGAATATTTCAGTCAGGGAAGAGGGAGCCCAATGGATACTTCTGTCTCTGCGAACGGCTACGGGATAGCCCTGAACCTGTCCGGAAACGAGAGCGACCATCTTTGGGACATAAAAAAGAACGAGCACACCTGGAATATATCAAAGATCGAGATACCGGCCATGACATTTGTGGTCGGATATACCGGGATCAGGGCAGCGACCGGGCCTCTTGTGGAAAAGGTCAGGAAGTACAAGGACAGCAACCGTTTCGCTTCTGATGTGATAGATGAGATCGGACGGATAACCCTTGAAGGGATGGATGCCCTGCGTTCCGACGATGTCGTGAGATTAGGCGGACTTATGACAAAGGACCATAAACTCCTCTCTATCCTCGGCGTGTCCTCAAATGAGCTGAACAAACTTGTCAACGCCTCCCTTCCTTATGCATATGGCGCGAAGCTCACAGGCGCGGGAGGGGGCGGAAGCATGGTGGTCTTGACGGACCAGCTGGATAAAGTATGCGAGGCCATATCCTCCCACGGCGGAGTGCCGATCGTTGTAAAAACAGGCGTAGAAGGGGTAAGGGTCTCAGTAAAAAGTGAATAAGTGGCTTTCGCCACGTTTTTTTTAAATCAGGTCTTCGAAGCCTTCGACTACCTTCGGGAACTTTTCTTTGACCACTTTGAGAAGGTTGTAGACGTTGACCTCTTTGATATCAGAACCCGAGATCAGTTTGACCAGCTCGTCGATGGTCTCATCGTCAAGCTCGGCCAGCCTTTCTTTGGCCATCCAGTTCCTGTAAAGCTTGTCCTCCATCCTGTCGCGCCACATCTTCTCGTAAGGCATGAGCGCCTCTTTGGAGAAATCTCCCTTTTTAGCGCACTCGGTCAGGACCAGCCCTGCGTACATACCTGTTCTGCATGCGTGGCATATCCCGCCTCCCGTGATGGGATCTATTATCCTCGCGGCGTCTCCTACAAGAATGATGTTATCATCAACTGCGCAGTCGAGCCCTGGGCAGGTCGAGACCATGCCGGCGACAACCTCAACAGGCTGGCTGTTCTTGAATCTGGGATCCTCTGCAATGAACTTGTCGAGATATTTTTTAGGTTCGCCGTTCTTGCATAATTTTGCCATAACTCCGATACCTACATTGGCTACACCCCTGCCTTTGGGGAAGATCCAAAGATATCCTCCAGGCGCTATCGAGGTTCCGATATTGAACTCACAGTACTCCGGATCGATATCGGCGTTCACCATCCTGTATTGAAGGCATGAGTCGATGTCATTCATGTCCAGCTTGGTGTCGATGCCTGCCCATCTCCCTACCTGAGATTCATATCCGTCGGCGGCGATGATGGCTTTGGCGAAGATCTCGATCTCTTCGCCCATGCTCTTGGCTTTTATTCCGACCAGCTTTCCATTCTTCCTGATGACGTCTGTGCAAGAGGTGCGCATCATTATCTTCGCGCCCGCTTCGGCTGCGTCTCTGGCCAGGGCCTTATCGAAAAGGTGCCTTTCCAGAACGTAACCGACTTCCGATCCCGCATGACTCTCATCGAGCTTGAATTCGTATCCGCTTGGCGATCTTATCACGGCGCCGACCATGTCTGCACATATCCATGCCGGGTCCGGCTCTATTCCGACCTCTTCCAGCCATTTCTTGGATACGCCCTCGGCGCATCTCAGGGGTGCGCCTATTTCGGCCTTCTTTTCGATCAGTATGGTCCTGAGGCCTCCTTTGGCACAGAACTTTGCCGCCATGCTTCCGCCGGGGCCCGCCCCGACGATGACTATGTCGCAATTATAGGTCTTCATTTCTTCCCCTCCATTGACAGTGCATGGACCGGGCAGATCTTCACGCATCTTCCGCATTTGTTGCATTTGATGCTGAACTCCAGAACGAAATCGTTAAGGAATATCGCATTTACCGGACACGATCCAACGCATCCTCCGCAGTGCAAACATTTGTCTAAATCTACAATCATTCAAGTCCCCCCCTTGACAGAGTCCGGCCTTTGTTCTTCTGGCACTATCAGTGCTGCCTCGAGCTCTGCGGCTTCTTTCTTGTGTTTCTCCTTCCATTCGGCCAACGGCACCGAGAATTTGTCCTCGACTGCCTTGCGGTATTCCGGTCCCCCGTTATAGGCGCAGAAGGGGATCACCTGACAATCCGGGGTGATATAGTGGACCCCACAGCGCCTTACTCTCTCCACATCATAGTTATGCATGTCCTGGAAGTGCATCCCGCCGAAGAACATCACTTTCCATGAGAATGAGGCCAGGGCCTTCTTCGATCTTTTGCTCATAACGCTCGACATCATCTTGACGAATTCTTTCTTCTTCATCCCACCGGGCAGGTTCTCTTCCTTGATGGATTTATTCAAAAGTTTCAGAAGTTTCACCGCGTATATCTTCTTGAAGATCGCCTTCTCCGCTTTTGATGATATTTCCTGAAGGCCTTTAGTGAACTCCTTTACATCAATGAATCTCGGGAAAGGCGTGACCTTCCCTTTCTCATCCATGAAAACATATGTCGCGATTCCGCAGTGCGGATGCGTTGTGAACGTAACCTTGTTCTGGTTCAGAATGATGGATGCAAAGTCCGATATCGGTGCCACTACCGGCACCGGATACCAATCATCCTTTGTTGCATATCCGGTCTGCTCGTCGAATGCTTTTACAAGATCTGGCAATGTGAACCTTCCTTCCGACAGTTCCTCTCCGGTCATCCTTCCCGTAAAGGCCACAGGCTGGAAGTTTATCCCGCGTATCACGTCGGAATTATCAAAGGCGAACTTTACCATATCTCCGATCTGATGGTCATTCATCCCTTTGACAATGGTGGGGACCAGGACAATGGACGGGCATGCTCCGACCTCATCTCTAAGCTTTCTGCAATTGGCTATGACGTCAAGCTTCACCTGATACATCTTCCTGTCCCTTGCGCGAAGGTAGATGTCGTCGGTCAACCCGTCAAAAGAGAGATATATCGTGTTGAGTCCCGCCAGAGATGCTTCTTTCAGAAGGTCGTACTTTTTGGCAAACTCTATTCCGTTGGTAGCTGCCTGCACCTGAGCGAACTCCCTGTCCTTTGCAGCCTTCACAACTTTGACAAAGTCCGGATGTACCGTCGGCTCTCCCCCGGAGAACTGTACAGCGGTGCATTTTATCGGCTCCTCTGCCCTGAGCGCATCCAGCATTTTCAATATCGTTTCATAATCTGGTTCGTATACGTACCCCTGCTGATTCGCATTCGCGAAACAAATGGGGCAGTTCATGTTGCATCTGTTGGTGAGGTCCACATTCGCAAGGGCGGAACATGTGAGCATGTCCACTCTTTGACCGTCGATGAACACATGGACATTCTCTCCTTCCTTCAGGTTCTTGTCCATGGGATTTCGAAGTCCGATGCCGTCGTGGGCGAACTCTTCCGCTTTCAGGAAAAGCTCTGTATCGGACCAATAGACATCACAGAATTTCCCATGCTCCGGACAGGTCTTGTCCATGAAGACCTTGCCGCCCTTATCATATAAGGTCGCGTCAAGGATCTTTCCGCATTCCGGACAGACAGACGATGTCTTTTTCGGAAGCCCCTTCTTAACTGCATAATTCTGCATTGTTGAAGTCATTGTACCAAGCCTTAAACCTCCTTACAACCTATAATACTTCCCCTCTTCATGCGCACGCGTTACCCCGCAATTACCCCCTAACTGTAATTCTTACCTTTATCTGGATAGCTGAGGTGGTAACCTCAGAATAACATGAAACGAACGATCAAAGGACTCAAACGGTCGAATGACGGCAGTATGCCGTTCGTCGCCATTGCCGTAGTACTTCTGTTGCTTGCATCCGCGTACGGGGTGATGATATCGCAGGCCAAGGAGATCGGAGAGACCGCAGACAACATAGTGACGGAGTTGGGTTCGCTTGATTCGTCGATAAGGGATACGGAAGCGTTTGTGGAAAGAGGGCTCGGCGAGCTCATATTCGAGATAAGCACGGACCCTGAAGGAGGCCCGCTTGAGAACCGGTCCAAGATGTTCAAAGAACGTTCCGTTGCGTGGATGAATTCCCATTTCCCCTTTGCGGACAAAGGCATATCTGTTTCCGTCAGGGATTTCGAGTTCGACCTGATGGCCGAATCTCTCAAAATGACATCTTCCGACGCTTTTGCGGACGGTTTTACGCCTTCGTACCTGAAAGCGACCGGGCATTATACGGCAAATTTCATATCCGGCTCAGGAACGGTCCTGAGGACGACCGAGGTCCTGACAGACGGAACATGCGCTTTGCCCTTGGTCGCAGAGCAGGGGTCGCTGTTCGACCAGATGGTCTCCAGCGACGGTTCCGCGCTGTCGCAGATGATGATGCATCAGCTTACGACGCTCGCCCAGTACAGGGTCTTGAACGGATACGGTGCGCTCGGAGAGTATGGGAGCATGGGCACCATGTCGATAATAACCGCGGAGGACGTCAAGGCCGCATACGAAAGTTCGATGAAGGTCCTTCGCCTGCTTGTCTTCCGCTGCGCATCGGACGGACTGGATGCAGATATGGAAAAAATAGACATTGCGGACTGGTTCGTATCCGGGAACAACCATATTGAGATCGATCTTTCCGCGGTATATTCTCAGGCGCTGATCTCAATAATGGACGATCTGGCACTGAAGTGGTTCGATTACCTGTACGGTAACATTCTCCTGGACGGAGCAGACATGCTCCTTGACGGCCTCTGGAACGCTTGGGACTCTTTGAGGGGGTTCTTTTCGGGGAAGAATGAGTTCACCGCAGCACCGTATATCGAACGCGTGATCGCCGATAACGGATCGGATCTCAACACATACAGATATCTTTTCAGCGGGAAGACGGCCTCGATACGGTTCTCCGGGATCGATGTCAAGATCGGCGGCGGCAGTGTATCGATACCGTCGATGGTCATCTCTCCGGCCTATCCTTCGGTCGACCTGATGTCATGGAATGGGATATCTAAATTCAGAAGCGTTTACAGAGCCGACACGAACGAGATAAGAGATTGGATACAGAACATAATCAACACCGCGGCCGTGAGCGTGGGGACCTCGAAGGCGCTGGGCACCATAAAGATACCGATAGACCCCAGCGACGGCGAGAGTTTCATGGAGTCGGTCTATAAAGCAGTCGATATTGCCCTAAGGGATGGGAATTCCGAGGTGGACCGGATCATGACGAGCGCCATCAAGGATCAGAGGATATCCGACCCGTTCTATTCGGCGATATTCCGGGTCATAACGGAGAACCGCGACAAGATATACGGCACCGATTCTTTCAGAGATAACATCAGATCCTCCGTCATATCGGCGCTTACGTCTTTCCTTGATAAGAGCGGCGTCGTTTTCGATAATGAGGATATCCTCAGAATGGCCGATGTCATCCTCAACGGCAATGATGTCCGAGGGGCGATAGATCAATATGAGGCCGCGGTGGACGACTGCCTCGACGGTTTAAGGGCGCTTGCAGATGTTCCAGCAGGAAAATCAGGGGTCATAAAGGACATCTGCACGACCATATTCAGAACGGGAGTGCTCGCCGTCGATCTCGCAATAAACGTCCCGGAAAGGATCAGGACGCTTTGCAGGGAGGCGATCGAGAACACGAACATCAACGCATACAGCGGACTCATGGACCTGCCGGGCACAGATTGTTTCAACCTCACCGGTTCAGACGGGAACACCTCCATTGAAAAACTGTCATTTTCGTACGCATCCTCTGTGAAAGTACAGGTCAAAGGACCGAACGATAATCTCTCGGACTGCGTGCATTACGTCGGTTTCAACGATGATACGGGCGCATCTTTTGCCACTGCGTTCTCCGTCAGGGTGGAAGATCGTATCGAATACACCGTAAAAAGTTCAGGAGTGCTCGAATCGGCCATGGGCGTTTCGGATTCTGTGTCTAAGGGGTCTTCCGAGATCTGTATGGATCTGAAGATAATCGTTGCGAGCGGATGGGGGCTTGCGGGCGTGAAGGATTACGTTGCGAGCAACACTCTTCTAGTGGATGTATGGAACGCCCTCATCAAGCTCCTTTCGCCTATCCTGGAGCCTCTCAGAAAGGTCATGTCGATGATCATGGATGCTCTCTCGGTATTGAACTCGGTTTTGATAGAGGTAGCGAAATACGCCGCAACCATAATAGAAAAACTGTATCAGAAACTGATCGAGCCTCTTGAGGCCCTCGGCAGATTCATCGAAGAGAAGCTGGAAGGAATATTCAACGCAGTGCTGGAGAAAGCGGTGGATGCCGTCCAGTGGATAGTCGGCATCGATATGTCGAAACAAACGGTCGGATTCACTTTCATGGGATTCACGGTCACATTCACAACGAAATTATCCACGCTTGCAAGCAACACAAAGACGCTGCTTACCGTCACCATGAGCTGCGTCATTCAAAAGATAACCGTTTCAGGCTCCATTACGATAAAGCAGAGAGGTTCGGGCCCCAGTAAGGAGCTTCTCTTTACCGGCAACGCCGGGATCGCGGGAGAGAACTGGAGCGTTTCCGCGGAGATCGACCCGGTCCTGAAGTCCACCAGCCACCTGCTTTCCATCAACGGTCATGTCAAAGGAGTGATGTTCGATGTCATACTCCCCGATCTTGTCCAATATCAGCATGCCGACTTCACGCTTTCGGACATACCGGCAATAGGCACGATGCTTTCGAACATACCTCTGCCGATACCCGGTCTGAAAGCATCCATCGATGCGGGCGTGGACCTGAAATATAATATACCGTTCAAAACAGGGATCCTGATCAACGAATTCGAGCTGAATCCTCCGGGGGATGACAGGGATAACGAATGGGTAGAACTGTTGAACGCGACGAAATCCAAGGTCGACCTCAACGGCTATACGATAAGCGCGAGCTCCGACCCAAAAACAAAGGTCTATACGATCAAGGGCCTGACGCTGTCCCCCGGACAGAGAGAGGTGATCACCCTCCCGGGATTGTTCCTGAATAATTCAGGCTCATCGCTGCTTTCGGCCGGAGAATGCGTTATTCTGAAGTCTCCGAGCGGGGAAGAGGTGGACAAGACCCCGGCAAAGAAGGATTCCGCAAACGACAGCCGCACCTGGCAGAGAGTGGCCGACGCCGCGATAGACTGGGCGTTCGCCGAGGGTACTCCCGGTACAAGCAATTGCGGAGGATTGTTCGGCGGCGAGATGGTAAAGGCGCAGATCATCAAGATAATGAAGGATTCAGCGGTAAAGACCATGGGAAAGATGAAATCCCTCAAGAGCACCGACGACCTCGGGGCGTTCCTTAAGGTCGCGATCCATGATGCGATAGATACGGGGATCGGGATGCTGGCCGCTTGTCTCGTGGAGGCTTCGGTGTTTGTTTCGATAGACATAACGGATGCGTCCTCCACTATGTGCACAGGGGTGAGGATCTCCTTGTTCATCAACTCGGGATTGATCGAAGAGACCCTGAAATATCTGGTCGGAGAGATAGAATCGATACTTTTGAACGTAGAGAACCCGTACGGCCTCAAACCTCTGGAGATCCTGACCGACAATCTGTATCTGGGGGTGACCGTCTATATGGGTCTGACCTCTCCGAAATTCCTGAAGAATGTAGACATCTATCCGAAGGTCAAGCTTGGCATCCATATCGACTGCAATATGTCCGCTCTCTGCAGGCTGATCGGCAGCGACATCGGAAAATGGAGGGTCACCGCGGGAGTGATCATAATGGATTGCCCGACACCGCTCATCCCTCCGGCGCTGAAGGCGAATCCCGCGCTTGAATCGGACCTCTGGCTCTTAAGAGCCACCTTCACTTCGGTGTGATATTCCCATGAACAAAGCGCTATTCAAAAAGGGGGGCATCCATGTTTAATTATAGGTGATGCATATAACCCCGTATGGCCGGAGCGAGCTTCAGGATACCGACCGTCCTTTCTGCGGATGAACTCATGGATAAGTCGTTCAAGAGAGCATCTAAGATCTCTAAAAAAGGGTCGGATGCGTTGGATGGTAAGAAAAAAACGGCTTTGGCCAAGGTGACCGCTTCAGGGGATATCGTTACAACAACTCTGATCGGATACATCAATAAATTCCCAAGATTTGACAAAAGAGAGGATTTCCTTCCGGAATTGGTGGATCTGGTGATAGGTATCGACAGATACAAAAAAGCACTTGGCGCTCTGAATTGGGCTTCTAACCGGATAGATAAGCTGAAGAATGATTCTCTCAGAGATATAAGAGGAACAAAGGACCCCGCAATGATAGAAGGCATCAAGAACAGTTTCTACGGAAGGATGTCGTCCTACATCAAAAGGATCGATGACGACCTCCTTTTTCTGCAGGAAGCAAAGAACAAGTTCAGAAAGCTTCCGGCCGTGGACCCTAATGTGCCGACGGTCGTGGTCGCCGGCTTCCCCAATGTAGGCAAAAGCAGCCTTGTGGCGAAACTGAGCACGGCAACCCCTCAGGTCGCGCCGTACCCATTCACTACAAAGGGGATAGTGATAGGGCATGTGAAAGACGATTGGAGGATGTTCCAGATGATCGACACCCCCGGCCTTCTTGACCGCGAGTTCGAGGACAGGAACGATATTGAGAAACAGGCGGTCTTGGCGCTCAGATATCTGACGGATATCATGGTGTTCATACTCGATCCTTCGGAAACATGCGGCTATGACATGAACAAACAGAATGCTCTCCTTGAAACAGTGAATACGAACTTCTCAAGCATTCCGATCATTGTCGCGGAGAGCAAAAGCGATGTGCTGAAAAGAGGAGGAGAGAACATCAGCTTTTCAGCCGAGACCGGCGAGGGCATGGAAGAGTTAAAAGAAAAGATCTTAGCCCTTGCGAGGACCGCTTTCAGAGAGAAAGCGGCCGGTTCGGAGGAAATCTGAGATGGGAGAGATCGCTGCCAGCGATGATATGAAGGAATACTTCAGATTACTTTCAGAAAAGAACAGTGAATGCTACAGGGTCGCCGAAGCGGCGAGAAAACTTGGCCGGGATCCTGAGACATTCGTTGAGATACCTCAGGCAGAGGATCTCGCCTCAAGAGTGGAGAAACTCCTGAAAGATTACAATGTGGACGGCGTCGCGAACGATATCCGCAGGCTTACGGAAAAGCATGGGAACCGCGAGATAGTAGCGCTGATGATAGCCAAAGAGATCGCGAAGAAGCCCGGAGAGAGTCTGGAGAAGATCGTTGACAGGGCTGTAAGGGTGGGACTCGCTGTTCTGACGGAAGGGATACTTGTGGCGCCTCTCGAGGGGATCGCAGATACAAAGATCAAGACCAATGCCGACGGCTCTTCTTACATTGACCTTATGTTCGCCGGACCTATACGAGCGGCAGGCGGCACGGGACAGGCGATGAGCGTCCTAATAGCGGACATGGTGCGCCAGGCTCTCGATATCGGCAAATATATCCCCACCAAAGAAGAGATAGCAAGATTCAACGAAGAGATACCATTATACAAACAATGCCAGCACCTTCAGTTCTCACCGACCACTCAGGAGATAGAGCTGATAATCAAGAACTGCCCCATATGCATCGACGGAGAGGGGACGGAGACGGTCGAGATATCTGGATACAGAGATCTGCCCAGGATCGAGACGAACCGTGTAAGGGGCGGTGCGTGCCTCGTAATAGCCGAGGGGTTATGCCAAAAAGCCTCAAAACTAAAGAAACACGTGGATAAATTGAACATTGAGGGCTGGGAATTCATCGGAGAATACCTTGAAGCGCATAAAAACACGGATGCAGAGAAAGATGCGCAGAAGGGAAAGGGCGTGCAGCCCTCGAAAACATATCTTAAGGACCTTGTCGCCGGAAGGCCGATCTTCGGACATCCGTGTGCGGTCGGCGGATTCAGATTGAGATACGGCAGGGCAAGGACCGCCGGCCTCGCCGCGCTGGCATTCAACCCTGCAAGCATGTATGCGATGGATGAGTTCATGGCGCTCGGCACCCAGGTCAAGATCGAAAGGCCGGGTAAGGCCTGCGTCGTTACGCCGTGCGATATCCTGGACGGGCCGTATGTATTGCTCAGGAACGGCAGTCTTGTACACTGCCAGACAAAAGAGGAGATCATCGCCGTCCGGAAGGATGTGGCGGAGATCGTCGATAACGGGGAGATCCTGATCCCGTTCGGCGAATTCAGCGAGAACAACCACCCCCTTGTACCATGCGGGTACCCGCTGGAATGGCACAGAGAAGAGATGCTGTCCAAGACCGAGCTTCCAGATGATTGGGAGGACCCGACCTATGAACGCGCAAAGGAGATGTGCGCGCAGTTCGGCATCCCTCTGCATCCGAAATACAACATGTTCTGGTATGATATTCCGATAGAGAAACTGAAAGATCTCAGAAGCAAGATAATTTCGGGCGGGAATCTCAATAAGAACCTGACGATCCCCAATGAACCCGTCACAAAGAGGGCCCTGGAGGATCTTTGTGCGACACACTGCGTCTCCGGGAACAATATCGTCATTGACGAATTGTACTCAATGCCGCTGCTGGATGCGCTCGGCCTCTGTGCAAAGGACGGAAAGATACAGTCTGTAAGAGAGCTTGACGGCGAAGATACACTGTCCGCAATAAGCGCGGCGGCGGGATTCGAGATCCGCGCTAAGGCAACAACCCGCATAGGAACGAGGATGGCCCGCCCGGAGAAGGCAAAGGAAAGAGAGATGTCGCCTAAAGTCCATTCTTTGTTCCCCGTCGGAAGAGACGGGCAATACGGCAGGGACATCGACTCGGCCATAAAGGCATCAAGAAACAAACCCCCCAATCTCAATCAGCCAACGGAACCTGTGCTTAGCATCGAGGTCGGAAAAAGAATGTGCCCTAAGTGCGGGACCATAACATTCCGTACATGGTGCAGGGAGTGCGGAGATCACACTTTGGCATCGACCGCGAAGAAAACGTACAGCAGCGGCGGTCCGTCCATGATCAGCATCAACCTGCGTGATGAGTACCGCAAGGCACTCTCGAGCGTCGGCGTGGCAGAGCTCGATGAGCTCAGGTGCGTTGAAGGGCTTATCTCAAGATCGAAGACCCCGGAGATACTTGAAAAAGGGATACTCAGAGCAAAGAACGATGTGTCCGTGTATAAGGACGGCACAATAAGATATGATATGACGGACGTTCCTTTGACCCATTTCAGACCAAGAGAGATCGGCCTCAGCGTGGAGAAGGCGATCGAACTCGGATACCACCGTGATTGGAACGGGGAGCCTCTCACAAGTGAGGATCAGCTGTGCGAGCTTAAGGTCCAAGATATAATCCCGTCAAAGGATTGCGGAGACTTCCTCATAAAAGTGTCCAAGTATCTGGATGATGAATTGGAGAAACTGTATGGCCAGAAAAGATACTACAATGTCAGCAATCGGCATGAGTTGATAGGACATCTGACCTTCGGGCTGGCGCCGCATACTTCCGGCTGCATATTGTGCCGCATTATCGGATATTCGGATATCAGAGGATGCTACGGCCATCCTTTCTTCCATGCCGCGAAAAGAAGGAATTGCGATGGCGACGAGGATTGCGTGATATTAGCCCTTGACGGCCTGTTGAATTTCTCAAGGTTATATCTTCCTGACAGAAGGGGCGGGCTTATGGATGCCCCGCTTGTTCTAACCACAAGACTGGATCCCAATGAGATCGACAAAGAGGCTCACAACATAGACTGCCTCAGAAGATACCCGCTTGAATTTTACAAAGCTGCGATGGAGATGCGCGATCCGAAAGAAGTGGAAAAGATGATGGATCTCATCAGTGGGCGCATCGGGACCATAAAACAATACGAAGGACTCGGTTTCACTCACGACACCCCAGATATCTCCGAGGGCCCCAAGAATTCTTCGTACACGACATTGGAGTCAATGACAGACAAAATGGATGCGCAGCTGGAACTGGGAAAAAAGATACGCGCAGTGGATGAAAGGGACGTCGCCACTAAAGTGATCAATAAACACTTCCTGCCGGATATGGCTGGCAACCTCAGGAGTTTCAGCACGCAGATGGTCAGATGCACCAAATGCGGAGATAAATACAGAAGGATGCCTCTGTCGGGAACATGCAAATGCGGGAATCAGCTGACCCTTACGGTGCACGAGGCCAGCGTGAAGAAATATCTGGAAGTGTCGAAAGAGATCAGCGACAAATACGAACTTGATGAATACACAAAGCAAAGGATATTGATCCTCGAAATGAGCATGAACTCTGTGTTCAACAACGATAAGGTCAAAAATTGCAAACTGTCTGATTTCTATTGAAAAATAATAAAGACGGGCTTGCGCCCGGATAATATCAGGCTTCTCCGATGTGGGCAAAAGCTTCTTCTGATTCTTTGGAGAGGATCTCCATCGCTTTATCGATGATCTGCTTTGCCGTAAGGGAGCCGTCTGTCTCATATTTGAAGTAGAAGTTCGTATCGTCAGCGTCGACGGTGACCGCCCCTCTGGAAACGACCTCGCATTCCCTGCACAGAGAGCAGTTCAGCGAATCCTTTGCCTTCAGCTTGCCGTTCTTGACCTCGAATACGCCTCTCGGACATACTTTCAAGCACTTGAGTACGTTGGAATCGCCGGCCTTTTTCTCATCGACAGACACTTTCGGAAGATACTTGTACCCAACACCGAAAGCGGCTTGCCACTTCGCGTGTTGTCTGGCTGTCCCCATCACTGCTGTCGCATAGATGAGTACTGCCTGTCCGCCTGTGAGCTCCGCGATCGGGATGAACTGATCCTTCACCGCAAGGTCGGGATTCCCGAGGGGCATCATGTCGCCGGAAAGCACGGTGCACGGCCCTATTTTGTTAAGGCTGTACATTATCGTGCAGCTGGGACACCCTTCCCCTCCGCAAACGCAGTCCTTCTGGAAAGTGAAGAGCTCATAGTCTGTTGGTACGGGTATCATTCCGAGCCTGTGTGCTACGATCTCATCGAATAGAGGAGTTACGCTCTCATACTCTTTGTCTTCCACCATTATGGGTCCAAGGTGGAACTCCACTTTATCGATGGCCATTTTAGGGATATCGGTAAGCATGGTCCTTCTGAGTGCATTCGCCATGGCAGGAGAGGAATTCTTCAGTATGAATCTGCCCTTCATCTCCTCCATTTCGAGTATCTCTATTTCCATGGGAAAGCCTCCTCAGACCCTGCGCCCTCTGCGACCGCCTTTCTTCTTGGTGCCGTCGTGCGGGATCGGTGTGACATCTTCGATGCGTCCGATCTTCAGCCCGGCCCTCGCAAGAGCACGGATGGCCGCCTGAGCACCTGGTCCGGGAGATGTTGACTTGTTTCCGCCGGGTGCGCGCACCCTGACGTGTATCCCGACTATGTCCTTCTCTTTGGCGACCTCGGCGATCTTCTCCGCTGCCTTCTGTGCGGCATAGGGTGAAGATTCATCCTTTGCCTGTTTAACGACCATTCCTCCAGTGACCTTGCCTATTGTCTCGGCGCCGGTTATGTCTGTAAGGGTGATCATAATGTTGTTGTAACTTGCAAATATGTTCGCTATTCCCCATTTAGCCGTCATCAGGCCTCACCATCCTCAAGTGTTATTCCCGCTTCGTTCGCATCGGCCTTCGCTTTTTCAGCCGCTTCCTTGTCAGCCTTCGCTTTGATCTCGGCCTTGACTGTCGCGTTTGCCGCCGCCTGCTCTGCAGATATCCTCATCGGGTGCATCTCATCCGTGAACGGAGAAGCATCATTGTATGTGACCGATGCTTCCTCTTCCCTGCTGACGATGTATCCCGGAACAGTGACCCTGTGGCCGTTGATGAATATGTGGCCGTGCGTGATCATCTGTCTTGCCTGCTTTATTGTCGTTGACAATCCTTTCTCGAAGACAACGGTCTGAAGCCTTCTGGAGAGGATCTCGTGCTCCGAAAGAATGAGAACGTCATTCAAGTCCGAACCTGTGACCGGCAGCAGTCCCATACGCGAACACTTCTTGATGAGCGCGTCTGTCTCGACCTTTGCCTGTGCGTCCCCTCCTCTGAGGCGGGCCTGCAGTTCCCTGGACTGTTTCCTGAAGTTTCTCAGGATCGTCTGTGCCTTCCATACTTCGGTCTTGTTCTTAAGTCCGAATTCGCGGACGATCTCTACTTCTTTCTTTATTCTCTCTCCCTGCCACGGGTGGGAAGGTGTATCATAAGATTTGCGTGAAAATTTTGGATCTCCCATTCATACCACCTCAGGATGATTTCCTCTGGACACCGATCGTAAGTCCCTTCCTTCCGTTGGAACGGGTCCTCTGACCTCTGACCTTGTGTTTGGTCTCATGCCTTATGCCGCGGTAGCAACGAATCATCTTCATTCTGTTGATGTCGTCCTTCTGGATTATGTCAAGTTCGTTTCCGATAAGGTGCATGTCCGCTCCCGTCTCATAATCCATCTGCCTGTTGACCGCCCAGTGCGGTGCATACTCGAAATATGTCAGAACAAGACTCTCAAGCTCTTTGACCTTCTCGTCAGAAAGTGTTCCTATTTTTGCGGTCGGTTCGACTTTAGCCTTTTTCACAACAATCTGTGAGACTCTTTTTCCTACGCCTTTGATGCTTTGAAGCCCGATCACTGTTCTCTTCTGACCATCGATATCGCTGTTCGCGATACGAACTATGAAGTTGAAGTTCTCGTCTTCAGCCGCTGGCGCGTCCTTCTTTGGTTTCGCCATTTTTATTCCTCCGTAAATGTTCCCCGAGGGGATGTACTCAAGCGCCTTGTCCTTCTGGACGCGCTCTCAGTGTTCGTCAGAGACGGGTCCTGAGTTTACGTTGTGGTTGAGATTATGTCCTCCTTATTAAAGGTTAGTATATAGGGGCTGACGTCCCGCCGATAACAATTAACGCTGGCGCATGCAGACGCAACGATTCCTGGCCTCATGTCATTACCGCTAATCCTCTCCCCAGGAACCCCGCAAAAATACACACGACGGCATTCATCGCAAAGACAACGAAGGTCATTCCGAGCATGCTGTTGGATGAGAACTGGATCATCTCAAGAGATACCGATGACATGGTTGTGAAAGCTCCGAAGAATCCTACAAAAAGAAGAAGCCTTGTCGTCTCGCTCATATCCAGGAACTTGAAGAAGATGAAACAGATCAGGAAACATCCGATGAAGTTCGCAATAAAAGTGCTCCATGATATCGGTTCTGAGGGGGCCGCCAAAGACACGCCGTATCTCAAGACAGCGCCGATGGCCCCGCCCAGAGCCACCATCGCGATCTGAAACAGCTGCTCACTCCCCACAATTGCCCCATTCTGTCATAGGATATAAACCCGGTCGGTCTGTGTATTTTTGATAAAAAGACTTTTCTGATGATGGATTCAGTTTGGTTTCCGATTTTTATCTTGCCTGAACACTCTACGCTGCATTTAGGCAAGATAAAAAGGAAGTAGTTTCCCCAGGAGACATATGTGAAAAACATCTTGCGATCCTTACACTTTTTTCACTCACGCCCCGTCTTAACTTCTTCTGCATTGCATGATCTTTCTGTCATGGATGAAAGATTGTTCAGTTTTTATTTATAAACGGGGTTTACATTTATAGGTTAGCCTCTTTATGGCTTGATTTTGGCTATGAGCCTTTCACGGCCTGTGGTGGGTCTCAATCCGCCAAAATCAATCTTATTCTGCGTCAAATAAAGTTCCTGAATATCCAACTAATAAAAAGGAAGAGGTTTCAGGAGTACAAGACAGAAACTGTTTATGTTTTTCACCCTAACTTGGTAAGTTGGGGTGAAAATTTAAACGACCTACTTACAATTATAAGTCGGCCTCCTGGTGACTTGATGTCGGCCGTGAATTTTATGACCTGAGGATAGATTTTGATTCTCGTCAAAATTGGTTTTTTTTCTCTTCCAAAAAATATTTCGCACGAAATAAAAATGAGATGAAGTAGTTTGTTTTAAGCTGTTAAGTCTACGTAAGTCGTCTGTCCTTTGTAAATTGTGATGGTTTTCTGACTGTCTTCCGAGCCGAACGTGTTGTATTGATGGACCTTTACAGTGTAGCTTTTTGAATTAGGCTCGTTTTTCTGCCAAGTATAGTTCTTTGATATCGTATAACTCCCATTTTGTTCTATCTGGACCGTATCTGTTTTTTCTCCATCGAAGTAGATGTCATATGACGATCTGAAAAAATTATTCGAATGGACCGTAAGAGTTATCGTTGATTTTTGTTCTACTGTTATTTTCTCATCGTTTGTGTTCGATGCTGCTATTCCAATCCCTATGATCACTATCACAAGAACGGCGATTATCACAATCGCCACAATCACTCCAGTATTGCTCTTTTTAGGTTCCGGTGCTTTTACCGCTGCTGTATTCGCAGGATCTCCTTCCGTCGTGGTTTCAGCCCCCCTAATAGTAAATCATCAGAACCGATTTTAACCTATGTGTTAGATTGGCAGGATATATAGCTCTCTAATTGGCGCAAAACACTCGGTATTGCATGATATGTGACAAAAAACAAGGCATATTGGGAGTGCCAAGAATGTATGTGGGCGCCTCATGCTTATTTGGTTAGATCGTTTGAATCCGATATTCTTCATGCAATGTTGTTAGAATTCTCAGCACTTATCAACGATCTGCGAACTCAGATCTTGACTTATATCCATTTTTGAGTGCTGGCTATGGAGTGTTAGTGCCGACGACCGGATTCGAACCGGTGAACTCCTACGAGAATGGATCTTGAGTCCATCGCCTTTGACCAGGCTTGGCAACATCGGCTTATTTGGATGTGTAGTGACAAATGATAGATAAACCTTTACGGAAGGGTCGTGACCTCTGCCCTCTCGCCTATTATGTAGAACGTATGCTCGTGCTGAGAGACGATCCCCTTTTTTATCTCTACCATTGTGGCATAACTTGTGAGCACGCCGTGTCTGACCAGATTCTTCACATGCTTCTCCGCGTCCGGGAAATCGCAGCTTCTTGCGCAGAAGGGGAATGTTTTGAATTCGGCCTTTGCGTATTCGAAGAACTCCTGAGCTTTCGGATCCTCCAATTTCCTTTCCCTGCGTATCCTCACGATATTGCCTGGCTGGCCGTCGGTGACCACTCCTACTCCGTTCGTGGCAAAAGGTTCGATAGCAACTACCATCCCGGGCATGAGTTTCTCCCTGTTGCCGTCATCATA
>Ga0123357_10001474_pt1 | contig 25016 bp, 23 predicted proteins | sample TergutEmb28metaG_FD_89873 | JGI IMG/M metagenome (GOLD analysis project Ga0123357, IMG submission 89873) | Embiratermes neotenicus P4 segment gut microbial communities from Petit-Saut dam, French Guiana - Emb289 P4 | ecosystem: Host-associated > Arthropoda: Insects > Digestive system > Gut ...
CGACCGGCTGGGTGTTCCCCGGCTCTCATGACCTCAACTGCTCGAACCGCCCGGTGCGGACCCGCATGCCGGGTGGTGTGGGAGGGGATCGGCTAGGTTTCCTAGCCGCCCCTATCCCGATTGCAGGCCAGGGGGGGCCGTCACAGCAGCCCTGGGTTCAGGGTATACGTCCCGGTCAGGCTGGCCTGCGCCAGGACGTGCCCCCGCATGGCAGCCAGGGCGCCGGCGCCGTTGAAGCGGCCCTCGAGCGGCAGCCGCTCCACGTCCAGCGCGTAAAGCGTGAAAACGTAGCGGTGCACAAGCTCGTCGTTCCACGGCGGGCACGGGCCGTCGTAGCCGAAATAGTCGCCGCGCATGTCGTTGTCGTTGGCGAACCAAGCCGTGTAGTCGTTGATGCCGCGGCGTGCCCCATAGGGAGCCAGGGGGCCAGCCTTGCCGCGCGGGGTAACCTCGCCGGAAAACTCGCCGACGGCAACCTCGCGCAGCCTGACAGGTAAGTCCACCAGCACCCAGTGGAAGAAATCCGTCCGGGGCAGGTCGGCAGGCACGCTGCGGCCCTCATGGTTGACGTCGTCCCCTTTGCTGGGTGCGTCCGGGTCAAGGCAGATCACAGCAAGGCTCTTGGTTCCTTCGGGGATATCGGTCCAGGCAAGGTGGGGGTTGAGGTTTTCGCCCAGGCTAACGTGACGAACCGGGTCGGGTACGGCAAAGGCAAACTTTCCAGGGATCCTTTGTCCTTCCGCAAAACTGTCGCTGCTGAGTTTCATGTGGTTCCCCACCTTTTGGAAATTAAAGCCAAAATGCCAAAACCGAGCCAAAAAAGACGTCTTATTCTACCGCGTCACGAGGATCAGGATTACGTCGTTGTTTATCTCATATTGCTGTTGCTCGCACTTGCGCGACAACTCCTTGAGAAGAAACCGCCGCAGCGTATTGGGCGGCCAGTTGTGCCGAAAGAACTACCAAGGCTTTTAACGCTTCGGGGTCGGACTGCGCGAGCTGTGCCAGGCGCGCAATCCGGGACAACAGTTCCGGCGAAACGCTTTGATGTAGAGCTTCTTGGGCAGATGGTTGCGTGATGCGTACCACCTGCGCAGAAACCGGGGCTGCGGATGTCAGGGAAGGCTCAGGTTGCGCCTGGAGTGGTACGGCAACCCCTTCCTCCTCTACCACGTGAACCTCTTCTTCTGCCGAGTGAACCGCATGGATATGCGGTTGCTGCTCAACGGGTTGAGAAGATACAACCTCAGGAGGTTGTTCAACGATCTGAACGGGTGTCAGTACGGGGGCGGAAGCGTCGTCGGGCGTTGCCGGAGCGACAACGGTACGTGTAGCTTTTTTCCTGGAAGGCGGACGGGAAAGAGGCGCAGAAGATGTTTCGGCTTCAGTTTGCGGCCGTAACTCGCCTTGAGGTTGGATCTCGATTTGTGGTTGCTCGGCTTGTAGTTGCACTGTCGCTTGTTGAGAAATGGCTCCTCCGATAGATACATCCAACGGTTTGGCAGCCTGTACGGAGGCGCCGAAGTCGGATAGCCGCCGTGGGGTACGGTCGGCGTCAAGCAAGCGGGCGATGCGGGCGAACACTTCAAAGCGGGAAAACGGCTTCTTCATGAAGTCATCAGCGCCAATGTGCGCACCGAAAAACTGTGCCTTGGCTTGTTCGTTGCCGCTCATCATGATGATTGGGGTATCGCGGGTGCGGGAGTTTTTGCGCAGGGCGCGCAGAGCCGCGAAACCGTTGATACCGGGCATCACGATGTCAAGAAAAATCATGTCTGGCCTTTGGGTCAGGGCAAACTCCATGCCCATCTTCGCGTCCAGCGCCCCGATGAAAACACAGTGCGCCGATTCGAGAAAGCGTTTCATCGCCGTAAGGATGGTGGGGGAATCGTCTATCACGAGAACCCGAACCCCTTCCTTGGGATTTACGCGAGGGCGCAGGCGGCGCTCCTCCAGTCGGTTCTCGATAGGTTCAGGCAGGGATTTCCTGCGGAGGAGAGAGAAAAGTTGACCGAAAAAACCCACGTTCGACTACTCCAAGCCATAAACCAAAGTGCTTTCACTGTCTGCACCGTTCAACAGTACCCTTATCATACACCATACTCCCTTACGCGCAGGTTTTGTTATTTGTCAATGGCTGTTGGAGCTGCAAACGTGCGATTTCCAAAACAAAGAAGCAATCAACCAACCAAGTTCCTTCCCTGGTACGCAACCTGAAAAAGTAAGGGGCATGGAATATTTTTTACGCTTGAAATTAAACCCCCGAATGTTGAATGTTATTTGACAGTATGCAAGCGAACGCAAATGACGTAGTATGGCAATGCCTATACCGCACAACACAATTGTTTAAAAGGAGTAATGATGAAAGCATTGGTTTCCGTCATGGTTGGCGCTGCCCTTCTCTTCTCCGCTTCAGCTTTTGCCGCTGGCGAAGAAGACTTGGCCAAGGCCAAGGGTTGCATGACTTGCCACAAGGTTGACGCTAAGCTGATTGGCCCGGCCTACAAAGAGGTTGCTGCCAAATACGCTGGACAAAAAGACGCTGTCGCGCACTTGGCCGACAAAGTGATCAAAGGCGGTTCTGGTGTGTGGGGCGCGGTGCCAATGACCCCACATCCGCAATTGAGTGCTGATGATGCGAAGAAACTCGTTGCTTGGATATTGACGCTGAAGTAAGCGCATACTCTCCAAGAGAAGCCGACAGAGTCAGTCGGCTTCTTTTTTTGTGGGTGAATCAATGCAGGTAGCATTAATTATACGATGATTTATCAAAACATTACATTATATTGGAGATGAAAGTGACCGTGCTGGGCTCCCTCTACCCAGGCAGAAGTGCCGACACTCAACCCGTTGCATCTGGTCTAACGGTAAAGGTAAAGGCGTCGAAGTAAAACGCATCGGCGGGCAACCCCCGCGTGCGCGTGAAACTGCTTCGGGCGGCGTCGATCATCAGCGGTGCGCCACAAGCATAAACTTCGTACTGCGACAAATCCGCGAAATCGGTCAACACTGCCTCGTGCACCAAACCCCGGCGTCCCGTCCAACCGTCATCCGGGTAGGTTTCAGAAACGACCGGTATGTAACGGAAACCAGGCAACATCGACTGCCAGCTTTGCGCCATTTCAGACAGATAAATGCCTGATGGCGTGCGTGCACCCCAGTAGAAGGCAATTGGCCGCGTAAGGCCGATATGGATTGCGTACTCGACCAATCCCTTGAGTGGTGCGAAACCCGTGCTGCCCGCAAGCATTACAATGGGTTTGTCACTTTTTTCGCGCAACCAGAAGGAACCGTATGGGCCTTCAATGCGCAGGATGTCCCGTGGTTTCATGCCCTCAAATACGCGAGGGGTGAAATGGCCGTTTGGAATCAGGCGGATATGCAGATCGAGCCAGCCTGTTTTCGTTGGGGCGTTCGCAATCGAAAAACTGCGGCGCTGACCATCGGCAAGGAGGATGTCGACGTACTGTCCTGCACGAAAAATAAAAGGTTCCGTGGCCGGTAATTGCAGTTCGACCAGCATCACATCTTCGGCTAGGCGTTCGAGCCGGCTCACGCGGCAGGGAATTTGTTTAGGCGGGTTATCCATGCTTTGTTCTACGCCGTGAACCTCGATCAGGAGATCAGAGCGCGGGTGTGCGCGGCAAAGCAGGGTATAGCCGGATTCCCTTTCGGCTGTGGGCAGGGCGTGTTCGGCATAAACGTCCAGGTCGACCTGACCGTGGAGTATCTTGCCTTTGCATGCACCGCAACTACCGGTGCGGCAACCGTGAGGCAGCGTCAGGCCAATTTCGAGAGCCGAATCGAGCACACTTTGGTTTTCATCGGCAGTAAAGGTATGGGCACTGGGTTGGAGTTGAATCTGGCGGGACATGGATTGAAGACGATTTTTTCAGGTTTTGAACGGGAAGCTACTTTACAACAGCACGATGTCGAACTGTTCCTGCGTGTAGCTTGCTTCGGCATGTAGCGAAATTTTCTTGCTAATGAAGTCGGAGAGCATCGCCAACGATTGGTTCTCTTCGTCCAGAAAAAGGTTGATGACTTCGGGGTTAGCCAGGACGCGAAATTCGCGGGCGTTAAATTGACGTGCTTCGCGCAGCACTTCGCGGAAGACTTCATAGGCAACTGTGCGTGCGGTTTTGATCTCACCCCGTCCATTGCAAGTGGGGCAAAGCTCGCACAGCAGGTGGGCAAGCGACTCGCGCGTGCGCTTGCGGGTCATTTCTACCAACCCTAGGCTACTGAAACCGTTGAGGCTTATCTTGGTGCGGTCGTGGCTGAGCGCCTTGCGGAATTCTTCGAGCACCATTTCCTGATGCTCGGTGCTGTCCATGTCGATGAAGTCGATGATGATGATGCCGCCCAGATTGCGTAGGCGGAGTTGACGGGCAATGGCTTGAGCCGCTTCGAGGTTGGTTTTAAAGATCGTGTCGTCGAAACTGCGTGCACCCACAAACCCGCCGGTGTTGACATCAACGGTGGTCAGGGCTTCCGTTTGGTCGATAATCAGGTATCCGCCGGATTTCAGGTCAACGCGGCGGGCTAGTGCCTTCTGGACTTCCATTTCAACATTATACAGTTCAAAAAGCGGACGGTCGCTGGTGTAGAGTTCCAGAAGCGGCAGAACCTTGGGCGTATATTCAGCGGCAAAATCTTGAAGCTTGGTGAAATTTTCCTGCGAGTCGATGCGCACGCGTATCGTGTCGTCATTGACCAAGTCGCGCAGGATGCGCTGCGCGAGGTCTAAATCTTCGTGCAGTATGCGAGGCGCTTCGACATCCCCGGAGGCATGGAGGACTTCCCCCCAGAGCTTGTGCAGGTAAGCAATATCGGCGGTCAATTCTTCGTCGGTAGCATTTTCAGCCATCGTGCGGACGATGAAACCACCGGAATGCTCTTCCGGGACGAGCCGACCCAATCGTTCGCGCAGTTGTTCGCGGTCGGATTCATCGCCGATGCGTTGAGAAATGCCGATATGCTTATCCTGCGGCAAAAAAACTAGCAACCGCCCTGCCAGGCTGATCTGCGTAGACAGCCGCGCCCCCTTGGTGCCAATCGGGTCTTTGAGCACTTGAACCATCGTAGATTGGCCTTCAATGAGGATTTTTTCGATTGGACGTACCGCGTCACTGTTTTGACGCTCGCTCCAGATGTCCGCGACATGCAAGAAGGCGGTGCGTTCAAGGCCGATGTCGATGAATGCGGATTGCATACCCGGCAAAACGCGGACGACCCGCCCAAGGTAAATGTTACCGACGATGCCCCGGCTAGCGGGTCGCTCGACGTGCAATTCCTGCACTATGCCCTGTTCGACAATGGCTACCCGCACTTCCTGCGGGGTAAAATTCAACAAAAACTCAGTGCTCATGATGGTACGGGTCTCCAACCTAGGCATCACTATCATGATGACAAGGTGAAAATAAGTAGTCTGCGTCGTTGCAAATATACAGTATCCGTTACAGCTTTAAATTCGGGCGTTTCAGCCATGTGAGGTTGCCCTGCGTGCTGTATCGCGTGAAGCATAGAGTGGATCTGGCAGTGACAAAAAAATTTGGAGCCTGAATATTTCCATCCAGGCTCCGAGGCTAGGCTTTGTGATGCGGTGCTACGTTGCCGTTTTAAGCCGTGTTGCGCCGACGGCGAGCTACGATACCGACCAAGCCCAGACCCGCCAGCAGCATCGCGTAGGTTTCAGGTTCCGGAATCGCTTTGAGTGCACTACGAGACCCCTGAGACTCCCCCCAACTAAGTTTCGTGGCGCTATTTTGAGTGGAGTCTCAATCCCAAATATTGGACTTGCTTTACCCGTCATGGATGGCGAGGGTTGCGTGCGGTGCGCATTTACACTTTGGCCAACTGCCTGAGAGCTTGCCGAATACCTTCGGAAACCGCTATATCGTCATCGATTCCTTTCATGGCGGCGAGCGCTTCCCGCTCGTTGTAGCCCAAGGCAAGCAAGGCGTCGAGAATGTCGCCTCGATTGCTGGGGGTGGGTGCGCTGGAACGGAATACCTGTTTCGTTGTGCCGGGAAACGCATCGAATTTGCCGCGCAATTCCAAAAGCAGGCGTTCGGCAGTTTTCTTGCCGATACCGGGAATTTTTACTAAGCGGCCGGTTTCTTGAAGTGCGATGGCCTGAGCCAGCTCGTTGACGGGTAGCCCAGAAAGTACGCTTAAAGCCGTGCGTGCACCGATACCGGAAATTTTGATGAGTTGGCGGAAAACTGCACGCTCTTCATAGGTGGCAAAGCCATAGAGAAAATGCCCATCTTCGCGCACGGCGAAATGGATGTGGAGTGCCACTTTTTCGCCGCAGGCGGGTAAATCGAAAAAGGTGCTCATCGGCACGTCGATTTCATAACCAATATCTCCAGTTTCAACGAGGATTTGTGGTGGTTTCTTTTCCAGTAGGATGCCCGAGATGTGTCCGATCATGAAGTTATCTTCCTGAAGCGCAGTATCTGGTTGGATCGGCAATGTCTGCAGCCATGAAACCGGCGCGGCGCAGGCGGCATGCGTCGCAATGGCCGCAGGCTTGCCCTTCATCGTCTGCTTGGTAGCATGAGACGGTCAACCCGTAATCAATTCCCAAGGCGGTTCCCTGGAGGATGATTTCAGCTTTGGAAAGCTTAATTAGCGGCGCGTGAATGAATAGCGGGCGGCCTTCGACGCCTGCCTTGGTGGCAAGGCAGGCCATTGCTTGAAAAGCGGCGATAAATTCCGGCCGACAATCGGGATAACCGGAGTAATCCACGGCGTTGACCCCGATAAAAATGTCGCACGCACCAAGCGCTTCGGCCCAGGCCAGTGCCATCGACAGCATGACGGTGTTGCGGGCGGGGACGTAGGTAACGGGGATGCCGCCGCCTTCACGGTTTTCCGGTATCGCGATGGTGGGGTCGGTGAGCGCGGAACCGCCAAACTGGCCGAGTTCGACCTGAGCCAGACGATGCTCATATGCGCCCAACGCGGTAGCGACGCGGCGTGCGGCGGCAATTTCGGCAGTATGGCGTTGGCCGTAAGCCACCGACAGGGCATGGCATTCGAAACCTTGTTGTTGGGCAAGCGCAAGGCAGGTTGCGGAATCGAGTCCCCCCGAAAGCAGGATGACGGCACGCGGTAGGGAAAGCATCTAACGCCCCCTCGCGTTTTTCCATAGCACTTTGTGCAATTGGAGTTGAAAACGCACCGGGAGGCGATCCCGCACGATCCATTCAGCCAGACGCGCAGGGTCGAGTTGCCCGATGACCGGCGACAGCAGGACAGAGCAGCGTTCCGTCAGACGTAGGGACGAGAGTTGTTGCTTCGCCCACAGGTAGTCCTCTTCGTCGGAGAGCACGATCTTGATTTCGTCCTGGGCATTCAGGAACTGAAAATTTTCATATCGGTTGCGGTCGGACTCCCCCGACCCAGGGGCCTTGAGGTCGACGATCCGGGATACCCTGGCGTCAATGCCGCTAATGTCGAGAGCACCGCTGGTTTCCAGCGAAACCGAATAACCGGCGTCGCACAGAGCCGTGAGAAGGGCAGGGCAGGCGGCCTGGGCGAGTGGTTCGCCACCTGTTACGCAGACGTAGCGCAGCGCGTGTGCGGCGACATCATCAAGTATCGTCTCCAGGTCAAGGTTTTCCCCACCTTGATAAGCGTATTCGGTATCACACCAGACGCAACGCAAGAGGCAACCGGTTAGACGCACGAATACCGTGGGTAATCCTACCCGCGACGATTCCCCCTGCAAGGAGGCGAAAATTTCAGAAACGCGTAACGTAAGAGCTTGCCCGGAGGGCATCGTTCAACGTGCTGAGAGATGTTGCTTGGCCGTCTTGGCCGCGTTCGACGAGGGATAGCGGTCGATCAGGGACTGTAGCGTTTTCTGAGCACTACGCCGGTCGTTGATGGCAAGCTGGCCGTTGGCCAGACCGAGCATGGCATCTGGCGCAACCGCGCTCTTAGGCCAGCGGCCAAGCACGGTATTGAAGTATTTATTGGCAGCGGCAACATTCTTGGTCTGCAAGGCGGCAGTTCCGGCCCAGAAATGAGCTTCGGGCAGGTTGTCGCTATCCGGGTGGCTGCTGATATAGGTATCGAACCCAGCAAGGGCTTCGGCGGCTCGACCTTCCCTCAATAAGCCAAGCGCAGCCTCGTAACCGCCGCTGCTTGTGCTGCCTGTGTTGCCCGCTGCGTTTGCTTGAGCCGAGGCAGCGTTTTGTATGTTCGTTTCGATCTGGCGTACCCGGTTGTCGAGATCGACATAAAAATCACGCTGCCGATTCTTGAGCGATTCGATTTCATTGAGCAACACCTCAAGCTGCCCACGCAGGCGGGCATTTTCAGTACGCATTTGCTCAAGTTGGTTGGCCAGCTCGAATTGGCCGTTTGTGACGGTTTCGAGCCGACCTTGCATCTCCTGCTTCAGATCGTTGACTTGCTGACGGGTTTCCGAGTCGCCAAACAGAGCCGCTTGCGCGGATCCAGCTAGGAAAAGCGCGGCAAATGCCGCCAGAGGCAGGAGACGTTTCATTGCTTACCTTAAATAGACAAAATCGCCACGGCGGTTCTCAGCGTAGCACGCTTCCGTAGATGCGGCGCAACGCGGACGTTCCTTGCCTAGGCTGACCGCTTCGATCTGAGCATCGCTTGCGCCCTGTAGTTTCAGGGCACGGCGCACGGCTTCAGCGCGTTTCTGACCAAGGGCAAGATTATACTCGCGGCTACCGCGTTCGTCTGCATTGCCCTGGATGGTTACTTTACGGTTAGGTTGCTGGGTCAGGAACTTGGCATGGGTTTCGATCAGCGGGCGGGCGTCGGAACGGATGACATAACTGTCGTAATCAAAATACACGCTGTTTTTGGAAGGGTCGTTAGCCCATGGGGGAAGGCCACTGGTGTCGGTTTTGCTGGGGGCGTTTACGGTTTTGACGCTCGTATTTTTCGGGGTTGCATCATCAATCGCAGCGGCTTCATCCTGCGTTTTAGTGGTTTCGCATGCAACAAGCACGAAAATCAGTAGGGAAGGAAGTAGCAGTTTTTTCATGGCAAGGTCTCCGGTGAGTGAAACAAAACGATTTAAAAGAGCAGAAAGCTACTTTTGTAACGGCCCCCAGGCAGGTTCACGCACATCAGCTGCCTGTATCGAAAGGCGCTGCCTAACTCGTCCATCGGTGGATACAGCCGACAACACGCCTTTGTCGCCAATCACAGTAGCATAGAGGATCATGTTGCTGTTTGGGGCAAAACTGGGGGATTCGTCACGCGACGAATCAGTGAGGATCGCGGTCTGGCGACTAGGCAAATCCAGGACGGCAACTCGGAAACCCTTATCGTTACGGGTTATGAACGCCAGCTTTTTACCGTCAGGGGAAGGGCGTGGCGTGACATTGTAACCGCCTTCAAACGTAATGCGCTCGACGGCTCCATTGGAAACGTCAAACCGGTATATCTGTGGGTCGCCGCCGCGGTCGGAGGTGAAATAGATGGTTCGCCCATCGGGCGACCATGCCGGTTCGGTGTCAATCCCGGCGGACGTCATTAACCGCCGTGCACCGGAACCATCGGCATTGATGAGGTAAATTTGCGATAAACCATCCTTGGTGAGAACCACCGCAAGTTGCTTCCCGTCCGGCGACCAAGCTGGGGCGGAGTTGGAGCCTTTAAAATTAGCCAATACCTTCCGTTGGCCGGTGGTAAGTGTGTGAATGTAGACGACAGGCTTTCTGGCTTCGAATGAGACGTAGGCAAGCTGCTGCCCGTTTGGCGACCATGCTGGCGAGATGATCGACTCGTGGGAACGCAGTGCGGGTTGGGTGTTCATGCCATCGGAGTCGGCAACGTGCAACTCGTACCCTTGATTGTTCTTGACCACGTAGGCGATACGGGTAGAGAAGTACCCAGGTATGCCAGTGAGTTTTTCGTAGATGAAATCTGCGATCTGGTGGGCAGTCATCCGGTAATGCGCTGGCGACATCCGCATTGTCACCCCGCCCAGTTCATGTTTCGTATCCGTGCGGGTCGTATCGAAGAGGCGGAGGCGGATTTCAAACTGTCCGCCAGATGAGGCAACCACCGAGGCGGCCAGCGCCGCGTCGGCGCCGCGTGCAGCCATTGCAGCGAGGTCTGGGGCTCTCGATTCCGGCAACGTCATGGGGCCGAGATCGATGAGCTTGAACAGGCCGCTACGTTCGAGATCAGCGCGCACGATTTCGGAGACGGATTGCGGCAGGCTGCCTTCGTTCTCAAAAACCGGGATGATGACCGGGAAAAGCTGCCCGCCAGAGCCGGTGACTGTGATGTCGAGCGTATCTTCTGCCTGCGCACCCACACACAAGCAGGTCAGGAGAAGGACGCATGCTAGTCGGAAAAGATTGCTGAAAACAATGTGGATATGGGAACGGACGACGATGTTATTCATGGTGCAATGTTTGAAGAATAAATGGATTATACTTAAAATATCTATTTTGAACAGACCCATGGAGTCCCCAGGGGCAGTCACACGAATGACATTGTATAGACCGGAACGGGATGTGGGCGGTACGCTCATCCCATGGAGGTCGGGTCATGGGCAGTGCCCGATTGCATTGGTTCTGCCGCTGTTCCCGTTGCGGGTACCTTAGAGGCAGATGCCCCGTTTGCTTGTTGTCTCATTGCTGTGCACGGGGCGTGTCCTCTTGTATCAGGATATGCCATTTAGGTCTTCGCCAACTGGTGCGGAAACTTTCCAGGTCGCGTTCTTCCGCCCGTTCGGTGTGTACGTTGCCATCAAAGAACGCTATCAGGTCGAGGCGCTGCGCGGGCGTCTGCCAAGTTTCGTCGAAATGCTGCACGATGTTGTTGGCGGTAACCACCGGACGGCCGACGATGATGCTCAACGGCCAGTCGAGACCCTGACGGCCATCTTCCGGACGGTACGACTTGAACACTAGTTCCGTGCAGACTAGTTGTCCGTCGGTGCGGAAATCGAAGTCGAAATCGTAAGGGCGGCCGAAATAGCCTAAAGATTTCAGCACTGCCTGGGCAATTTCCAGCCGCGAAAGGCGTGGCCGCAGCACAGCCAGGGAATCCGCTGCTGCCGAATGTTCGAGCGATGTGAAAACGACCCCCTTGCCGATCGCCTCGATGACCCTGGGCATGGCTCCTATCTCGTCGGGCTGCTGGCTGAAGGGGTAGGCGTGCGGGTGGCGCGTTTGCAGCAACGTTTCAAAACGGCCATCGGTAATTCCCTGCGCCTGTACCCAGGCTCGGATTTCCGGGGTGTCGAAATACGCGTCCCGCTCCTGCGCGTCGCCAATGTACAGTGCTGCGTGCGGCCAGAACCCGGGCAAGCCGATGTTGGAGAGATACCATTCCCGCCGCTCAAGGAAGATGTCGCCCGGGCGCAACCGGGGGTGCAGTGCGGCGATCTGCTTGCCGGATACCAGGAAATGGTCGCCGCTGGCCACCCGAGTCTGCCCCATCCATTCGGAAATGCCTTTCTGAAGCGGAAAAAACAACCTCGACCCGCCTTCTTGGGTGATCTGCCCGGCATTGCGCAATGTATTCAGGAGACCATGCGCCCTGCCTGCCCGCCAGAGATAGCGTTCGTCTTCCCGGATGGTCTGGGATAGCTGTGTTTTTTCGCTGTTGCGATCCGTGGGGGCGGATGAGTACGTGGTGGAATGCTCGGCGGACAGCAATGCGAACTTGCTCGCTATTGCCACATGCAGGAAGCGGTATTTGAAATCGCCGTAACTGCGTTCGGGCAGGCCGATTTCGGGAATGGGTTCGTTGAGCACGATACGCACGGACGGGTCGGCGTCGGCCAGCCGGATGAATTCCAGCGCATAGCGGTAGCCCGTCAGGAATGTGGCATAACGTGCGATGAAGCGCGTGGCGCCTTCCGGTTTCCCCTGCCCATCTTCTTCCCCGTTTTCGCTCAGGCGCCGCCAGGAAGCGTCAAGCATTAGGTGGTAATCGAGAAAACGTCCCCAGATGTCGCGTATTTCCTGGCGCTGCGTGGACGTTAGCACCCGCTGTGACGTTAGGTGGGGTGGAAAAAGATCCGGCCTGGTTGCCATGTAGGCAATGGTATTTGTCAGCCCTTCCCGCATTTTCAGGATTGCCGCCATTTCACCTTCGCTTCTCCGAGTTCCCTCATCCGCAGGCGCGGCATACGCTGACATGGATGCCAGGAAAAAGCACGAGAAAAAAAACGGCAAAAGCATGCGCATTGCTTCATTTCCATTGATTTTCGATTTCCGCACGCCTATCACTACCTGAACCATTTACTACTCTTCCAATGGACGAAAGGTGACTTCGAGCATGCGGCTGAACAAGTTTGGATTGTCAGGCAGCGGCAAGGGATTGGATTTACGGATTGCGCGCTCGATTGCCTCATCGAGCGCACGGTTGCCAGAAGACCGTTTAAGCCTGACGTTGATAACTTCGCCGCCCCTGCTGCCTTTGACCTGCTCGATTTCAAACAAGGCTTCGGGGTTGCCGGAGAGCCCTTGGGGGAGGACCAGGTTGCCACGGACTTTGGCCCGGATGGCTGCCCGGTAGGCGTCAAGTTCACCAGCGGCAGCGGCTGCCCGACTAGCTCGCCCTTGTTGCCCGCCTCCCAGGATGTCATTGGCCTTCCTGGCCTCGGCTGAGCGTTCGATGGCTTGATTGAGTTTTTGGTCGAGTTGTTTTTGGAGGTCGATCGGTTTGAGGGGTGGTGGCTCAGGAGGTTTGTGTTCAGGCTTTGGCTTGGGTGGCTCCGGCTTGGGTTTTTCTGGCTTTGGTGGCTCCGGTTTTTTTGTGGCAATTTCTGGCTTGGGTTGCGGCGGGGGTTCGGGCTTTGGTGGCTCGGGGGGTGGAGGGGCAGGTTTCGGTGGCTCTGGCGGGGGGGGGACGGGGGCAGGGGCGGAAGGTGCACCGGCCAACCCGACTTCAAGTGACCCTAGGGGCTTACTCTGCCAATTGACTCCAAAGAACAAGAGAGCCAACAGCCCAATATGGACGACGACAGTGAGGACGAGCGACAGAAATCCTCGTGGTGGCGCTTGGGCAGGGCGGTGATCTGGCTGAAAATCGTTCATTTACCTGCGTTACTGGATTTCGTTTGCAGGCTGATTTTTTTTACGCCTAATTCGCGTGCGGCTTCGAGCACATCAATCACTTTCTGGTACGGTAGTTCATTGTGTGCAGCAACGAGAATGGGTTGGTTGGTATCGACCAATTTTTTCAGTTCGCGTTGGAAATCGATGGGCGAAAGTGGGATTGCCTTGTCATTGACAGTGCGTTTCAAGGCAAGTTTGCCATCCTTGGCAACTTCAATGATTGCGGCTTCCACCGGCGGCGCAACCAGCGGGCCCGCTGAGGGCACATCGATGCTGCCGGACTGCATCATCGGGGAAGTCACCATGAAGATGACCAGTAGCACCAGCATGACGTCGATGTAAGGGACAACGTTGATCTCGCTTTTTTGTCGGCGTTGACGCATAAGAGGGGGGCGGCTTTAGCGCAGGTTGCGTTGGAGGATATTGGAGAACTCTTCCATGAAGCTCTCGAAGCGGATGCCAAGCCGATCAATGTCATAGGAGAAACGGTTGTAGGCCACCACGGCGGGAATGGCTGCGAAGAGGCCGATTGCCGTGGCAATCAGTGCTTCGGCGATTCCAGGCGCGACGTGGTTTAGCGTGGCTGCACCAACGTTGGCTAAACCGCGGAAGGCGTTCATGATCCCCCAGACTGTGCCGAACAGGCCGATGTAAGGCGAAACCGAACCGACCGAAGCCAGGAAGGAGAGATGGGAGTCGAGGTCGTCGACCTCGCGCTGGTAGGTGGCGCGCATCGCACGCCGGGAGCCATCGATAGTGGCGGTTTGGTCGGGGTTCTTGGAGCCAGAGCGCAACTTGTTGAACTCACGGTATCCTGCCTCAAAAATGCGCTCCATACCGCCGCTACGGAAACGCCCGCTCGCAGCCGCCTGGTACATCTGGTCGAGGTCGCCGCCGCTCCAGAAATCTCGTTCGAAACGGTTGGCCTTAGATTGCGCGGAATTGATCTGAAACCATTTGCGGAATATCCAGTACCACGACATGAGGGAAAGCAGGGCCAACAGACCCATGACCAGCTTGACGAGAAGGCTGGCCTCCATAATTAGGTTGATGAAGGAAAGATCGTGGGTAATGCTCATTGGGATGGGTGAGGTGAGAGTTGGTCATGGAACCGGGCTCGAACCGCGTCCGGCCAGGGGACGGGGCGGCCATTGCCGGACGAAACGCAAGCGATTTTAACTTCGGCGGTAAACAGCAATTTACCCTCGCGGAAAATACGCTGTAAGAATAACACACTAACATTTCTCAAGTCATGGATCGTGCTGACTACGGTCAGGTTGTCGTCGAGGCGGGCAGGGGAGAGGTAGTCTGCCTGCACGCTGCGCACGACGAAAAGCGGGCCGCCTGCTGCAAGCAATTGCTGTTGCCCAAAACCAAGGGCCCGTAGCCATTCGCTGCGGGCCCGTTCGCAAAAACGCAGGTAATTGGCGTAATACACGACGCCCCCAGCATCGGTGTCCTCATAATAGATACGCACAGGAAAGGTAAAAACGTGCAGCTGCGCGGCATCAACAAGGGACCAGGCGGGCGGTGGAGATGGTGTGCTCGTATACATTCCATTATTGTAACCTAACCGGGGTCGTGTACCGCATGGCGGTTATTGTGTAATCTCGCATTAACAATAATTTCAGAAAAATGTTTTTGCGTTTAAATTGCTTTAGGGAGATGCGAAACGCGACACGGTGGCACGCTGCAAAAATACAAGCTCAGTGCTATCCTTAATAATCTTTCGGAGTGTCGATGCCCAACGTAATATTCTGACTTTGACTGATTTTCCGGCATGGCCTTTAACCTCAATCCTTTCAAGAAATCTTCCTCGGATCCGTCATCGCAATCCGGTTTTGCCCGCCTATCCGGCACGGGCGGCGGTAATGCGCCGCCGAAAACCGATCTTTCCGCACTCGATTTTTCCAATAGCCAGCAAGGGGCAATCGAGGTAACAGAAATTGCTACGGGCATCGGCGTCGTTTACGAAGAAGCGGCGGTGCTCTATGCTAACGGGAATGACCGCGATGCCGAACAGCTTCTCACGGCGGTTTTTGACGATCCCACGGCCACTGTGGGCGAAGGGCTCTGGATGATGCTGCTCGACCTTTACCGGCTGACCGGGCAGCGCGAGCGCTTCGATGCTAGGGTGATCGACTACGCTCGTCGTTTCGAGCGTTCTCCTCCGGCATGGGAAGACTTGTCGCTTCAACCCGCGAAGCGACGCACCGAAGCGGCTGCCCTGATTAATTTGCCTGCTGCGCTGACCGCGCAGTCGGCGCAGCAACTCCAGCAAATTTGTGTGATTGGCCGCAAGGGCGGCATGCTTCGTATCGACCTCGGGCGGGTGCGATCCATCGACGACCAGGGCTGTTTGCTTGTTCGGCGGGCGCTGGAAGAACTGACTGTTGCCCGGGTCAAGCTGACCATCTTTAATGCATCCAGGCTCGTCGACCTGCTGTCGCCCAAGGTTAAACCCGGCCAGGCTGAAAACCGTGATTACTGGAAGCTGATGCTGGAAATGCTGAAGTACACCGGCGAGGTTCCGCGTTTCGAGGATTTGGCGGTTGATTATGCTGTCACCTTCGAAGAATCGCCTCCGTCATGGGAATCGAAACAACCTTTACCGGGTGAGGAACAGCCTGTTAGCGGCGATTCTCCTGGACATGGCGAGGAGGAATTTGTTTTCGACAGTGAGTTGACTGGGTCGAGCAGCGAAGTGATCCGCAAGTTGGATGAGTTTGCTGCCGCCCGGCAGACAGTTATAGTCGATTGCGGGCAGTTGCGGCGGGTCGATTTCGTGGCAGCGGGCACTCTGTTCAATGCGCTTGCCTCGCTCCAAGCGCACGGCAAGGCCGTCCAGTTGCAAAGGGTCAACGCAATGGTTGGTGCGCTGATGCGGGTCATGAGCATCGACCAGGTGGCGCAGGTGATGTTGCGCGGTTGAACATCCGTAATGCGGTGCACCCTTCTGCACCCGGATGAGTCGTACCGTACCAGTGGGGTATAATTCTTTCCCCTTTTTTCTGGGCGCATAGGCGTACTCAAAAACATCCATGGAACAATATCACGGCACGACTATCCTTTCGGTTCGCCGCGGCCGCCGGGTCGCGCTTGGCGGCGACGGCCAGGTTACGCTTGGTAATATCGTCATTAAGGCATCCGCACGCAAGGTGCGCACGCTCTTTGAAGGGCGCATCCTCGCCGGTTTCGCTGGGGGCACTGCCGATGCCTTCACTCTGTTCGAGCGATTCGAGTCCAAGCTTGAAAAGCACCAAGGCAACCTGATGCGCAGCGCAGTGGAGCTTGCCAAGGACTGGCGCACAGACCGCATGTTGCGGCGGCTGGAAGCCATGCTTGCTGTGGCGGACCGTGAGCACTCACTGATCATTACTGGCAACGGCGACGTGCTCGAACCTGAGCAGGGCATCGTCGCCATTGGTAGCGGTGGCCCTTACGCGCAGGCCGCTGCACGTGCCCTGTTCGAAAATACCGAATTGATGCCGAAGGAAATCGTTTCGAAATCCCTGACGGTTGCTGCCGATCTATGCATTTACACCAACCAGAATCACGTCATCGAGGAACTGGGCGAATGAATGAAGCCATGAGCCGGATGACCCCGGCGGAAATCGTCTCTGAACTCGACAAGAACATCGTTGGCCAACATAAGGCTAAGCGTGTCGTGGCGGTTGCGTTGCGCAGCCGTTGGCGGAGTGCGCAGGTGGCCGAGCCCCTGCGTAGCGAGATCACCCCCAAGAACATCCTGATGATCGGTCCCACTGGGGTAGGCAAGACTGAGATTGCGCGCCGCCTCGCCCGCCTGACGCAGGCTCCGTTCATCAAGGTTGAAGCTACCAAGTTCACAGAAGTGGGCTACGTCGGGCGCGATGTGGACACGATCATCCGCGATCTGGCGGAAATCGCCGTCAAGGACGGTCGCGAGCGCGCCATGAGGCTTGTCCGGGACCGCGCGCTTGATGCCGCCGAAGACCGGGTGCTCGACGCGCTCTTGCCTCCAGTGCGCGAACGCATCGAGGATGATGGCATCAGGGCGCAAGACGGTAGCACGCGGCAGAAATTCCGCAAGAAACTGCGTGAAGGCGAACTTGACGACAAGGAAATAGACCTTGAAGTCGCTGCTTCTTTCATGCACGCCGAGATTTTCGCCCCACCAGGAATGGAAGAATTGACCCAGCAAATCCAGGGTATGTTTCAGAACATGGGGGGTAGCAAAAAGAAGATGCGGCGGCTACGGATTGCCGAAGCCATGAGGCTCCTGGCCGACGAAGAAGCGGCAAAACTCATCAACGACGATGAAATCAAAAGCGAGGCCCTGCGAGCGGTCGAGCAGAACGGCATCGTTTTCCTTGATGAAATCGACAAAATCGCAGCACGCGGCGAAGTACATGGCGCAGATGTCTCCCGCCAGGGCGTGCAGCGCGACCTGTTACCATTGGTCGAAGGTTCAACCATTTCAACCAAGTATGGCATGGTCAAAACCGACCACGTCCTGTTCATTGCCAGTGGTGCGTTCCACCTTTCGCGGCCAAGCGACCTGATTCCCGAATTGCAGGGGCGTTTCCCGATCCGCGTCGAACTCGATTCATTGTCCGTGGAGGATTTTGAGCGCATCCTGACCAGCACCGACGCCTGCCTTACCCGCCAGTATGAAGCCCTGCTCGCTACGGATGGCGTGACCCTGAATTTCACCGAGGACGGTATCCGCCGGTTGGCGGAGATTGCTTTTCAGGTCAATGAGAGAACCGAGAACATCGGTGCGCGCAGGCTTTATACGGTCATGGAAAAGCTCCTCGAAGAAATCTCTTTCGAGGCTGGCAATGGCAAGGCCGGCGGCCTTACTGTGGACACTGCTTATGTCGACGCCCGCCTTGAAGGCATAGCTGGCCGCGAAGACCTCGCCAGGTATGTGCTCTAAGAAGGTTTCAAGGCAGCGTGGGCAGTACAATAGCTCAGTTGTTAGTTTAGTAAGCAAGAAACTGGCAACTGACAACTGATACTCAAAGGGTTTCGATGAAAAATACCTTTCTTGATTTTGAACAACCGGTTGTCGAATTGGAGGAGAAGATCGAGCAACTGCGCTTCGTTCAGAACGATTCCGCTGTGGACATTTCAGAAGAAATTTCCCGCTTGGAAAGCAAAAAGCAAAGCCTCACACGCGACATCTACGCCAAGCTCACCCCCTGGCAAATCGCCCAAGTAGCGCGCCATCCGCAGCGGCCCTACACCTTGGACTACGTGCAGCACATTTTTTCCGATTTCAACGAATTGCACGGAGACCGCACTTATGCCGACGATTACGCCATCGTCGGAGGGTTGGCCCGTTTTAATGGGCAAAGCTGCATCGTCATTGGTCATCAAAAAGGGCGTGATACTAAGGAGAAAATTGCCCGTAACTTCGGCATGCCGCGCCCTGAAGGGTATCGCAAGGCTCTGCGCCTGATGAAGCTGGCCGAAAAATTCCGTTTGCCCATCTTTACCTTCATCGATACTCCCGGGGCTTATCCTGGCATCGGAGCCGAAGAGCGCGGCCAGTCCGAAGCCATCGGCCACAACCTCTATGCCATGGCCGAATTGCGTACCCCGGTTATCTGTACCGTTATTGGTGAAGGTGGGTCGGGCGGGGCACTCGCCATTGCCGTAGGTGATCAGGTCATCATGCTGCAATATGCCACCTACTCGGTCATTTCGCCCGAGGGCTGCGCATCCATCCTCTGGAAAAGCGCGGAAAAAGCCTCGATAGCTGCCGATGCGATGGGGATCACTGCTTCGCGCCTCAAATCGCTCGGCCTCATCGACAAAGTGGTCAACGAGCCGGCGGGCGGTGCGCACCGGGATCACAAAGGTATGGCCAAAAGCCTGAAAAGCGCTCTAGTTGATGGCTTGCGCCAACTCTCGGGTCTCTCGTCCGACGAACTCATTGCGCGCCGCATGGAAAAACTCATGAGCTATGGCCGCTTTAAGGAGCTTGCCGCTTAAAGCCATGCGCACCAGGGCATTGCTTGCTGTGGCAACCGTGCTCGATGCTGCCGCCGCAACGCTGGCTGCAGCGGGTATCGGTTCCCGTCACCGCCTGTGCTGTGCCCTCTCGGGGGGGATCGACTCGGCCGCGCTGCTCGACGTGCTCGATACCCTGCGGCAGCGTTTCGGATATGTGCTGGAGGCCGCACACATCCATCACGGGCTTAACCCAGCGGCTGACGCATGGCAGGGTTTCTGTGCTGAATTCTGTCATCGGCGCGGCATCCCCCTGCACGTATTCAAGGTCGAAGTGTCCCGCGACCATCCAGGCGGGCTGGAAGAAGCCGCACGTATTGCCCGCCATGCCGCGCTTTCCCGCGTGGGCTGCGATTGGCTCGTCCTGGGGCACCACCGCGACGACCAGGCCGAAACCGTCCTTTTCCGCCTGTTGCGCGGTGCAGGCGTCCGGGGCGCGGCGGCGATGGTTGTCATCGAACCGGCGGATGCACCCGGGCGTAGCGGGCGCCTGCGCCCACTGCTGGAAATTGGCCGGGAAGAAATCCTTGCCTATGCGCAGGAAAAAAACTTCGGCTGGATCGACGACGCCAGCAATGCCGACCTGCGTTTCACCCGCAACGACCTACGCCACCGCATCCTGCCCGCCATCGAAACCCGTTTTCCGGCTGCCCGCCTGACCTTGGCTCGTGCCGCAACGCATTTCCGCGAAGCGGCCGAACTACTCGACGAACTCGCCCAGGCCGATGCTGTCACCTGCGAAACCAGCGGGGGCGGGGAGGGCGGGCAAAGGGTATTCAGCCGGACATCTCTGCTGGGTTTGAGCCCTGCGAGGCTTGCCAACTTGCTCCGATGGGAACTTCGGCGGCTTGGTTTGAAGCCGCCGAGCGCAGCCCGGCTTGCCGAAGCCATACGTCAGTTGCGTACGGCCTCCGGACCGTTGCACCTGCCGCTTGGGGATTTCGCCTGCCATAGCCGCCGGGGCCGTGTCTGGCTGGTTCCTGAACACGCGTCGAGCGCAGTCCCCGAAATGAGTGACGGGTAAGCAAGACAATTGTTTATGGAGCTGAAGGTTTCCCTAAACCGTATCGAGAAATCCTCGGCCTTCAGGCCGAGGTGACCCAAAAATAGACATCTGATTTTTTGGGTATACTGCGCACACCGTGAGCAAAGCGGAATCCCCCGCTGGTTCCAAACATACCGGTTCGGGGTTCCCTGCCGTCATCTTATGGTGGCTCGCACCGGGAAATACGTTGCGTTACAATTATCCATTTAAACCGTAGGATCCTTCCGGGAACGACATATGAACCGAGTATTGGTTGCGAATACCCCCCTTGGGAAAACCTGGTGGGCAACCAGCCTGCGAGGCGAGGAAGCGATCTCCAGCCTGTATGAATTTCGGCTCGAACTCAAATCGAAAAAACCCGACATCGACACGCAGGCTCTGATTGGCGAAGCGTGTTCGGTTGCGTGCGAAAGCAACCTCACCGCCGTCCGGCATTTCTCGGGGTTTATCGTCAATGCGCTCTCCAAGGGCAAGGCGGACGACCATTGGCTTTACGAACTGTGGATTGCGCCGAAACTATGGTATGCCTCGCGGCGAGCCGATTTCAGGATATTCCAGGAACAGACCGTACAGGCCATTGCCGACCAAGTCTTGCAGCAAAACGCCATCAACTACGAATGGCGGCTGAAGAACGACTACAAGACCTGGGAATATGTCGTCCAATATGGGGAAACGGATCTCGCGTTCCTTTTGCGGCTGTTCGGGCACGAAGGCATCTATTTCTGGTTTGAGCATAGCCCGGGTGGCGAAAAACTGATTCTTGGTGACCACTTCACCGTCCACGAGCCGTTTGCCGGTTATGAAAACATCCCGTATTACCCACCGGATGCATCGCGCGTGGATGAAGACCATTTCCATGCCTGGCATGCCAGCCGCGAGCCTGAATCGGGCAAATTCGTGCATACCAGCTACGACTTCAAGCATCCGTCCAGGGATCTCAAGGCCGAATCCAACGACCCACGCGGGCATCTGTTCGACCGATATGAAATCTTTACCTATCCCGGGACCTATAACGAGCCGGAACAGAAACACGGGCAAGAATACGCGGTCGCAAGGCTCCAGGGGCTGCAAGGCGGCCAGGATACCGTCGTACTCGAAGGCTCGGTGCGGGGCGTCATCCCCGGTTGCTGTTTTACGCTCAAAAAGCACCCGGTAGAAAAGCAGAACCGTGAATTCCTCATTACCAAGGCCGAATACCGCGCCCGAAACAACGACTACGAAAGCACCGGCGGCGCACAAGCGGAAGAAACCTCTTTTTACGCCAGGGTCTCGGCCATGCCTGCCGACCGGCAGTACCGCGCCCCGCGTGAAAAGTTCGAAATGCCGCGCACGCATGGCCCGGACACGGCCGTGGTCGTCGGCCCGTCCGGCAGCGAAATCCACACCGACGAATACGGGCGCATCAAAGTGCACTTCCACTGGGACCGCTACGGCAAGAAGGACGGCAGCGACTCCTGCTGGATACGCGTTTCCTACATCTGGGCGGGCAGCAACTTCGGAGGCATTTTCATCCCACGCGTCGGCCAGGAAGTCATCATCGACTACGAGCACGGCGACCCGCAACGCCCACTGGTCATCGGCTGCGTTTACAACGCCCAGCAGATGCCGCCGTGGGACTTGCCTGCGAACAAGACCCAGTCTGGCATCATGAGCCGCACCAGCCTCGGCGGGGGCGTCGACAACACCAACGCGATCCGCTTCGAGGATGCCAAAGGCAAGGAAGAAATGTGGGTTCGTGCCGAGCGCGACCGGAGGCTGGAAGTCAAACACGACGAAAGCACGTGGATTGGCAACGACCGGACGCAGCAAGTCGACGGCAAGCACGTGGAGCAGGTCCGCAAGGACATTGCCGTCTCCAGCGGGGCCAACATCTCGCACACCGCCGGTGGGGGCATCAAGCTGACAGCGAAGACGCAGATCGTCTTCGAGGTAGGGGCGAGCACCATCGTGATGAACGCGGATGGGACGATCAAGATTTCCGGCCCGCAGCGGGTGGATATCAACTGACCCGATAAATGAAATAGAAGGAAATAATATCAACATGCCCTACAACACCAACGAAGGCCAATTCGGTTTTGACGTCATCGAAGACGGCAGCATCAACGTCCTTGAACTCCTCCCGCACGAAGACGGCATGCCGCTGAGGCTCGTCATGACGCGGGATAGGCTGCGGGCTGGAGAAGACCTCAATGCATGTTTGACGCGCCAAGTCAGGGAACTGTCCAGGCGCATGCCGGAGTTCAAGGAGCTTTCGCGCGAAGCCGGCTGGCTCGGGCCGGGCGATGACAACAGCTTCCCAGCCATCGTGCTCCATACCCGGTTCAAGCAGGAAGGGCGGCTGGTTTTCCAGGCTCAGTGTGCGGCGCAGCTTTCCGAAGATAAGCTGCTCGTCCTCACGCTCACCAGCCCACGGAGCTTCGATGGCAAGCTACGTGCACGTTGGGCAGAATTGCTGGCCTGTTTCGTCCCCGCACCCGCGTTTGCCCCATTTGGGTCAGAGGAAGCCTAAGCTGCTATGTGCCCGGCTGCTGCCCGCCTGAACGACCCGATTGCGCATGCGCCGCCATGGGCTGGCATCGCCAAGATGGCTGGCGGGTTGTTGGCGGGCGCGGCGATCGGTGCGCTGGCGGGCATGGCAGCGGGCGCAATCGTTGGGGCGACCGTCCTCACGGGAGGAGCTGCGCTCGTGGCCGGGGCGCTTCTCAGCAGCGTCATCATGAGCGTTGTCGGCAACAAGCTGGTCGACCTTCTCACGAACGGCATCAGCGACTTGATAGATTCGCTCGTCCCTGCCGTCGTATGCGGGGTCATCAGCGTAGCCTGTTCGCCAAACGTTTTTATCAATAGCATCCCCGCTGCGCACGCCATCCCTGCGAACCTCACGTGTTGCAGCAAACATATTCCCCCCATGCCGTTCGTCGCAGAAGGTTCTGATAGCGTCTTCATTAATGATGTGCCCGCACACCGGGTAGGCGACAGCAGCGTCTGTGGGGCTAAAACGGACAGCGGTTCCTCGAACGTCTTCATCGGCGGTGGGTCCGTACAAATAGCCGACATTGCCTCCGACGTCCCCCCTTGGCTTCAATATGTGGGCACGGCCCTGGGGATAGCTATGGCGCTTTGCACGCGTAACTGGAAAAGCATCCCCGGCAAGCTTGCCTGCCTGGGCACCACGATGGCCGTCGGCATGGCGGCGGATGCAGCCGTGTCTACCGTTTTTGGCCGCCCCGTCCATGCTGCAAGCGGTGCAAAGATACTCGATGGCGACGACGACATCGATTTCGCGCTGCCTGCGCGCCTGCCGCTCGAATGGGTGCGGCGCTACAACAGCCTTGATGCCCGCACTGGGCTGCTTGGCCCCGGTTGGACCACCCCCGTCTGCGTTCAGCTCAAGCTCAATGTCCCTGGGCAATACCCGACGCTGTTCATCGACGAAATGGGCCGCGAAGTCCCCTTCACGGCTCTCAAGCCAGGGTATAGCCTCACCAATACTGCCGAAGGGCTGCGCCTGTGCTGCACCGAAGGCGGGCACTACATCCTGGAGGTTGCCGACGGCAGCCTCTACTACGACTTCGGCCCCGCCCGCCAGGAAGACCCGCATACCCTTGAACTGCTTGGTCTCGAAGACCGCAACGGCAACGCCATCTATCTGCACCGTGACGGTACGAGCCGCCTCTTGGGTCTGGGCGACAGCGCCGGTCGCCACTACCGCTGCCACTACGACCCTGTCCACCCGGAGCGTTTAAGCGGCATCGAACTCGACTACGGGGAGGCCAGCCAAAACGGCCCCGACTGGCTCGCCCGCTACGCCTACGACCGCCAAGGGCGGCTTATCTCCGTCACCAACCGCCAGGGGGAAACCACCCGGCGCTTCACCTGGCACGACAGCGGCCCCGGCCGGAACCTCCTGGCCAGCCACAGCCTTCCCGAAGGCATCACCGCCCACTACCGCTGGGACACCTTCGCCGACCACCCCCGCGTGGTCGAGCAATGGGACGATCTCGGCAACCGCTGGCAGGCCGACTACGACCTCGACAGCGGCACGACCCGCGTCACCGACCAACTGGGCCGCACCCAGTCCTGGGCCTGGGACCGCCGCTACGCCCTGACCGGGCACGCCGACGCCCTGGGCAACGCCTGGCAAATCGAATGGGACGGCGATGGGCAGATCACAGGCGCCACCCAGCCCAACGGTGGGCACTGGCAGCTTGCCTACGACGCGCAAGGCAACCTTGCCAGCCAGGTCGACCCCACGGGGGCGGAGACCCAGATCAAATGGCGGCAGGACTACGCGCTGCCCGAAAGCGAAACCGACCCCCTGGGCAACCAGACCGGCTACCTGTACGACACTTGGGGCAACCTCGTCGAAATCCAGGATGCCGACGGTACGACCAGTTGGACGCTCGACCGCCACGGCCAGCCCCTCATCCGCACGGCAGCCAACGGCAGCGCCACCCAGTGGGCCTGGAACGCCGCCGGGCAAATCACGCAAGAAACCGACTGCTCGGGCAACGTCACCCGCCACGAATACGGCCGCGACGGCAACCTCCTTGCCAGCACCGACCCGCTGGGCAACCGTACCCAATACTGGCACGACCCGTCAGGTCGCCCCCTCAAAGCCGAACTACCCGACGGCACATCCCGTGGCTGGGCCTGGGACACTGCCGGGCAACTCACCCATGCCACCGACGGCAAGGGCGGCGTCACTGCCTATGAACGTGCGCAAGGGCGGCTGGTGCGGCGCACCGACGCGGCCGGGCGCACCGTCGCCTACCGCTACGACGCCCCCGGCAACCTGACCGCCATCTCTAACGAAAACGGCGAGCCCGTGCGCTTCGAGCACGACGCGGCCGACCGCCCCGTCGCCCAGGTCGGGCTGGACGGCAAGCGCA
>Ga0123357_10001475_pt1 | contig 25014 bp, 25 predicted proteins | sample TergutEmb28metaG_FD_89873 | JGI IMG/M metagenome (GOLD analysis project Ga0123357, IMG submission 89873) | Embiratermes neotenicus P4 segment gut microbial communities from Petit-Saut dam, French Guiana - Emb289 P4 | ecosystem: Host-associated > Arthropoda: Insects > Digestive system > Gut ...
GCACAGACGCCTGGCTCACGGTGACTCGGGCAGGCAACGCCATTACCCTGAGCGCTGCCGCCAACCCGAATGCCACCAGCCGCACTGCGACGGCCTCCGTCACAGTGCCTGGGCTGACGGTGACGGTGGTGGTCACCCAGGCGGGTGCCGCGCTATCGGTTGCCCCGTCGACATGGGTGTTGGATTCGGCGGGCGGTACGCAGTCGATTGCCGTGTCGTCCAGTTCTGGTTTGAATTGGCAGGTCAGCGGGTTGCCCAGTTGGCTGACGGCGTCGGCGTCGTCGGCCAGTGCTTCGACGCCGCTCGTTTTGACGGCCGACTCTTTCACCGGTGGCCCATGGGCGACGCGGTCGGCGACGATCACAGTGGCGGTGGTGGGGACGGACCCCGCGAACCCGGTGCAGGCGCAGGTGGTGGTGCGGCAGCACAACTGGCCGGGCCCGGAGATCGTCGTCACCCATGATGGCGCCCCCGTCACCCAGGTTCAGATCGGGTGGACGGTCACAGGTGTGGCCGCCGGCTTCCAGACTGGCGAGTCGGTGCAAGGGACGATGCTGTCGTTCCCGTTTGCCCTGGGCACCCAGAACGCGGACGCCAACGGTGTAGTGCAGTTCACTTGGGTGATCCCGAGTGATACACCGGCTGGGGCTCATACGTTCGTTGCCGCCGGCACGTCGCAAACCATGCGCGCCGCGTTCACGGTGCCTTCCGTGGGTGGGGGTGGCACTCAGCCCCCAGCCCCTGCATCGGGTGGCACAGGGGTCGTCGTCACAACCGGTGGCGTGCCGTCGGGTATGTCCGGTGGCTGGGCGCCCCTGGTGTTGCTGGTTGTAGGTGCCACGACGATCGCCGCGCTAGGTCTGAGGCGCCGCTTGGCGTAGGCGTTCGCCGAGCCATGTGGATTAGCAGTCTGGCTCGCGGCGTCGAGCCACGGTGTCAGACCCGTCGGCTCGTGGGTTGGCGTCCGCAACTGCGCATTCCTCACCGATTTTGGGGGTGCGCGGGGAGCCTTGCGGCGGTCGCGTAAGAGATTTGGCGGGCGAGGGTCACGCGACCACCGCAATCCTCGTCCGCGGTCGTCAAAATGGCCAGGAATGCGCAGTTGCGGTCCGGGCCTTACTTCAGGGCCAGTTTGTAACGCAGGACGGCTTGGGCGTCGGCCACATCAGCCGATGTTCGAATCTGGATCGTCAGTGACAGCATCTTTTCTGCGTCCCTCGCTGCGTCCTTGACCCATTCGGGTAGGTCGTCCGCCGCGACGAGTGCTGGCCGCAGGCGTTGAGCGAAGAAGAACGTCACCCGCCCGTAGTCTCGGTTCACGCTCATCCAGGCGATGGTGCGGCTGCCGCGACTGGCCCTGACCACCCAGCCGCCGTCCCTGTAGTAGCGCCAGGCAGTCTCCACGCCTGCGTTCGCCAGGACGTCCGCCAATTGCGCCCACGCCGGAGCAGACGCACCAAGAGCCTCGTCGATGGTTTCTGGGACCGGCGCGATTGTCGGATCATCAAATACCGCGTTCATACGCTCACGATACGCCGAAGGTGGTCTGGCAAGGGAGAAAAACATGCAAGTTTCCTAGCGTGACGCTACTTGCGTTGCCGCCATAGCGGTCCGCTCGTGACGTCACGTATTGGCGTTGCCTGTGTGAACAAGATCCCTTCTCCACTCGCGATCAAGAGGTTCCAGCCGGCGGAGTGTCTCGAAGCGGGTGTGGAATTGGATTCTAACTTGCTCAAACTGGGGGTCAAGCCGATCCACGTCAGCTTTTGCTGCATTGAGACGCTCAGTGGCGGCCGTAAGGTCGTCTTTCAGTTGGCGGATCCGGCGTTTCGCCTCGCTCATCTGGTCGGTGACGGTGTGGCTGGTCTGAAGCTGGGCGTTCCGTGCTTGAACAACCCAGTCGGAGGCCTGCTTCTTGGCCTCGCGCATCTCGGTCTGGTGTACCTTACCTATCTCCGACCATGACTTCGATCCCGTCCTGTCACCGTAGCTCCAGCATCGGTTCGACTGGGTGAAAGCCTCAATCATCAGGGCGTGATGTCGGTCGGATTCCGAGCGAAAGAAACGGATGCGCTCACTGCACTGATCCATGAACACTTGGTGTTCGTCCCAGGCGTCCTGCTCAGACTGAACGAGGGATTGCTGCGCCTTGTAGGCGGCGTCCAAGTCCTTGTTCAGTTGCGAACATATCTCACGTTGATGCCGGCGCTCGTCGCGCGCCGTATTGAGCAGCGTGAATAGTCGGTTGCGCTCCGCGCCAAGACGGTCAAGTTCGGCATCGTCAATCATGGCATTCTCCCTGAAACACCATTTTGGCATCAGCGAGAATCAACACCCAAATCCTAGGTGTGAGGCCCCGTCTAGCGTGGCAGCGGATCCGGCGGGAAGGGTGATGGGTCTGGCTGGTCCATAGCCATCGCGCTGGGCCCATACTGGCTGTCCCAGCGTGACCGTCGGCTTATGGTGACGACCAACAGGACAATGCCGGCAAAGAACAGGACGATGATGACCAAAACACCCAAGAGGGCTCCGACAACTGTGTTGTTGACCGAAACCATAGGCGCGATCTTGAAAGACTCAGGTGTGTACCCGGTCGGCATGGACGTCCCGCAGTTCACGGTGTAAGTGCCGCTGGCTGCTGGCGTGAAGTTTCCCAACAAATAGTAATTGTTGATGTGCGTGCTAATAGTAGGTCCGGCCACGCTCACATTCGCGCCTGTCGGGTCGGTCACCCGGCACGAAATGTAGGAAGTGTAAGGCGTCCAGATGCCAGTTGATTGACCGCCAACCAGGTCAACCTGATTGTCTGTCCCGTCCGCGTAAAGGGTTGGTGCCGCGGTCAGGCTTTGGACCGATCCGACAACGGACATGGCGATTATTGCGCCGCCCGCGATCCAGCCGACAACCGCCAGGACAATGCCCATGGCGATTCCGATCACTCCCGGTTTGTTTGGCGGCGCGACCGGCGCAAGCCCTTGATACGACATGACAACCCCCTGCGTGTTCAGCCCGGTATTACCTGGGCAGGTGACTTTCAGCCAATGCTAACATCGCGGTTCTGCAGGAGTCCCCGGCAGGGGAGTGGAATGGGACGGCCGACCCCACGCGAGGGACGGGTGCGGCGTATAATGACTAGTCATGAGCCCTTTTTGGAACCGTCAACAGCCGACAGTGTCAGTCTCGCCTGAGCAGGCAGTCACCCAGATTCCACACGAGGCCGGGGTGAAGCACTTCTATTTGCTCGTTGAAGATGTGCTTGTGCTGGTTGGCAGGGGGACGGTTGTCACAGGACGCGTGCAGGGAGAGACGATCAACTCTGGTGATGTTGCGCATGTTTTCAGAAGTGATGGCAGCGCAATCGAAACTAAAGTCCTTCAAATTGGCGCTCCGGCGCTGGAGTCGTTCAGCGGCCCGAGAATCGACTCGGCGAAGGTCGGGGAGACGGTCGGACTGCTGCTACGTGGAATCGCTGCCTTTGATGTCAACAAGGGCGATGTCATCTCATCGACCGACACTCTTCCAGATGGAGTTCAGCCACAGCCTGAAATGGGTGCTGCCGACGATTCGATCCAGGTGGGTGATCAACCAGGCAGCATTCTCGATCAATATAGGGCGGCGCTGGCATATCTTGACAGCTGCGAGACGTTCGATGAGACAGCCCTCCGCGAGTTCAATCGCCTGAGCGGAAGCCGGTTTTCCGAGGCCGACATGGAAAACCAGTTGGGAAGCGCGAAACTCATGTTAAGAGGAATGGACGACTTGAAGCAGTCGCTGCGCTCATCGACGGCTGAGGCCATCGGCGTGTTCGAGCAACTGGCGCAAAGCGGTATCGACTTGTCCAAATACAACCTGTAAAGGTAACCCCTGTTGGGTCGATTGGTTAGGCATGTTGTCCAAGGCATAAAGGTCTTGTCACCCTTCGGGCAATACAGTTTCACGGGAGGCGAGCTGCACGGATCAATGTGCGGACGTCCTTGCCCATGATAGTGCGGGCGTCGTGCTCCCATTCGTCAACAATTGGGGCGTTCGCGTGTGCCATGATCGCGAGTTGTGCCTGCGTCACAGTCATGGCCTGAAGTAGGTTTCCGGTCCATTGCCGGGTCTGCCGTTCCAGACTGTCAATCTGCCCAACCCAGGTCACGTCCTCGGGGTCGAGGTTGTCGCTGCTGATGATCAGGAGGTCGATGTCGCTGTCAGCGGATGCCTCGCCGCGGGCAACTGAGCCGTAGATGGCCGCACTCAGCGGCCTGGGTGTCAGATCGCCTGCTGCGTTGACAAGTCTTGTTTCCGCCTCGGCTCGTGCCTGGACAGCCGCTTCGACGACTGGGGCTAGGACGTGCGCCCGGTTCATCTGGTATAGGTTGCCGCGGGCTGCGGGTATGGCTGTGACAACGCCATGGTCGACGAGACGCTCAAGGACGAGGACGAGGCCGTAGCGTGACCCTCTGCCGGCAATTCGTTGGATTTGGGTAGCAGAGAGCGCGGCCTCGGTGCCGGCGAGCACGGTCAAGGCTGCACTGTCGAGCCCGGGAGAGATTGTAGCGAGCGGAATCTGCAGATCCATGCAACTATTCTAGCGTAACGCTAGAATAGTTGCGTCATTGGGCTGGCCAGTTATCCCCCGAACTGGCCTGGCGGGAAGGGCGGCGGGTATAGGCAACTGAGCCAAATAGCATCCAAATCGTGCTTCTGAGACGGTGTGGCCATAGTTGGCGGGCTATCTGATACCTGAAACCATTGACAGATAGGACCACATCGTCGTCCGCCTCCCAAAACTCGACGACGTGGCCGAGTTGCCAGCGGCGTTTCGGCTGCAGGTGTCATCAGGCCTATCGGCGCGGTGGGGACGGTGTTATGCCAGCGGGGGGCTGTATGTGGACAGATAGTGCAGGGGGACGCCGCTGGTGCAGCGCACTGCGTGAGTGGTGCCGGCTTTGATGGTGATGGCGTCGCCGCTGGCCACTGGTTGCCAGTCGGTGCCGTCGAACACCTCACCGGTGCCGTCGATGAAGAAGAAGTGCTCATCGCTGGTTGGGTGGACGTGCTGCTCGATGATGTGGTCAGGCACGATGAACGCTTCCGACGTGGTTAGGCGGGTGGTCTCGGCGGCCGTGACGACGGGACGCAGGAACACGCCTTCGAACCGGGTGTGACGGGCGAAAGGTGCGCGTGGGATTGACATGGCGGGCTCCTTAGATCGGGTATATCCAAGTTAACTCCAGTTTCAGCGCCCCGTATCGGACAAAACTGACCTTGCGCAGCGTTGTTACGCATTGAACCGGTCTAGGACTCGGCGAGGCGGCTGTTGACCTGGTTGATCTGGGTGCGGTAGGAGTGCGTGAGGGCTAGCCAGATGATCTCGTCCCTACTTGCCGCAGGGTATTCCTGTCCAAACGCGCGATTTGAGCCTGTCCAAACACCCAATTCAGATCTGTCCAAACACGCAGTAGAGCGGCTGGGCCGCGTGCCTACCGTCGCCCCGACGGGGTTGCTGTGATCCCGCTGGCGTTGCTTGGGCCGTGAATGGGAGCGCCGTTGAGGTGGTGCGCATCGCGGTTGGAGTACTGACGAACGAATGATGGTGGCGGGTACCCGAAGCGGGGCTCGACCTACTCGGTGACGGCATTCCATAGGCGTATCGTGTCGTCCCAGCTGGCGCTGGCCAGGCGGGTACCGTCGGGTGACCAGGCCACTGATGTCACCGGGCGACTGTGGCCTTTCAGGGTGGTGATTTGGTGTGTGGCGAGATCCCACAGGCGCACCGTGCCGTCCCTGCTGCCGGCCGCTAGCCGGGTGCCGTCGGGTGACCAGGCCACCGAGATTACCGGACTGGTGTGGCCTTCAAGGGCGCGGATTTGGTGTCCGGATGCGACATCCCATAGGCACACCGTGCCGCCATTACTGCCGGTTACCAGGCGGGTGCCGTCAGGTGACCAAGCCACTGAGTTCCTCGAACCAGCGTGGTCTTCAAAGGTGCGGATTTGGTGTCCGGATGCGACATCCCACAAGCGCACCGTGTTGTCCCCACTTTCACTTGCCAGGTAGGTGCCGTCAGGTGACCAGGCCACCGAGAGCACCCAACCTGTGTGGCCTTCAAAGGTGCGGATTTGGTGTCCGGATGTCGCATCCCACAGGCGCACTGTGTTGTCTTCACTGCCGGAGGCTAGGCGGGTACTGTCAGGTGACCAGGCCACCGAGAGCACCCAACCTGTGTGGCCCTCAAGAGTGGTGATGTGGTGTCCGGAGGTGGCATTCCACAAGCGCACTGTGTCGTCCCAACTGGCGCTGGCTAGGCGGGTTCCGTCAGGCGACCAAGCGACCGAGGTTATCGGGCCGGTGTGGCCTCCAAGCCTGCCGGTCAGATGTCCAGATGCCACATCCCACAGACAGACCAAGCGGCCGTCGTTGCCAGTCAGGAGGGTGCCGTCGGGGGACCAGGCCACCGAGGCTACCCCATTATTGTGGGCTCTGAAAATGGCAATTTGACGGGCAAGTGCCGCATCCCACAGGCGGACGGTATGGTCCCCGCTGCTGCTGGCTAGGCGAGTACCGTGAGGTGACCAAGCCACCGACGTCACCGGGCTGTTGTGGCCTTTCAGGGTGGTGATTTGGCGTGCAGATGCCACATTCCACAAACGGACGGTGGCGTCCCCGCTGCCGCTGGCTAGGTGGACGCCGTCAGGTGACCAGGCCACCGAGTCCACGTCGCCGGTGTGGCCCCCAAGGGTGGCGGTTTGGTGTCCGGATGTTGCGTCCCACAGGCGCACTGTGCGGTCCCCACTGCCGGTTGCCAGGCGGGTGCCGTCAGGTGACCAAGCCACCGACTTCACCCAATCAGTGTGGCCCTCAAGTGTGGTGACTTGATGTCCAGATGCGGCGTCCCACAAGCGCACTGTGTGGTCGCCACTGCCGGTTGCTAGGCGGGTGCCGTCGGGTGACCAGGCGACCGATGTCACCGGGCTGGTGTGTCCTTTGAGGGCGGCCGTTTGGTGCCCGGATGCGACGTCCCACAAGCACACCGTGGTGTCCAAACTGCCGGTCGCCAGGCGGGTGCCGTCAGGTGACCAGGCGACCGACGTCACCGGACTGGTGTGGCCTTCAAGGGCGGTGATTTGGCGTCCTGATGCCACGTCCCACAGGCGCGTTGTGCGGTCGCCACTGCCGGTCGCCAGGCGGGTGCCGTCAGGTGACCAAGCCACCGATGTCACCGAACCAGTGTGGCCCTCAAGAGTGGCGGTTGGGCGTCCAGATGACGCATTCCATAGCCGCACTGTGGCGTCCCCGCTGGCGGTTGCCACGCAGGTACCGTCAGGTGACCAAGCCACCGAGTTCACGCTACCAGTGTGGCCAACCACCAACAGGGACGACGCTTTTTGGTCACTTGCCGCCGGTTGAGCTTCGGGGACGTGTTCACCTTCAGCGATGGTGCCAAGATGGCCGGGTTGTTCAGGAAGTAGGGAGTCAGCGGACATCGTCACTCCAATTCCTTCTCTCATACTGTTCCGCGGTTGTGTTGGTCGGCAGCAGGCCGGTTGGCCCATCTGCTGCCATCGGTTGCGTCCCACGATACAGTGTTAACGGTGGTCGGGACGGGCTGTGACGGCAGGTATCCGACCTTGACTTCGAGTTGTCCGCTGCTGGCCTGATACTTGTTCCCAGACCGGTAGTCCCGCCCTGAGTTGGCGGCAGCACCTGCCACCGCGTGGACTGTCTGCCAGATGTTTCTTTCGGTTCTCATGTTGCCTCCTTTACCTTGTTCTAACCACAATCATGGTCGTCAAACCGGGCGGGACGGTCTGCTGGGGGCAGACAGTTTTCGGCTGGTGACACAGCGTCAAAGGTGGTGGGCGTGGGCCATTGTGGTAGGTACTCGAAAACGGGACGCGACTTACGCGGTGGCGGCATTCCATAGGCGCACTGTGGCGTCCGCGCTGCCGGTGGCTAGGTGGGTGCCGTCGGGTGACCAGGCCACCGAGTTCACCGAATCAGTGTGGCCTTCGAGAGTGGCGGTTTGGTGTTCCGATGCCGCATCCCGCAAGAGCACGGTGCAGTCGTCACCGCTGCCGGTTGCTAGGCGGGTACCGTCCGGTGACCAAGCCACCGAGAACACCTTACCGGCGTGGCCCTCAAGGGTGGCGGTTTGGCGTTGGGATGCGACATCCCATAAGGCCACTGTGTGCCTGCTGCCGGTTGCTAGGTGGGTGCCGTCGGGTGACCAGGCGACCGAGTACACCCAGCTAGTATGGCCCACACGGGCGGTTTGGTGTCCAGATGCCACATCCCACAAGCGCACCGTGCAGTCGTCACTGCTGGTTGCCAGGTGGGTGCCGTCAGGCGACCAGGCCACCGAGTACACCCAACCAATGTGGCCTTCAAGAGTGGTGATTTGGTGTCCGGACGCGGCATCCCACAGGCGTACCGTGCGGTCAAAACTGCCGGTTGCTAGGCGGGTGCCGTCGGGTGACCAGGCCACCGAGTTCACCGACTTGGTGTGGCCTTCAAGGGTGGCGGTTTGGTGTCCGGATGTCGCGTCCCACAGGCGTACCGTGTCGTCCCAGCTGCCGGTTGCTAAGCGGGTGCCGTCGGGTGACCAGGCCACCGAGTTCACCTTATCAGTGTGGCCTTCAAGGGTGGCGATTTCGCGTTCAGCTGCCGCGTCCCATAGGCGCACGGTGCAGTCCCTGCTGCCGGTTGCCAGTCGGGTGCCGTCAGGTGACCAGGCCACCGACTCCACCGAATCAGTGTGACCGACCACCATCAGGGACGACGGTGCTACTTTTCGGTCACCGGGTGCTACCACAGCGCCGGGAAGGTCTCGCAAAGGTTCTGGCAGTTGTGCACAGTTGACGACCCACAAGCCGTCACTGGTTGCGTCTTGGAACTGGGCGTTCTCAAGGTTACATCCACGAATTGTGGTGCCAGGAAGAATGGCGCGGCTGAACTGCGCCGCTGTGCATTGCGAGTTCAAAATGAAGGAGAATGACAGATCGGCGTCGTCGAACACCGCCTCGTCAAGTTTGCAGCCGTCAAGGATACTATTGCGCATGGACGCCTTGGTGAAGTTGGCGCCACTTAGGTCGCAGCCCCAGGCGCTCTGGATTTTCAGGCCGTCCAGGTCGGCCCCTTCCAGTTGGATGCCGCGAAGGGACGGCACCGGGTCATGGTCTTTGCCCCTGGCAAGCTGGTTGAGGGTGTAGCGCAGAATCAGCGTGTTGGTCTGGGTGTCGGGTCTGGTAACCCAGCTTTGCAATGTGGCAAACACCTGTGGATCGGGACGCTCTGAGCCGGGGTCATTGGCCTCGGCGAGTAATTGGCCCAGCAAGGCAAACGTCTCGTCGCTTGGCACAGGCAGATGCCACTGCTCGGGTTTGTCTTCCCACAAAGCGGTGAACAGGAGTTGTTCAGGGGGCAGGGAGTCAGCGGACATCGTCAATCACTCCAATCTCTGATGTTCTGTGGTTGTGTTGGTTGGCAGTGGGGGTGGGGTTTTCCGCATCGCCGGTCGTTGCGATATGCGAGGAGCCGTTTGGGCTTGCCCATATGCAGTTGTGGGTTGCGTCCCACGATACAGCGTTGGCGCCTTTCGCGCTGCTGGCATGTCGCCTCCTTGACGCTTGTCTAGCATCAATCATGGACGTCAAACCCGGCGGGACGGTCTGCTGGGGGCAGACAGTTTTCGGCTGGCTTCAATCACCCCCGGGCATTGGGGCGTCGGTGGGTAGCGGGCCGCAGTACTCGGCGGGCAGGGTGTGAGGCGGGGTGGTGGCGTCACCAGGGACGGCGATAGCCAAGAAACGCCAAGCGTTGGGGCTAGCCCATATGCAGTTGTCGTTTGCATCCCAGGAGATAGCGTTGGTGGCGTCTGGGGTTGGCCAGGCTGGCAGACATTCGGACCGGGCCTCGAGGTGCCCAGTGATGGCGTCCCATAGTCGTATTGTGCCGTCACTGCTGGCGCTGGCTAGGCGGCCGTTAGGTGACCAGGCGACGGAGTTCACTGCCGTGGTGTGCCCGTGCAGGGTGTTGGTGAGGCGCCCGGTGGTTTCCCAAAGACGTATCGTGCTGTCACCGCTGCTGGCCAGGCGGGTGCCATCGGGTGACCAGGCGACCGATGTCACCCAGACTGTGGGTTCCGGGAAGGTGTTGGTGATGCGCCCGGTGGCGGCGTCCAGGCGGCGGCCGTCGGGTGACCAGGCGACCGACCCGACCCAGCCTGCGTGCCCAACTATTGTGAGGGACGGCGGCGACTCCGCTAGCGGGTCGGGTGCTTGGACGACGCCGGGAAGCAGCGTCAAAGATTCTGGGACGTGCATGCAGCCTATGACCCACAAGCCTTGGGTGTCGGCGGCGGTGAAGGTGGATTGGCTCAGATCAGTGCGTCGCACTGTCGCGCCGCGCAGGGACGCGTTGTCGAACCGTGTGCCGGCGCATTGGGAACTGAGAATGAAGCTGAAGGAAAGGTCGGTTCCGTCAAACACCGCATTTTCAAGGTTGCAGTTGTTGATGATGATGTTGCACATGGACGCCCCGGTGAAGTCGGCGCCAGTCAAATCGCAATCGTGAATCTGCAGGTCGTCAAGGTTCTGCCCGGCAAGGTTGATGCCGCGCAGTTGGGGGGCTTGGTGCTCGTCGCCAGCCAACTGTGTGAGTGCGTAACGCAGGATCATGTGGTTGGTGTTAGTGTCCGCGCCCGTGACCCACCGTTGCATCGTCGCGAGAGCTTGGAGGTCTTTGGTCTCGGTGAGTAGCTGGCCGAGGAAAGCGAAGGTCTCATCCGTTGGGACGGGTAGATGCCACTGGTCGGGTTTGTCGTCTTGCAGGGCAGTGAACAGGAGTTGAGCCAAGTGCTCAGGCTTGAGGTCGCCGGGCATTGGTCACCACCTCGATTCCATTAGCTTGGCACCCAGTTCTTGGCGGACCTGCCATAGAACAACTGGTCAAAATACTCCCTGTACTGATCCACGGCACTCTGGGCGGTCAGCAACACCCCTCGGAATTTCCCGCTCTCCAACACGGGAAGAACGACCATCACTTCCTTCTCGGTGAGCAAAAAGTTCGGGCTATTCTTCATTTTCACAACCTTGATCGTCTGCTTGGCGGACTGCGTGAGCCGGTCGGCGTGGTCAATGAGATCAGCCGACATGTAGGAAGGGTCGGTCACGATACGGCGGTAATAGACTTCTTTTGTGGCCAAGGCGCTCTCAATATGGTCCAGCAGAGGCTTCTTGGTGCGTGTTCCGGCGGCCATGATGAAGTCTGAAGCGTCATCACACATACGGATCATCTCATGCACAACCGTCTCGCTGTCTGAGAAGTAGCGGGACTCTTCGCTGAGCCTTCGCTCGATCCTCCAAAGCCTGATCAGGATGGCGAAGCAGATGATGGGCAGCAAGCCAAGGATAAGGAGCACGCTCCTCTTCACGCCCAGATCCACACCGAAGAAGCTGGCGACAGCAATCACCACACAGCACAGGAGGCAAACCCAAGTGACCACTGACTCAGCAATCTCGTAGCGGGTTCCAGCGACGAACCTTCGTAGCATGTTCACTTCGCCTCCACTCCGCGTAGCAACCGTAAGCGACCGATCACGAGCATTCTTGAACTCCAATTCTAACGAGACGCATCCTGGTGTCCTGACAATGCAACTACCAACGCGGGCAAAGCACAATCGCCTTTGGCGTTCGAATTGATCCATCCAGCTCCGATGAGTCTGTGGCGTACTTTGAGATGGATGACGTAAACTTACCCTCCCCTGGTCTTTAGGGGTACGTCATTTGTGACGTACGTTTTGCGCGACGTGCTTTTGCCAATGCCCATCCCGACTCATGTTTTTCTGCCAAACGATACCGATCTATTCTTCAGCGACGGATCCTGCAGCAGAGTCAGTATCTGGGCCACATGGCACAATGGACGCATGCAGGTGGCAGTGTTCAATGGCACTCCGGTGATCGCCATGGACATGTCCAGCAATGAGTTCAAGGCGGTCAAGGCTGCATCCCGCGGCAACCCGGAATGCCTGCAGTTCCGTGACGGCAGCAGAGCAGTACCGCGTAGCGGCGCGTCTGTGGGTGCGCACTTCGCGCACATGCCGGGTCACATTGGGGAGACGGAACCTGAGACTTCCCATCACATTTTCGCTAAGAGGGTCGTGGGGGATGTTGCCCAGAAGCGCGGGTGGACGGCTGAGATCGAGGCTCGTCACCCCGACGGACTGTGGCAGGCGGATGTGCTCGTGACTGGCCATGGGATGCAGATCGCCTTTGAGGTCCAGTGGACGCCCCAGACGTTGGACGAGTATCAGCGTCGCACCGTGCGTTACCGTAGAAGCGGTATCGAAACTGTATGGCTCGCAAGGTACGCGGCCAGAACGTGGGTTGACATTGAGACTGGCGTTCAAGCCTTGCCATTTCGCCAGGACGCTATCAGTGACGGCACCAGCGGCTTTCCCCTTGACCGCACCATCGACCGGTGTTTGGAGTACATGGAGACCCGTGTTGACATTCCCGACCAGGCCTCTGTTATCGGGAAAGCCCACTGCTACAAGCCTAAATGCGGAGCCGTGTTCTACTTCCATCCCAGAGGCGTCAGGTGGGGTGACAAAGTCCCGTGGTCGGACGAAGAACTGTGCGTGCTCGGCGAGAGGTGGTGCGCGCCGTTGAGAACTACCTATTCGCACACAGTTGGTGCCTCGTATCCCATGTGGCTCTGCCCGGCCTGCGGAGCCAAACAGGGAGATTACTACCTTCATCCCGAAACCACCCGCGTACTGGTTGACGGGCGCCTCGTGCGGGATACAAGGGGCCTGTCGTTGTGGCAGGTCCTCCGGGGAGATTCGGCGAGAGTATCCACAGGCACAGGCGCCGTTGGGGACGTGGGGCGCGGGCCAGGTCTGTCAACCTCGGACGTTGTACGAATCCTGACCGGCGGTTACCGAGGGTTCTGAAGCCCGCACGCGCAGCCGGGCAACGCCGGTAAGCGGAACGAGTCTGTACCAGCAACTCGGCACGCCAACCGCTACGACGCACCAGGGGTCGTTTGATGATAATCCACGGCCCGGAGCCTACTGGCCGGGGCTAAAAAAAAGCTTCTCTCAGCCAACTTCTTCAGACGAGCTTTCTCCAGCTCCGCCTTGGCCAACAGATGCTTCAACATAACACTCTATTTCTCCGACCACTTCAGCTTCTTGGCCTCCCCGGCCTTCATGCCCAACCTGCAGTTTCCGCGACCGGTAGTAGGTCGCGTCCGGCACCTGCAGGTCGCGGTAGGCGTCAGCTACCGTGCCACCACCGACCAGATAGGCATTCGCCCTGCCCAACAACATCACGATCTGCCCAGACAAATGACGCTGAGCCTTCCTTCCAGGCATGGCGCCCATTCTTCCGCCAACCAAAGCCGGCATCAAGACGACTCTCACAACACCTGGACCTAACAATGGGTTATGCTACCGCCTAAGATTATGCTAATAGACACGATCGCCTCAAGCTCTCGCGGAAAAGTCGGCGAAGGATCGTTTCAATTGAACGGAGTTTCCGATGCTGCAGATTGTGGCGAACGTGGCAACTGTCATCGGCCTCGGCGTCACTATCGCTTCGGCCTACTTGGGTTTCCGCGCCACCCGATCGCCACGACGTGCGCTGAATGTTATGGTCAATACCCTCAAGGAGAGCGATGCAAATAGGTGTTCGGTTACTTTTCAGAGTTGTGGGTCGTCTGACATTGCTCCGGAAAGGTTCGTCGGTGGCAAGCCTGTCGTCGTGTCACTCGGAGTCAAGGCCGAAAAGGTCGCAAGTTGCATTTCTTTCCCAGAAAGAGGCGCTAATCACCAGATCGTCGTCGATGACGAAGGCCGAATCATACTCAACCCATGTCTGCTGAAAGTGGGTGAGTCCATAGTGGCGAACCTTGAGACAGATGGCGCCGTGACACCCAACGCCGTTCAGATCAAGGATGCATTGAAGGATACGAAGATTGTGCAACGAGCGCCTGGGTTGACCAGGAGACGGTACGTCTTGGTTGTCGTGGGAATCGTTGTTGGCATTCTGGTGGCCACGCTGGCACTCGCGTGGAACCTCGGATACATCGGCGAGCATTTTTGGATCACACCCGATCCCGCAAGGCAGGGGGCGCCCGTCCAGGTGTGTGGTACCGGCATTAAACCGTACGCGACAGTATCAGCTTCTTTGGATGTGTATCCCGCATACGAACAATTCGCGAACGGTCAAGCAGATGACAAGGGAAGATTCTGTATGAATGGTGCAATTCCAGAATCTGTCAGTCCAGGCAACTACTCCGTTGAGATCAACGTGAGTGAACTCGTGGGGTCATCTAAGAATAGGTGGCTATCTCTGGCGATCGTGCCTTAGGGCTTGGGTGGCAGCTTTGGTCTGGACAAGCATTTTGGCACTGCCTGGTCGTAGGTGTTATTGGCTCGAAGATTGTCGACTACCGATTCTAGTCGCATCCGGTACCTCTGTGTCTAGTCAGATGACTTCAGACGTTTCATCTATCGCAGCGTCACACCGAAGTGGCGTGCGCACAACTGCGGCGCTCGAAGTTTCTCCATTGAAACGCTATGCTTTTCCGCGGCGTCGGAATAGTGGCACCCAGGGCCTACCATCAACGGTCCCATCACGCCATAGGGCAGTCAGGCATGAGGTAGGCGTATTGTAAGTTGATGTGATCAACAGTCCTCTGTTTCCATACCCGAGAGCCCGCTGTTCCTCTTGGTTCGCAAGCTGCAAGCCAATCCGCTGGCATTCTGCCTCGAAGCGCGGGGCCCCGGTGCCCAGCACGCTCATTATGGTGGGAACACGATCAAGAGCTTTCCACACGTAAACCTCTCCATGTAGTTCAAGTTCTTTCATTCTGCTGTTGACAGTCTCCACCCCTTCGGGAAATGCCGTAACAGTAACAATGCTTAATGGCCTGCATTTCAAGGCTTCGCGATACTGTTTGTTCAAGGGCATCTCGCGGCTCACACCCTGCGTTTGTTTCGGAGTAACACCTAGTAATTCCGAAAGAGACTCATCCACTGTAGTACCATGCTGGATGATATCATCCACAAGAATGATCGGGCGCTCTGTGGCCAATGCGCTTGAAAGCGACATTACCTCCAGTGATGGATAGTATTGCTGGACATCGCCTACCCAGTAGGACGCAACAGAAGCACCGTCTTTCGGTGATCCAAGGGGTACCAACGCCGCATGGCCAAATTGTGTGCTGCCAACGGGTGTCTCCATGAACCCGCCTATGGCGTCAATGAACGACCGCCTATCGATAACTTCCATGTTTTCAACGACTTTGGCTGCTGGCATAATCAAGTTGCTGGGAAACTGCAGGGCCCACTGCCGAATCGCCTCGGGACGAATCGTGGATTGGTGATCATGCGAGGATTCAGGCGCAATTGGCCCAACATATGCAGAGAGGGTCTTTGCCCCCCTGTCACAAGTCAAGGCAAATGCGACCGTCTTGGCTTCTTCAGGAACTGGTCCCAGGACTTTCGGCTTGTCCAGGAAATAGCCGTTTTGGTCAAGAATGGCCCTGAGACCGTCAACCCCAGTTGTGCAAACGCGGGCAAATTCGGTCATGTCCTTCGGAACGGAGATCGCATAGTTCTTCCAAACCACAACCTCTGTAGCAATGCGCACGACGTCAACAAACTCCCGGGGACAGAAGACAAACCCTACTTGGGGATTGTTATAGGCATCTGTCCACGCACGGGTGGCTGGCGAAACCTGCTTTAGTGGAACCAACCCGACTTGGCCGGGGCGGGAAAGATACCCGGCCAACACGTCGTCCGACTCATCGTGGGTCGACTCCGATGATGGTGTACTGAGCCAGATGTACGGCGTAACGGCGTTGCCTGGAATGGGTTGGAGTCGATGAGTCTGACCAGCAATCGCCAGTATGTTCGCGCACTCATCGGCAATTTGTGAAGCCAGTGCTTTTCGTTTGCTTCCGTTACTTAGATGCCGCATCAGTTGAGCAATCTGGCTTGCGGCAAGGGCGTCATTGCGGTACGGCTCCCCCACCATGTTGCTGGAGAAAGCAAATGCCCTCATAAACAAGTCCCGATTGCGTAACCGCTGAGAAATGTCTGCTGCCACATCTACAGCAACTCTAACGGAATCTGTGTCCAGAGGTGAGTAGCGATCAGACAGCCCTTCGGGTGTTAGCCGCAAAAGTTCGTCATCATGAATCTCCAAACATGTTTCGAACGCCGATTTGAGAGAAACCTTGCGTAGTTGGCTGATTAGTGCCGCTATCATCGCCTCGATTGCGCGTACTTTGTGATGCTTGTATACCTTGTCGTGCATTAGGGCCCGGTCGAGTGCGACCTCATGCAGGGCGTTCGCTCCAGACGGGTCAAGCGCGACGATTGTGTGAGGCCCGCTGCCGGTTGTTACTTGTTCTTGTATGGCTTCTGGCAGTTGATCATCGCTCAGGGTGACGGGGCGGATTTTCTGAACTAACCGGGTGAAATCAACCACGGAAGGTAGTCCGCACATTCTGGCGTCTCTGCTCATATAGTCGATCTTGTCGCAGTCAAACGGGCCGGAGATGAGCTCATGAATCAAGGGAAGTCTTGCGTCAGAAGTAACGCCGAGGATAGTATTGGCAATTCTGGACGGTGCGTCCCGAAGTTCCCCCAAGCCTGCTGCCTTTCGGGCGAGCGCAATGAGTTTCCTGCATGCTGGAGACAAGACCATGTAATACGCAGCGATCTCGGACAATTGTGGGGCTACAGTCTTTTCAGGATGTTTTTCTTGGAACTCTCGAACAAGGTCGCGGTACTCCCGGGTGTACTTAAGGTAGTTTTCACTGACATGGGACATCACGGAATGACCAATATCGTGGCAGAGCGCTGCGATTCGCAAAACGGGTAGCCATTGGCCGTCAGAGATCTCGCGATCCCGGAACAACCTGTCAACGCGATCATCTCCCTGAGAAGACATGTGTTGATGTGCAAGAATGGAGTCAACCATACGCTGAACCTGACAGCATGTTCCAATGCTGTGCTCAAAACGAGTGTGGGTTGCTCCCGGGTACACATAATGAACAACTCCCAGCTGCCTGATCATGCGGAGACGCTGAAGGAGTGGACTGTCGAGTATTACGACCTCCGCGCCGTCAAGCCTTATTGTTCCCCATACAGGGTCATTGACTTCTTTGGGGTAATATGTTTGATTCTCGGTTTGGCGTGCCTCAACGGTAGCAAGATAATCGTTCAGTAGCGTTTGGGTGAACTCGTTTATGCTTTGGACATAAGTACCCAGCGCATCCGCGAGGGGCAACTCGTCCTCTTTGATTCGGGTGTCCATGCTTCACAACGATGCTGCGTCTCGAAAGGATCGGGCAACACCAATGTAGAGGTCCGCGCTACCGTCAACGGTATCCAAAATGAGCCCGGCATCTTCTCCGGTGAACTTGAGGCGAATGTCCACAAAACCGGGGTTATCAAAACTGACGAGTCCAGACTGGCTGGCGCGTGTGAGAGCATCACGGAAGTCGGGTGAGTCATCGTAAAATGCTCGTTTCTGGATTCGAAAGTCGGGCGACAAGCCCTCTCCCTGGCATCGTGCTGCAAAGTCACGGAATGCTCGAATGGCGGCATCGTAAAACTTCGCGCCCTCCATGTAAAGGGTCCTAACGCCGAGTTTGCCAAGTCCACCAAGCAGGCCGGCGGTGAAATCGTCGATAGTTACATCCGTCATGGCTGAATCTGCGCTCATAGAGAATCATTCCTCATGGTTGTGACCATAGCCTACTGTTCCGCAAAGTAAGCAATCGGGTTCTGGACCTGACCCATGCAGTGGCCAGTCCGGCGGGTCTCCGACGAGACAAACATACCATCGTCAACGGACGAGCAACGCACCTGGTCCACTACGCCACTGCTGACCCATCTGGCCATCATGATAATAACAGTACTGAGTTGGACCGGGGCGCGTGATGGCGACACGCTGGTTGTGCTCTTCTGGGAAAAACGACTTTGTCAGTCGTACTCGTCGCCTTGCTGGTCGGTGCCTGTTACCGTCAGGCCGAGCCACGGATCTACCTGCTCGTAACGAAACTCGAACCATTCAAGTGCAAGCGTTGCGGCGCGGCCACGTCACAGTACGAGCCCATGGACATCAGATATGTCCAACGTCAATATGTGCATGACAACTTGTTCAACGAAACATGGAACGCCGGGGAGAAGCTCATCAGCCAGGACGATGTTCCGGTGTTCCTTTGCCAGAAGTGCCTGCAGGCATACGTCAACGACAAGAACCGCAACAGCTTCTTCACTCGGCGGGGGCAGATACCGTTGATACTTTTCTTTGCGGCCGTTGCCGGCCTGCTCGGTGCCACCCTCCTTAATCTGTTGGACGTTCGGATTGCCCGATGGGTGATGGTAGCTGCCTTCGCAGCAGTGGCGGTGTTCGTGTTCATTCGGGCGCCAGGGGAGGCCGGGGGCAAAAGCCGTGCGGTGACGAAGTCGGAGATCATCGAGGAGGCGTCAAACAAGACGGTCGAGGTCGGCAAGATGTGGCTGGTGGCCCTTGTGCTGCTTGGCATCGGCGTGGGTCTGATCTTTGTATCCGTCGACTGGGTTAAGTACGCAGCGTCGCTACTACTGGCTTTTGCCGTGGTTGGGCTGGGTCAATCGATCTATGAGGCAATTCGCGGGCACCGCGACTCGCCACTGAAACCCGATGACTTCAAGAAAGCAGTCAAGTACTACTTCGCCGAGGACGACGATATCGAGTTGCTGGACAAGCGCTGGTGACACGCCTGAGGTAGGAATCGCCATTTAGCCTCGTCTTTTCATGCAGGCTGGTGTAGTCCCAAGGGGGTCACTACAATGTAAATATGGATGATCTGCAGTTTGAGTGGCTTTTCTGAAAACGGTGAGAAACATGGACGATGACATGAGGGCAGAATATGACTTCGCGGGAGCACGCCCGAACCCATACAGCCAGCGACTGAAGAAGCAGGTGACTATCCGTCTGGACGTGGACACGGTCAGCTATTTCAAGGCTCTGGCTTCGCGTACTGGCATTCCCTACCAGAGTTTGATCAACCTCTATCTGGCTGACTGCGCTACTAGCGAGCGCAGGTTGTCCCTGGCGTGGGCCTGAACCGGAAAAGAGACTCGGAAATGACGGACGTGACGATTGTGATGACTGGGGCGACGGCGGGCCTGGGCCGGGCTGCTGTGCCACTGCTGGCCGGCCGAGGTGTGCGGCTGGTGCTGCTGGCACGAAACCAGCACAAGGCTGCTGACATCGCAGCCGACGCCCGCCAGGCCGGCGCCGCGCAGGTCGATGTGATCGAGTGCGACTTGAGCTTGGCGTCGTCCGTCCGTCAAGCCGCCGCGGAGCTCAGCGGCGTCACCGTGGACGTCATCGTCCATGACGCGGCAGTCGTCACCCCCACAAGGACGGTGACCGCCGAGGGCAGCGAGACAATGCTGGCGACCAACTATCTGGGGCCATGCCTGCTGACGCGGCTGATGCTGGCGGGGCGCCCCGCGGAGTCGCCCCTCCGGCTGATCAGTGTTGGCGGGCCACTCAACGCGAAACCCGATCTGGACGACCTGGACTCCGAACAGTCATTCGCATTCATGCCGGCGTTCGAACGATCGAAAACGGCACTCAACCTGTTCACCGCCGCCGTGCCGCGCCACGCTGGTAACGTCACGGCGGTGGTCTACTCGCCCGGCCTAATGAAGACGGGCTTGAGCGCGACTGTGGCCCGGGGCATGGGACGCATCGCCAAATCCGTTAGTGGGCTCGTTCTGGCCAACCCCGCGGAACCCGCCAAAGGCCTCGCTAACCTGGTGTTTGCCGACCTAACAGACACGCCACCCGGCACATTGTTCGACCGTCACGGCAAACCGTCACCCATCCCACTTCAGGACGATGTTGCCCTGCAAGACGCACTGTGGCAGTTGACCAGTCGGCGTCTGGGGTTGGACGGGTGAACATGGGCGCAGGAGGACGTAGGAAGAGGGGTCGGGCAGATCCTGCGACTTCGCGCAGGATGACGTAGGAAGAGGGTCCGGGAGATCCTGCGACTACGCGCAGGATGACGTAGGAAGAAGGACGCAGGACGACGCAGGAAGAGGGGCGCAGGAGGACGTAGGAAGAGGGGTCGGGAGATCCTGCGACTACGCGCAGGATGACGTAGGAAGAAGGACGCAGGACGACGCAGGAAGAGGGGCGCAGGAGGACGTAAGAAGAGGGGCCGGGCAGATCCTGCGACTTCGCGCAGGATGACGTAGTCCGAAAATTGTCTAAAACCCGTTGTCAACCGCCGTTAGCTAGTGGCATAATGAAGACATCCATGACCAACGGAGGTACTATGGCGCATCACAAGAAATTAACACTTTTGCATTCCAATGATCTCCACGGAGATTTCATGGCGCAAGAGGTCGACAAGGAACTGGTCGGCGGTATCTCAATGCTGTCCGGCTACGTCGCAAAAGTACGTTCAGAGGAGAAGAACGTTCTTTATTGCATCGCTGGTGACATGCTACAAGGCTCGATCATCGACACCGAGTTCCGCGGCATTTCAACCATCGAAATCATGAACATGCTGGCCCCTGACGTAGTCACCGTCGGCAACCACGAGGTTGATTACGGGCTGGCGCACCTGCTGTTTTTGGAGCGCTGCGCCAAGTTCCCCATCGTCAACGCAAACCTGTATATCAAGAACCCGTTCACGCGTCTTTTCACGCCCCAGAAGATTTTCAAAATCGACGGCATGAACATCATGTTCATCGGCGTCACCACACAGGACATCATCAGCGGCATCCAGGAGGACGTTCTGGGTAGCTTCGTCAGCCTTGAGGAGGCCGCCCAAGAAGTCGGGCATATCTGTAACGCCTATCAACACGTGGATATCGACTTCACCGTCCTATTGACGCATATCGGCTTCGAAGAGGACCAGCAACTGGCGGCCATGCTCGACCCGGAATGGGGCGTGGACGTGATAATCGGCGGGCATTCGCACACCCTTATGGATCACCCCACAATCGTCAATGGAATCCCGATTGTGCAGGCTGGCAAAGGCACCGAACAGATCGGACGATTCGATCTGCTGATAAACACCGACACGAACACCTTCGACGAATTCAAATGGCAATGCCTGCCCATCGAAGAGCACACCTGCCCCCGCGACTTGGAGATGGAAAAGACCATCAACGAGTTCAAACAGGAAACCGACCAGAAGTACAATCGCGTGCTCTGCCGGTTCAAACACCGGCTCACCCACCCCAGCCGTTACGAAGAAACCGAACTCGGCAACCTGATCGCCGACATCATCGCCAGCGCCACAGGCGTCGACCTCGTGATGCTAGGTTCCGGGTCAGTTCGCAAGACGTCCATTTCGACTCTGCTGAAAATGCGGGAGTTCATCGAGCTGTTCCCATATGACGACAAACTGCGGCAGCTTCACGTTACCGGTGCGCAGCTTCGGCGAATGCTCGCGTTTGTCTTCCGCGACGAGATGTTTGACTGCGACCACACCGAGTTCTACCAATACTCAAAAGGCATGCACATCGTCTTCGACCGGGCCAAGAAGGAGTTCGTGACGCTGGAACTGAACGGCGAGCCAATCGAGGACGACCGGCTTTACAGAGTCGGCCTGCAAGAGTTCCACTTCCTGAACTTCGAGAAGTTCTTCAATGTGCCAATCGAAGAGGTTCTGGCCAACGGCGACGCCCAAGTGATATGCAGCTCAATCCAGGACATCCTCATAGAGCACCTGTCGACAGCCAGCCTGCTGGACGCCCAAGTAGAAGGACGCATCGAGATACTGAACAGGTAGGTCCAATATCTGGTTTGAGCTACAGCGTCATTTGGCATGATCCTGCGTACTGCGACTGCGCGCAGCATGACAAACTGCGTTTCGCGCAGGATGACAGGTTAGGTTGTGGGCAAGATGACGGGGTTGGGTTGTGCTGAACATGACTGTGGCGGCCCGGAAACCCGGACCGCCACAGTATCGATTGGCTCGGAGGCTAGGTTGTGACGCTTGCCGCCGAGAAATAGATGTTGCCCAACACGTCACGGTAGACGCCTTGGATGTTGGGGGAGACCAACATCATGTTGGCGCGATAAAACACCGTCAGCATCGGGTATTCGGCTGAGGCAATCGCGTCGGCCTGTTGCATGACAGCCAGGGCCTTTGCCGGGTCGGTTTCGGTCTGAGCCTGCTTGACCAACGAGTCGTACTGCGGGTTCGAGTAGCCGACGTTGTTGTTCACGTCGCCGGTGACCAGAAGTTGCATGAAGGTCATTGGGTGGAAGTAGTCGGCACCCCAGCCCATGGCTGCGACATCGTAATTGCCGGCCTGAATATCGGCGTAATACACTGCCCAGTCCTCATTCGAAATCTGCACCTTGATGCCCAGATTCTGCTCAAGCTGTGCCGCGATAGCCTCCGTCATCAGCTTGGCTGTGTCGTCCGTGTAGTACGACAGTTGCAGCGTCGGGAAACCAGCCCCGCCCGGGTAGCCGGCGTCAGCCAGCGCCTGCTTGGCCGCATCAGCATTCGCGGACGGGCCGAGATCGAAGGTCGACCGTCCATCGGCGAAATCTTTGCCGTCCACCGAATAGCCCGGCGGAATCAGCGAATAGGCCGGCGTGCCGCCGTTCTGCAGGACGTCATTGATCAGGGAATTGCGATCAATCGCCAGATTGAGAGCCTTACGCACAAGCGGATTGTCGTACGGCGCCTTCTTGTTGTTGATGTCGAAGAACGTGGTGGCGTAGGCCCCCGTCACAACCAAGCCCTGGTCACCCGTCTTGAGGGACGCAATGGAGCTCGGCGGCACCGTGTAGGAGCCCTGCACCTCGTTGTTCTTGTACGCGGTGAGCGCGGTCGACTGGTCGGGGATCAGCTTCAGCGTCAAACTGTCGAGCTTGACGTTGGCGGCATCCCAATAATTGGGGTTCTTCGCCATAACCCACGAGTCATTCAACTTGATGTCCGTCATCATGAACGGGCCATTGGTGATATAGCTCGACGCGCTATTCGTCCACTGGTCGCCATTGGCATCGATGGTGGCTTTTTGAACAGGATCCCAAGCCCACATGCCGAGAATGTCGATGAAGAACGGGGTCGGCGCCAAAAGCGTTATCACCAAAGTGGAGTCGTCGGTGGCCTTGATGCCAAGGCCGGCGGTTGCGGTCGGATCGTCATACAACTCCTGCGCGCCAACCACATAGTCGGTGTAAAGGTTGACATACTGGGCGGCCGTGCTGGGTGTGAGGATCCGCTGGGCCGTGTACACCCAGTCATTTGCAGTCAGTGGGCTGCCGTCGCTCCACTTCAACCCCGGACGAAGGTGGAACGTGTACGTCAGGCCGTCGGTGCTGATATCCCAACTCGCGGCCTGGCCGGGTATTAGCGAACCGTCCGTGCGCGAATAGGTGACCAAACCTTCAAAAGCCTGGTCGATAATCGGCATGGCGAAACTGTTATTCGTGACAGTCGGGTCAATGCCGTCAGGCTGGTTTTGCAGGGCAAAAGTCATCGCCTGCGTCACCCCCGGGGCCGTCGACGAATCCGTACCGGACGGGCTGCTCGTCGGCGAAGAGCAGGCGCTTACCGCCAGCATTACCGCCAGCAGCGGTGTGATGACAAGCATGGGTTTTATTTTCATTGTTTTCCTTCCTGGTTGTTTTCACTTAAAAAGGTGGCAGCTAACTGTGCGGCCGTCCCCGACGTCCACCGGATTCGGTGCGACATCGGAACAAATAGGCATCACCGCCGGGCAGCGTGTGCGGAACCGGCAACCCGATGGTGGGTGGATGGGGCTTGGGATTTCGCCCTCGATGGCCGGCGGACGCGACAGCAAATCGGCGGACGGGTCGGGCCTGGGAGCCGAGGCCAAAAGCCCCTTTGTGTACGGGTGAAGAGGGTCGGAATACACCATTCTTGTTGGCCCTGACTCCACAATTTGCCCAAGATACATGACGGCGACACTGTCGGCGACGTGCCAGACCATTGAAAGGTCGTGGGCGATGAACATGTAGGTCAGGCCCAGTTCGTCTTGCAGGTCACGCAAAAGATTGACGATCTGAGCCTGAATCGAAACGTCCAGGGCTGAGATCGGCTCGTCACACAAAACCAATTTGGGACGGATGACCAGAGCCCGGGCAATGCCGATTCGCTGACGCTGGCCGCCGGAGAACTCGTGCGGGTATCGGGTTAGATACTCCCGGCCCAGCCCCACCGCCGTCAGGGCGTCGACAATCAGGTCGGTGGCCTCAGCCGGGGCAAGGTCTGGACGGTGGACGCGCAACGGCTCGGCAATTATGTCGCGAACCGTCATGCGCGCATTCAACGACGCATAGGGGTCCTGGAATACCATTTGTATATTGCGTCTAAGAGGACGAAGTTGTCGCGCGCCGAGGTGGCTGATGTCGGTGCCCTCGAGCAAAATGCGTCCGTCCGTCGGCTCGTAAAGGCGGATGATGGTGCGGGCACAAGTCGATTTGCCGCAACCCGATTCGCCCACCAGGGCGAAAGTTTCCCCGGGCGCAACAGAGAATGTGACGCCATCGAGCGCCCGCACCGGGTGGCCGCGAACCCCGGACCGGAAGTGCTTCGTCAAGTTTTCGACTTCAAGAATGGCGGGCTTGTCGCTCATAGCGGCTTCACCCCCTGACGCAGTGCGCCGTCCGCCTCGCCGAAGGGGGAGTCGCTGGCGGGCGCTTCCGGGTCGAGCAGCCAGCAGAGGCTGCGGTGCCCAGGCCCGGCGCTGTAATAACCAGGCAGGCGCTGCTCGCAGCGCACACGGGCATAGGGGCAGCGCGGGGCAAACGGGCAGCCGTCCCCCGGGGCGGTCATGTCGGGCGGGCTGCCCGGTATCGAAACCAGCCGATCGGCTGAGGTTTGCAATGCAGGCAGCGCGCCAAGCAGGCCAATTGTGTACGGGTGCAGGGGGCGCGAGAACAGATCGGCGACCGGCGACTCTTCCATGATCAGGCCGCCATACATGACAATCACCCGCGAACACAGCCC
>Ga0123357_10001478_pt1 | contig 24976 bp, 23 predicted proteins | sample TergutEmb28metaG_FD_89873 | JGI IMG/M metagenome (GOLD analysis project Ga0123357, IMG submission 89873) | Embiratermes neotenicus P4 segment gut microbial communities from Petit-Saut dam, French Guiana - Emb289 P4 | ecosystem: Host-associated > Arthropoda: Insects > Digestive system > Gut ...
AGAATTAGCGAAAATCCATAAAGTTACTGATCTTCAGTCAGTTATCCAATTTTTTTAACACTTATTTTTTAGTTATTTGTCTGATCTTTAATCGATTATATCATTTTATAACGAACTATTGATTTAAATTATGGTTACAAAGTTATTATTTTTCCTGAAATTATTATAATTTGCAAGTAAATTGCTTTCTATTAAAAATATCGTACATTTGCGATAAACTTTCAAATATGATGAATACATTAGTAGATAAAACAAAAAAAGAAAAAATCAATTGGTTGTTCCCTAATGAAAATCAGGCAGATATGGTCGTTACGGTAGATGATTTTCGCGAAATGGTGCAGGAAGCGGAAAATCAACCCGGTTATTCTTATCAGGAACATAGAAAAATTGTGAATGAATGGATAAAAAACCACCGATAAAAAGAACAGTACAAAAAACTCTGATAATTTCGCCAAAATACACTCAAAACCTACTTGAAATTGCAAACTACGGTTATGAATTGTTTGGTGCTGCTTGTGATACTGACTATGCCGGATTTTTAGACGAAATACAAAACACAGGGGTAGAAATCGTATAACAGATACTACTGTTATGTCAATGATAAAATGTTGTATTATTGAAATATATGGAAGATTCCTCGCTTCGCTCGGAATGACAGTCGTTTGCAAAGATGGGGAAGAGAAGGAATCGGCGGCTTCGCCGCCGATTCCTTCTCTTGTATTTCCACAAGTTGGGGCGTCATTCCGAACGAAGTGAGGAATCTTTTTTTGAGCGTTGAGAAAGATTTTTTTGTGCTTTTATTCAACAATTAAAACAAAAATAGAAAAATTATTATAATTTTGCAAGTAGTTAAGTATGTATCACAAATACAAACTACAATAACGAAGTATAAAACAATAAAAAATTTGCTTATGATTATAATAGTGTAAATTAATACGCACATTTTAATATATTGGTTTAGACATTTTAGTTTATTCTTGTTTCCCGGAAATTTGCCGATAGAACGGAACAAAAGAGAAAAATTAAATGTTCACGTGATGAGCGTGGATTTTATTTTATCTTTTTTGTTCAGGTTACGGCAAATACCTCGGGAAGCGGATACTGTAAAGTACCACGCTTTTTTTATTTTTAAATGGGTCATTAAGACACATAACAAATAACTTATTTATTGTTAATATTTTAGTTTTATGAAAGAGGAAAACAAAAACGAAGAAATTCAATCAAGGAGAGAATTTTTCAAACAAGCGGCAAAAAAAGCATTGCCGATTTTGGGAGTAATGGTTTTGGGTAATAATCTGATTTCTTGTAATGAAGAGCCGGATGACGGAGGTGGAAGTTCTGGTAGTGGCGGAGGTTCTAAATCTTGTTCAGGTTCTTGTACTGCACATTGTGCCTCAACTTGTACAGGTAGTTGTTCTGCTGGTTGTAGTGGAGGATGTGGATCTGGTTGCAGTTCCAATTGCTCTACAGCTTGTAAAGGTGGGTGTTGGACAGGCTGTTCTGGATTAAACTATTAGCTATAATAGCTCAACTAAGTATGAATAAAAAGGAAGAGTTACATTCTCGGCGAGAATTTTTCAAACAAGCGGCGAAAAAGACATTGCCAATTATAGGTGGTATTACATTAGGAAGTATTTTGCCAATAATCAAAGCAAAAGCAAATATGTTATGCGATTTTGGTTGTACTAATGGGTGTTTATATACTTGTTCTGGAAACTGCTATACCAGTTGTAGTGGTGGATGTGGCGGTGGATGCGGTGGAAGCTGTGTTGGAAGCTGTAGCGGCAGTGCAAAAACATGTGATGATTGTTCTGTAACCTGTAAAGGTAACTGTTCTACCTCTTGCACAGGTGGCTGTTCTTCTTGTACAGGCAGTTGTTCAAGCTCTTGCACAGGTAACTGTAAAACTGGTTGCGAAAGTACGTGCACCTCTTGCACAGGAAGTTGCTCAAGCGGTTGCACTGGTAGTTGTACTAATTCATGTACTTCTTGTACGGGATCGTGTAGTAATAGCTGCAATTATACTTGTACAGGCTCTTGTACTTCCTGTATGGGGTGTTATGGCACTTGCTTGGGTACATGTATGGGACGTTGTATGGGTGCTTATTATTGAAATTTATGACTAAAATAAAAGAACGCTCTGCGGCATGGCAAGAGAGCCGCGCAAAAAATATCACTTTCATCGTTACCAAAGACTGCCAACTGGTGTGCAAATATTGCTATTTAGTCGGTAAAAACATTAGCGAACGAATGTCTTGGGAAACAGCCAAGCAGGCAATCGACTATCTATTGAATGAACCATTCAAGGAAAAATCCGTCATTTTCGATTTCATCGGCGGCGAGCCTTTTTTAGAAATTGATTTGATAGATAAAATTTGCGATTACATCAAAATCCAATTGTTTGAGAAAAATCATCATTGGTTCAATTCCTACCGGTTCAGTTTTTCGACCAACGGCATCAATTACCATGAAGAAAAAGTGCAGCGCTATATCGCAAAAAATCGAGAACATTTGAGCATTGGCATTACTATTGACGGCACGCAACTGAAACACGATTTAAATCGCGTTTATAAAAGCGGAAAAGGCTCTTACAATGATGTAGTGCGTAATATTCCACTTTGGTTGGAACAATTTCCGAACGGTGGAACGAAAGTAACTATCAGCAGCCCCGATATTCCGTATATCAAAGAAAGCGTTTTGCATCTTTATTCATTGGGAATTAAAGAGGTAAATATCAATTGTGTGTTTGAAGATGTTTGGAACGATGGCGATGATTTGCTTTTTGAAGAACAATTGATACAATTAGCCGATGCTATTATTGATGGCGAATATTACAAGGAATATGCCTGTTCGTTTTTTTCCGAGAATATCGGAAAACCGATGGATAAAGCGCGCGAAAATCAGAACTGGTGCGGGGCAGGCATGATGCTGTCTGTGGATGCAGCGGGCATGTTTTATCCCTGTACACGTTTTGCGCAATATTCGCTTCGCGATAAAAAAGCAGCGATTATCGGCAATGTCAGCGAAGGTATTAATCCAAATCTGTTGCGTCCGTTTCTCACGCTCGACCGTTGCACGCAAAGCCGGCAGGAATGTATCGAATGTGAAGTCGCAAGCGGTTGCGCCTGGTGTCAAGCCGAAAATTACGATGCCGCCGAAACAAATACCATTTATCAGCGGGCGACTGCTATATGCAAAATGCACAAAGCGCGGGTCAGAGCCAATAATTATTATTGGAATAAACTCTATCGTAAATTGGAGTTGGAAGGAGAACGCGAAAGTTTTGAAAAGAGAGAAACCTCAGTAATCTGTTGAATGTTATGCTGCAATATTTAGTTATCTTATTAGACGATACCGCTGTGTCGTATTGTCATTACGAAAATCCGAAAACGGAAAAACACTTGATTTCGCTATCCGATTTAAAGGCCGGAATTTTGTTTGCCATGAAGCAAAATTTAATGATCCAATTTGTATATCCCGATTACGAAATTCCCGGCGAATATCAAAAGGAGATAGAAACAATTGATCATCATAAAATTGCGCCTCAACAATTACAGTTGAAGGATGCCGATGTTGTTATTCTCGACGGATGTGTTCACGCTCGTCTACCGGACGATTTTGTAAATGAAGATAAAGCTTTCGTAATACGTACTTCCAAAGCAGATTTGTTTGCGAATTATGAAAAAATCGTTCCTCTCATTGAAAAAACGAAACGGTTGAATATTGTTTTGACCGATATAGAAACATTTACGGAAAATGATTTTTCATCATACAAAGAAACGCTTAATCTGTTGAAAAATGCCGTAAAAGAAATGTTTATTCAAGACAATTATCCGCAGATCAATCTTTTGACCGACCGTATTTTATTGGATAAAATGAATAACTGCAATGCCGGCATTGAAAATATTACTTTAGCTCCGAATGGAAAATTCTACATCTGTCCGGCATTTTATTTTGAAGATGAGAATGATGCTGTGGGTGATTTGGCAACCGGCTTGAATATCGCAAATAAGTATTTATATCAACTTGAAAATGCGCCGATTTGTCGTAATTGCGACGCCTGTCAATGTAAACGTTGCATTTGGCTGAATCGTCGAACCACGCGGGAAGTAAACACCCCGTCGCACGAACAATGTGTTGTCGCACATTTGGAACGAAATGCAAGCCGTGATTTGCTGATTGATTTACAGCAATTGGGCGCTTGGGAAGAAAAATCAATAGAAGTAATTGATTATTTAGATCCTTTTGAAATAATAGAAAAATAAAAAATATAATCGCATGAAAAAATTAGTCGGGCAAGTTTCTGAAGAAGAAAAAAATGAAATCCAAGCGTTGTTTGAACGCAAAAATGGTTTAGCGGAATTATCGAAAATTCTTACCGCCGATAATATCGCTTTGTATGAAAAATTGGTGAAAGACATGGGAGAAACGAATACCCGTTTTCAAAAATGGTGGGATGAAATGAATGCTAAATACAGTTGGGAAAACGCCGAAAACGGACATTGGGAAATTAATTTTGAAACCAACGAAATATATTTAATCATCAGTAGTTAATGTTATTAAACAACAAATCTGCAAAATTTTACTTTTCCAAAGCGTTGAGAAAGATTTTTTTCATACATTTGCATCTTTTATTAGGATATAATTTATATTTCAATTTTTAATAAAATATTTATGAATACTTTCTTGTTATTAGGAAACTTAGGTACCGGTGAGATTATTGTAATAGCTATTGTGGTTTTAGTGCTTTTTGGAGGTAAAAAAATTCCTGAAGTAATGAAAGGCCTTGGCAAAGGAGTTAAAAGCTTCAAAGATGGGGTGAAAGGTCTTGAAGATGAAATGGACAGCGATAATTCTTCTAAAAAAGACAATTAAATAATTCTAAAAATAGTGGAAAACCAAAATTTATCGTTTTGGGAACATCTTGAAGAACTTCGTTGGACAATATTGAGGTCGGTTGTTGCATTATTTATTTTTGCAATAATCGGCTTTAGTTTTATGCCCTATTTGTTCGATAAGGTAGTTCTGGCTCCTTGTTATTCCGATTTTTTTCTATATAGGTACTTATGCATAATTAGCTCGCATACATCTTTCATTCCCGATTTTTGCAATCAGGATTTTCAAGTGCATATCATTAACATAAGGCTGGCATCTCAATTTTTTACGCACATGAGCGCTTCTTTCTGGTTGGCTCTTGTTCTGACTTGCCCATATCTTGTATTTGAAGTCTGGCGTTTTGTAAGACCTGCGTTATATGAGAATGAAAAGAAAAATGTAAAATGGGTATTCCTTTTTGGCACTGTTATGTTTTTTATCGGATGTTTAGTTGGTTATGCTATAGTTTTTCCAATAACACTCCGTTTTTTTGCAACTTATGAATTAAGTTCTACCATTGTTAACCAAATATCTTTAGATTCTTACATGGACAATTTTATCACGCTTATATTCATCATGGGATTAGTATTCGAACTTCCTCTTTTGTCGTGGTTCCTTTCACAATTAGGCTTGTTAAAGAGATCTTTTTTCAACAAATACAGACGGTATGCCATTGTTGGAATTCTCATACTTGCTGCGTTTATTACACCTTCCGGAGATCCGTTTACATTGATGGTGGTATTCCTTCCTTTGTATGTCTTATATGAAATCAGCGCTTTGTTTGTGAAATCGGATAAAAAAGTGGTGAAATTAAAACAAAATGTGTAATTTTGCCATTCTCAAAAATAGTAATACAAAAAAGAAAAAATGTCGGCATCAAGGAGAATAAAAAATGCTCTTATTTCGGTTTATCATAAGGATGGATTGGAAGAAATTCTGGATAAACTGAATGGAGATGGAGTTTCTTTTTTTTCAACCGGAGGTACCCGGGAATTTATCGAATCCTTAGGATACCCTTGTAATTCTGTTGAAGGATTGACGGGTTATCCGTCTATTTTGGGAGGACGGGTAAAAACACTGCATCCGAAAGTATTCGGTGGAATTTTGGCCAGAAGAGATAATCTTTCGGATAATCAACAAATCGAGGAGTATGATATTCCGGAAATTGATTTAGTGATTGTTGATTTGTATCCATTTCAGGAAACAGTAGCTTCAGGTGCAAGAGAACAAGAAATTATTGAAAAAATAGATATCGGCGGAATTTCTTTGATTCGTGCCGCCGCTAAAAATTTTAAAGATGTGGTGGTCGTGGCTTCTAAAAACCAATATACGCCACTTTATGAAATATTGAAAGAAAACGGGGCAAACACAACTTTAGAAGAGCGTAAATGGTTTGCAAAGGAAGCTTTTGCAGTTTCATCAAGCTATGACAGCGCCATATTTAATTATTTTGATGGAGGAGAAGGAGCTGTGTTCCGTTCTGCTTTTGATGATGCTAAAGTGCTTCGTTATGGAGAAAACCCGCATCAAAAAGGTATATTCTATGGTAAGTTTGAAGATGCTTTCGAGCAGTTGCAGGGAAAAGAAATCTCCTATAACAACTTGTTGGATATCGATGCGGCAATTAGTTTAATTGATGAATTTGATGAGATAACATTTGCAATTCTGAAGCATAATAATGCTTGCGGAATCGCTTCGAGATCAACTGTTTGTGAAGCTTGGATCGACGCCTTGGCAGGAGATCCCGTATCGGCTTATGGTGGAATATTAATCACCAATGGAATTGTAGACAAAGCTTCTGCCGAAGAAATTACCAAGATATTTTTTGAAGTCATCATCGCTCCCGATTATGATACGGATGCTTTGGAAGTTTTAATGCAAAAGAAAAACCGGATAATATTAATCCAAAAATCAGTAAAGCAATCGCAGCAACAATTCCGTTCCCTGTTGAATGGCGTATTGGCACAAGATAAAGATTTAAGTATTCAAACAGAAGCCGATTTAAACACAGCTACCATTAAACAACCGGCTCAACCTGAAATAGAAGATTTATTGTTTGCTAATAAAATTGTAAAAAATACCAAATCAAATGCTATTGTTTTGGCCAAAAACAAACAGCTTTGCGCCAGCGGGGTAGGTCAAACTTCCCGTGTAGACGCTTTAAAACAAGCGATAGAAAAAGCAAATACGTTTAGTTTCGATCTGAACGGAGCAGTTATGGCATCCGATGCGTTTTTCCCTTTCCCCGATTGTGTGGAAATTGCACATAATGCAGGAATTACTGCCGTAATCCAACCCGGAGGATCAATAAAAGATGATTTATCCATTGCTTATTGTAATGAAAACAATATGTCTATGGTAATGACAGGAGTCAGACATTTTAAACATTAGTTGAATATTATGGGATTATTTTCATTCACACAAGAAATAGCGATGGACCTTGGTACCGCCAATACCATCATCATTTGTAACGGTAAAATTGTAGTAGATGAACCATCGGTTATCGCCCTGGATCGTCGGACAGACAAAGTGCTTGCAGTTGGAGAACAAGCTCGCCAAATGCATGGGAAAGCACATGAAAATATTAAGACAATTCGTCCGTTAAGAGACGGTGTAATCGCAGACTTTTATGCCGCAGAACAAATGATTCGAGGAATGATCAAGATGATTAATTCTAAAAATCGCCTTTTCTCCCCCTCATTAAGAATGGTTGTTTGTATTCCTTCGGGAAGTACTGAAGTCGAACTTCGTGCGGTTCGCGACTCGGCCGAACATGCAGGAGGTCGCGATGTATACATGATTTTTGAACCTATGTCGGCGGCTATCGGAATTGGGATCGATGTAGAAGCCCCTGAAGGAAATATGGTAGTTGATATAGGTGGAGGTACGACCGAAATTGCAGTTATTTCTTTAGGAGGAATTGTATCCAACAAATCAATCCGCATTGCCGGAGACGATTTGACCGCTGATATCGTTGAATATATGGGTCGTCAACACAATATGCGTGTTGGAGAACGCACTGCCGAGATGATTAAAATGAATGTAGGTTCTGCAGTTGTAAACCTTGAAAATCCACCGGAGGATTATATTGTATATGGTCCGAACCGTATGACTGCTCTCCCTATGGAAGTCCCTGTTTCATATCAGGAAATTGCACATTGTTTGGATAAGTCTATATCCAAAATAGAGATGGCAATATTGAGTGCATTGGAACAAACTCCTCCCGAACTTTATGCGGACATTGTTCGCAATGGAATTTATCTGGCCGGTGGAGGCGCTTTGCTAAGAGGCTTGGATAAACGTTTGCATGATAAAATCAATATCCCGTTTCATATCGCCGATGATCCTTTACATGCAGTGGCAAAAGGAACAGGAGTTGCTTTGAAAAATATTGGTAAATTCAATTTTCTTATTCGATAATATTTTGTGCGTACTCTCTTTGCTTTCTTTGTTAAAAATGTTCACTGGCTTTTATTTTTTTTGTTAGTGGGTATTTCTATAAGTTTGATAATCAATAACAATGATTTTCAAAAGAGCAAGTATGCAATGATAGCAAGCGAAGTTGCAGGGTATACTTATTCCATATCTAATTCGATTACCTCTTATTTTAGTTTAAAAGCAATTAATGAAGATATGATGGAACAAAATGCAGTATTGGAAAGTAGAATACAGTATTTGGAATCTCAAATTCTGATAATAAAAGATTCGACTACTGCTCAACAAATTATCCATCGAATAGATTTTGACTCCGTATCGCATTATACCTATCTAATGGCCAGAGTTGTGAATAACAGCCTTTCCCGTAGAAATAATATCATTACGCTTAATAAAGGAACTGCCGCCGGTGTTATGCCGGATATGGGCGTTTTTTCTGCTACAGGAGTTGTCGGATTCGTGATGAATGCGTCGGAAAATTATTCGGTTGTGTTGCCCATGCTTAATTCAAACTTTCATTTAAGTTGTAAAATTAAAGGCTCCAATTATTTTGGTTCTTTGTCGTGGGACGGGAAAGATATTACTTATGCCACTCTTCATGAATTGCCGAGTTATACGCAATTTAATTATGGAGATACCATAGTGACAAGCGGACATTCCCTAAGTTTTCCTGAAGGAATTCCGGTTGGAACCATAGCAAAATTAAAACCCCAGGAAAATAATAATTTTAACACGCTAAAAATAAGGCTACTGACTGATTTTGGCGCTTTGAATGAGGTTCTGTTAGTAGATAGAAAAAACAGAATAGAGCAACAAACTTTGGAAAAGGCGGCTAAAGATAATTTGGGAAGGAGAAGTATTAAATGAGTGCAAGTTGGTTAAAGTACTCTTTATCTTTCTTTTTACTTGTAATATTGCAAATCTGGATTTTGAACAAGATTCACTTATTTGGTTTTGCAACTCCATTGTTTTATGTCTATTTTATCTTGAAACTACCGTCTAATATGGGGCGAAACTCGCTGATTATTACTGCGTGTTTTTTAGGTTTTGCCATTGACTTTTTTAGTTATACATTGGGGTTTAATATGTTAGCTTGTACGCTAATGGGATTTTTCAGATATTATGTATTGAGCTCTTTAGCCCCTCGTGATATGGCCGATTCTTTTATCCCTTCTGTTAAAAGTTTTGGACTGTCGTTATTCATGGGTTATGCAATGGTGTTGGTGGCTATCCATCATATCGTGCTTTTTGTTGTTGAAAGTTTTACTTTCTTTGATATTATAACTCTTGTGTTAGGAATCATAGGTAGCTCTCTTTTAACATTGTCATTGATCTTAGGAACCGAAGAAATAAAGTTATACTTTTTTAAAAAGAAGTGAACACAGGAAGATTTAACCCCGAATTAAGGAAAACCATAATAGTTGTATTCACCTGTGTGGTGGCGATTATTTATGTGATACGACTGTTTTCTCTGCAAGTCTTGAATTCTGATTATAAAATTTTTGCCGACAGCAATGCTTTCTTGAAACGAACATTATATCCGGCACGTGGAATAATGTACGACAGAAACGGAGAATTGTTGGTCTTTAATCAGCCTTCATACGATTTAATGGTGGTTTTCAAGGAAACACAACCATTTGACACCCTTGACCTTTGTCGTATTTTAAAAATAGATATGGATTATTTCAAAAAACGACAAAAAGATATAAAAAATAGAGACTTAAATCCGGGCTATTCTCCGTATACTCCTCAAGTTTTTGTTACACAATTGGGGTTTGAAGAATATGGATTATTTCAGGAATCTTTTTATAAATTTCCGGGGTTCTATACGCTGAACAGAACGATCAGGGATTATAAATATCCTAATGCCGCACATGTGTTGGGATATATTGCAGAAGTTGATAAAAATGACATTGCAAAAGACGATTATTATGTCAGGGGAGATTATATAGGAAAAACAGGAATTGAAAATTCCTACGAAAAATATCTCAGAGGAGAGAAAGGTGTTGAAATTCTGTTGAGAGATTCAAAAGGACGTATCAAAGGAAAATATGATAATGGGAAAAGTGATGAGGCTCCTATTCCGGGAAAAAATCTGAAGCTTTCTATTGATATAGAATTACAGGCTTATGGAGAGGAACTGATGCGCAATAAATTGGGAAGCATTATCATGATCGAACCTTCTACGGGTGAGATTTTATGTATGGTTTCAAGTCCGACTTATGATCCTTCAATTCTCGTCGGGCGCGAATTCGCAAATGGTTATAATGTATTGGTAAACGACCCTTACAAGCCTTTGTTGAACAGGGCCGTAGCCGGTATATATCCTCCCGGATCTACATTTAAAGCGGCTAATGGATTGGTATTTTTGCAGGAAGGTATTATACAGCCAAGTACAAGCTTTACTTGTAATCATGGTTTTACTGCTAATGGAGGTAAGCCGGCCTGTCACGGACATCCTTCTCCATTATCTTTGATACCGGCAGTGGCTACTTCATGTAATTCTTATTTCTGTTGGGGATATAAATGGATGCTGGAAAACCGGAAAAAATATAAGAGTTTTCAAGAGGCAATGGATGTATGGAAAGATCACATGGTTGGACAAGGTTTTGGATATAAGTTGGGTGTTGATTTGCAGGGAGAACAAAGAGGAATGATTCCTAATAGCCGGTATTATGATGATCATTACAAGAGTAATTGGAATGCTTTCACGGTTATCTCCAATGCAATCGGGCAGGGAGAAGTATCGGCAACTCCTCTTCAAATATGCAATTTGGCGGCTTCAATAGCAAATAAAGGTTTTTTCTATACGCCGCATGTGGTGAAAGAAATTTCAAATACGCCATTGGATACGATTTATACTAAAAAGCATTATACAAGTATTGATCCTGTAAATTATGAGCCTATTATCGAAGGTATGCGTGGAGCTGTAACCGGAGGTACTTGCCGTGTGGCTTATACGCCTGATATAGCAATATGTGGAAAAACCGGAACTGCTGAAAATGCAGGTAAAGACCATTCCGTTTTTATGGGTTTTGCTCCGATGGAAGCGCCAAAAGTGGCCATATTTGTTTATGTGGAAAATGGCGGATGGGGTGCTTCTTATGGCGTGCCTATCGGCCGGTTGATGATTTTAAAATATCTGGAACGGGAAATTCCCCAGTCGGATAAAGATTTGGAAAACAGAATGAAAAATGCCGTAATTTTGCGAAATGCCTTATAGAAAAATTAATATATGGCAGACAATTGACTGGACTACTATTTCCATTTATTTGATTATGGTAATCTTTGGCTGGTTCAGTATATATGGTGCCAGCTACAATTATGATCAAACAAGTATGTTTGATTTCTCCGGACGTGCAGGCCAACAAATGGTTTGGATAATTACTGCTGTCGTGTTAGCATTTATCATTTTATTAATAGAGGCTGATTGGTATGATGTATTTGCCTATTGGATATACGCACTGATAATTTTACTGTTAATCGTAACTATATTTATAGCGCCGGATATCAAAGGTTCCAGGTCTTGGCTGGTTTTAGGGCCGATTAGATTACAACCTGCAGAATTTGCTAAATATGCTACTGCGTTGGCAATAGCCAAAATGATGAATAAATATAAGTTTCAGCTATCTGTTCCTAAAAACTTTTCAAAAGTATTGGGACTTATATTTTTACCTATGTTATTGATTTTAATGCAGCAAGAAACAGGTTCCGCATTGGTTTATTTGGCTTTTTTCATGATTCTTTACAGAGAAGGAATGACAGGCTCCATTCTTTTGATCGGTTTTTCAATGATCATATATTTTGTTTTGGGCATTAAATTTGATGAAGCGATGTGGGGCAAAACTTCTGCAAGTATGTTTCTTGTTACGTTTATTGCCGCTTTGACCACTGTAATTATGACCAATTATTATCGAAAGGAACGTAAAGATACTTATTATCTGAATGTTGTTTCTTCGGTGATAGCGGTATTGACCGTTATTGTATTGATGTTTTATCCTGATAAATTATTTGATTTATCGTGGGTAACTCTTAGCTGTTTAATATTAATTTGTGGGTACTTATTTTTTCTTTTCATAAAAAATAGATATCGTAACTATTTGTTAATCGGATTATTCGGATTGTTTTCTTTAGGATTTATGTATTCGGTTGATTTTGTTTTTGATAAAATACTTGAACCCCATCAACAAACGCGTATTAAAGTTTCTTTAGGAATAATAGATGACCCGGGAGGAGCAGGATATAATGTGAATCAATCTAAAATTGCGATTGGTTCGGGTGGTTTCGCAGGAAAAGGTTTTCTCAATGGAACACAAACCAAGTTGAAATATGTTCCGGAGCAAGACACCGATTTTATTTTTTGTACGGTAGGTGAAGAACAAGGTTTTTTAGGAACAATTGCTGTCGTCTCTTTGTTTGTTATTCTGATCTTGCGTATTATATATCTTGCAGAACGGCAGAAAGTAACTTTTAATCGTGTATATGGTTACGCAGTTGGCGGAGTGTTATTTTTTCACTTTGCTATTAACATAGGAATGGTTATCGGGATAACTCCGGTGATTGGTATTCCTTTACCTTTCTTTAGTTATGGAGGATCTTCTCTCTGGGGATTCACCATTCTTCTATTTATTTTCTTGCGATTAGATGCTTCACGTACTGAACGCTTATAGTGTTCGATTGAAATCTTTAAGTAAGCAAAAGTGTAAATAAATTGCTATCTCGACTTTACAATTTAAAGAAGTATTATTATCTTTGCAGCGCAAAAAATAAAATCCCGCATGGAATCTTTTTTCAAGACGCATCAGTATTTGGTTGAACATCTTAATAACCCGATTCGCAGGCAATTGATGGACAAGATCAATTGGAATGACCGGTTGATTGGAATCAAGGGTTCGAGGGGTGTTGGAAAAACTACTATTTTACTTCAATATGCCAAGGAAAATTTTCCCGCAGATACGCATGAATGTCTTTATATCAATTTAAACAATTTTTATTTCACGGTTAAAACACTTAAGGATTTTGCAAATGAGTTCAGAATGAAAGGAGGAAAAGTTTTATTGATTGATCAGGTTTTCAAGTATCCTGATTGGTCGAAAGAACTTCGTTATTGTTACGATAATTATCCCGACCTGAAAATTATCTTTACAGGTTCGTCTGTGATTCGTTTGAAAGAAGAAAATCCGGATTTGTCGGGAAAAGTAACTTCATATAGCTTGAGGGGATTTTCATTCCGGGAATATCTTAATTTGTTGGCAGAAAAAGATTTCAAATATTATCCATTAGATGAAATCATCTCCCACCATAAAGAAATAGCAACAGATATATGCAAGCAAATAAAGCCTTTAGCATATCTCGAAGGTTATGAGCATCATGGTTTTTACCCGTTTTTTTTGGAAAAAAGAAATTTTTCTGAAAATCTGTTGAAGACCATGAACATGATGCTTGAAGTCGATGTTTTGTCGATTAAACAAATAGAACAAAGCTATTTACCTAAATTACGGAAACTGCTTTATCTTTTGTCTGTATCAACACCGGGAACACCTAATGTAAGCCAGCTGAGCAACGAAATTGAAACGTCGCGTGCTACTGTAATGAACTATATTAAGTATCTGAAAGATGCCCGCTTGATAAATATGCTATATCCTGTTGATGAAGAGTTTCCTAAAAAACCGGCGTTGCTATATATGCAAAATCCAAATTTGATGTATGCTGTCAGACCGGCTCATGTCGACAGGCAAGCTTTGCGAGAAACATTCTTTTATAATCAAGTGCATAAAGACTATAAAGTGAATATGGGGCAAAACGATGGGTCTCAGTTTTTTATTGATAATAAATATAATTTTAAGATAGAAGACAATAATGGTTCCGGCAGCAAATATTTTGAGGAAAACTATTATGCTGTAGACGGAATTGAAATTGGAGAAGGAAAACGGATTCCGTTGTGGCTGTTTGGATTTCTTTATTAACCAATAACTAAAAAATAAAACCTTATGGAACAAGAAATTAAAAACAAAGGAGAGATAATCATTTATCAGGATTCGGATGGAACAACCAATCTTGATGTGAGGTTGGAAAATGATACGGTTTGGTTGACGCAAGCGCAGATGGTAATGCTATTTGACAGAGATAGAACGGTCATAACCAAACATATCAATAATATTTTCAAAGAGGGTGAATTAGACAAAAAAGTGGTATGTGCAAAATTTGCACATACCACTCGACATGGGCATATTAAACATATCTATACAACTCATGAATTAGAAGAAATTGCAACTGTTCGGAAACTCCGAACAATTCGACCCAAAGGGAAAAGAGAACAATCAGAAAGAGGCATAGCAATAATTATCAAAAAGGATGAACAATTATAGTGGAAATTTCAATAATGGCATCAAAGAAATCACTTTGACAAAATGGGATGAATTTCATAAAGTAATTCTTGACGAAATCAAACGTCAAAATTATGTTTTTAGAGGGCAAAAAAGTGAGAATTGGAAATTAGAACCTACATTGAATAGGATACTAAAACTTTCTGCAGGTGAATATAAAAAAGCTAAACAACGGCATTTAGAAGGTTTTAAAATGTCTATGAGAGGTAGAACACAATATTTCAATGACATAATAAAAGACGAAAATGAAATATGGGCTGTTGGACAGCATAATTTTTTAACTACTCCATTGTTAGATTTTACTACATCGCCTTATGTCGCAGCATATTTTGCATTTTATGAAAAAGAAAATGATACTGATAATCGAATTATTTATGCAGTATCCCAAATGTGTGTAGAAAAATTAAGCGAATTAAAGATTTTGCGCCCATTATCAAATTATAATAATAGATTGATTAATCAAAGCGGATTATTTATTAAATTTAATACGCAGGATGATTTATCAACATTGGTTGAAAATTTTTACAAAACCAATCCTGACAAAAAAATTAAAATGTTTAAAATTAAAATTCCAAATACAGAAAGAGAAATATGTCTAAAATCATTGAACAAAATGAATATTAATCATAATACATTATTTCCTGATTTATATGGGGCATCATTGTTTTGTAATTTAGGACTTGAAATAAGTGATTATTAAATGATTATCGGATATATATTTTAATTAATCTATTAAATAGAAATTTATGGCAAAACAAAAAAAGTTTTTAACTTGTGATGGCAATCAAGCTGCTGCACATATCGCCTATATGTTCAGCGAAACCGCTTCGATTTACCCTATCACTCCATCATCAACAATGGCAGAATATGTAGATGAATGGGCAGCTACCGGAAGAAAAAATATCTTCGGTGAAAAAGTCCGCGTAGATGAAATGCAATCCGAAGCCGGCGCTGCCGGCGCTATGCACGGCGCTTTGCAGGCAGGAACATTATCTACAACATTTACCGCATCTCAAGGATTGTTGTTGATGATTCCTAATATGTATAAAGTAGCAGGAGAATTGCTCCCCGGCGTCTATCATGTTTCGGCTCGTGCAATTGCTTCACATGCTCTTTCGATTTTCGGCGACCATCAGGATGTGATGGCAGTTCGTCAGACAGGTTGCGCGATGTTTGCCACCGGTTCTGTTCAGGAAGTTATGGACTTAGCTGCTGTTGCTCACTTGTCGGCCATTAAATCCCGCGTTCCTTTTGTACACTTTTTCGATGGTTTCCGTACTTCGCATGAAGTTCAAAAAATAGAACCGTTAGAAAACGAAGATTTGGCTCCACTTATTGATCAGAAAGCATTGGCAGAGTTTCGTCAACGGGCATTGAATCCGGAAAATCCCGTAGCACGAGGCATGGCTGAAAATCCTGATATTTATTTCCAAGCTCGCGAAGCTTCTAATGTATATTACAATCAGGTAGTTAATATTGTTGAAGATTATGTGAATCAATTAAGCGCTTTAACCGGACGCAAATATGGTTTGTTTGATTATTATGGCGCTCCTGATGCCGACCGCGTAATCATCTCCATGGGTTCTGTTACGGAAGCTATCAGAGAAACCATCGACTATTTGACTGGAAAAGGCGAAAAAGTGGGTTTGGTTGCGGTTCATTTATATCGTCCGTTCTCTGCAAAACATTTCTTGGCTGCTGTTCCTAAAACGGCTAAACGTATTGCCGTATTGGATAGAACTAAAGAACCGGGTGCAATAGGTGAACCGCTTTACTTAGATGTAAAAGATTGTTTTTATGCTTCAAAACAAGAACCGGTTATTGTTGGCGGTCGTTACGGATTGTCCTCAAAAGATACAACCCCTGCTCAAATAGCAGCAGTTTACGAAAACTTGTCATTGCCCGAACCTAAAAACGGCTTCACTATCGGTATCGTTGATGATGTAACTTTCACTTCTCTTCCTCAAAAAGAAGAATTAGATCTCAAAAGTGGTATTTATGAAGCTAAATTTTATGGTTTAGGAGCTGACGGCACAGTAGGAGCTAACAAAAATTCTATCAAAATTATTGGTGATAACACAGATAAATATTGTCAGGCATATTTTGCTTATGATTCCAAGAAATCAGGCGGTTTTACTTGTTCTCATTTGCGTTTTGGAAATCATCCTATTCGTTCGACTTATTTGGTAAATACTCCCGACTTCGTTGCATGCCACGTACAAGCTTATCTTCGTTTATATGATGTAACCAAAGGCTTGAAAAAAGGTGGAACTTTCCTTTTGAATACGATTTGGAATGAAGAAGAAGTAAAGAAGAATTTACCTGATAATGTAAAAAAATATCTGTCACAAAATAAAATTAATTTCTACATCATCAATGCAACCGGTATTGCTGAAAAAATCGGTTTGGGTAACAGAACAAACACGATTCTTCAATCTGCATTTTTCAAAATCACCGGCGTAATTCCTTACGAATTAGCCGTTGAGCAAATGAAGAAATTTATTGTAAAATCTTACGGAAAAAAAGGAGAAGACATTATAAATATGAATTATGCAGCCGTTGATCGTGGCGGTGATGTAGTGAAAATCGAAGTTCCTGCCGAATGGGCTAACATTGACGTAGAGACGGGGCATGCCCCGTCTCTACAAACGGCGCCAGATTTCATTAAAAATGTTGTTTTTCCGGTAAATGCGCAAAAAGGAGACGATCTTCCTGTTTCGGCTTTCACAGGTCGTGAAGATGGAACATGGAATCAGGGAACTGCCGCTTATGAAAAACGGGGTGTTGCCAGTCATGTGCCTGTGTGGATTCCTGAAAATTGTATACAATGTAACCAATGTGCATACGTTTGTCCTCACGCAGCTATCCGTCCTTTCGTGTTGGATGCCGATGAACAGGCCAAGGCACCTGCCGGTATGACAACATTGAAAACTCAGGGAAAACAATTTGAAGGCACAACATTCCGTATTCAGGTTGATGTGTTGGATTGTATGGGTTGTGGCAATTGTCCTGATATTTGTCCGGGCAACAAGAACGGCAAAGCGTTACAGTTGATGCCGATCGAAACGCAATACGATAATCAGGATAATTGGGATTTCTGTTCGAAAGAAGTGAAATCGAAACAACATTTGGTAGATATTTCATTGAATGTGAAAAATTCACAGTTTGCTACTCCATTGTTTGAGTTCTCCGGCGCATGTTCCGGTTGCGGCGAAACTCCTTATATCAAATTGATTACACAATTGTATGGAGATCATCAGATGGTAGCCAATGCAACCGGTTGTACTTCAATTTATTCGGGTTCGGCTCCGTCTACTCCATATACCAAAAATGGCAAAGGTCGTGGTGTGGCTTGGGCAAATTCTTTATTCGAAGACAATGCCGAATATGGTTTGGGTATGAATATCGGAACGGAAGTAATGCGCGATCGTATTGAACGGTTAATGAAAGAAGGCTTGGTTTGCGATTGTTGTTCTGCTGAGATAAAAGTATTATTCCAACAATGGATTGATAATCGTAAAAGTTATACTGTTACCCGCGAAGTAACCGATAAACTAATTCCGATGATGGAAGCTTGCGCTTGCGATATCTGTAAGCAATTAATTAAATTAAAACATTACTTCGTAAAACGCTCGCAATGGATCATTGGTGGCGACGGATGGGCTTATGATATTGGTTTCGGTGGGTTGGATCAAGTAATTGCTTCCGGTCAGAATGTAAATATTTTGGTAGTAGATACGGAAGTTTATTCCAACACGGGGGGTCAGGCTTCCAAATCTACTCCGGTTGGCGCTGTGGCTAAGTTTGCCGCTGCCGGAAAACGTATTCGCAAAAAAGACTTGGGTATGATTGCCACTACTTATGGTTATGTTTATGTAGCTCAAATCGCTATGGGAGCTAATCAGGCACAAACATTGAAGGCCATTCGCGAAGCTGAAGCTTATGATGGACCTTCAATTATCATTGCCTATTCTCCATGTATCAATCACGGATTAAGAAGCGGTATGGGAAAAGCTCAAACCGAACAAAAAAATGCTGTTGAATGTGGTTATTGGCACTTGTGGCGTTTCGACCCACGTTTGGAAGCCGAAGGAAAAAATCCGTTCCAATTGGATTCTAAAGATCCGGATTGGACGAAATTCCAAGATTTCATTAAGAATGAAGTTCGTTTCTCTTCTTTGATGAAACAGTATCCGGAGGAAGCCAATGAACTGTTCAAAGTAACGCAGGAAAATGCCGAATGGCGTTATAATGGTTACAAACGATTAGCAGCACAAACATTTGGTGAATAACCAAATAACCGAATGACTGAATAACCGAAAAAGGCGAAGCTTGTTGAAATGTGCTTCGCCTTTTTCTTTTTTTGTTAAATTAAATCAACTATTTCTCAAATTGTATTTATATTTGTGGGCGTAAATGGACGAAAGAGAAAATATTATTGACAAAGTAAGAAATTACGGTGCGTTATTGAGAAAGAGTAATTTCCCGATGACGATAGATAAAATGTATCTTTTCGGTTCTTATGCAAAAGGTAATCAAGAGAAAGAAAGCGATATAGACGTTGCATTGATTGTCAAAAAATGGGAAGGTAATTATTTTGACGTAATGCCTCTTCTATGGAAAATTATAAATGAAATTTTTGTGTATGATATAAACAAAGAATAACAAGTGCTGACAAGCACAAAATAAGACATATTAAAAGTAGCGTTTAGCTATATTCTGACTCTTGAAATGTAGGAAGTTTAAAGTATGTCAAGAATAAGTAGTAAACGCTCGCAGGAATGCGGGCTTGCTTATTTGACATACGGGTGTTTCCTACAACCTCAAGAGCGGATTTGTAAGTCCGCTTTTTTTATTTGTCAAAATTGAAAATTAAGTATAAACAATTTAAAATAAAAGATTTATGAAGATGTTATTTAAAATGCTCATTTTATGCGTATTACCATTGTGGGCAAATGCACAAACAATACAAGTATTAGATAGCGTAGTAAGTTACCTTGATGGAAACTCCGGAGTTAAATACGAATATCAATACGATAAGAAAGGAATCGCCACATCTGAAACCTATTCTTATTGGGACAGCGGCAGCAATATGTGGGTACAAAACAGCAAATGTGAATACCAATATGATGCCAATAACAATCAAACTTGGGTTACCTTTTATTGGAACAGCAGTACCAATACGTGGATAGAAAACAGAAAATATGAATATCTGTACGTTGACAGTAACAATCAAACTTGGATTACTTCTTATTGGGACAACAATACCAATGCGTGGGTAGATAACAAGAAATATGACTATCAATACGATAACACTAAAAATCAAACGTTGGAAACCTGTTATTTTTGGGATAATGCGTGGACAAAAATTTCAACAGCCCAATACAATTATCATTATTCCCCTCTCACCCTAAACAGTATATTTCAGGTTAATAAAGAGCAGCCGGTAACAGTTTTCCCTAATCCTGCTACGAATTACATTACAGTTAAAGGTACAACAGAAAGTATCATTACCGTATCCGATTTGTCGGGTGGAATTATCTATAAACAGTTAATGGCAGGTGAAAGTAGCACCATTGATGTTTCGTCGTGGGCAAGTGGGGTATATTTAATATCTGTAGAAATGGGAAATAACAGGACAGTGAGTAAAATTATAAAAAAATAAAATCATTTATCAATTTAGAAGTTGCGCCCGACACGAATCAGGGATTTTATGATGAAAAATTTAGATTTAATTTCAAAGCGAATACTTGTGATTTCATTAAGTATTTCAGCAGTATTGTTATCTGCAAGTCTGTTAATCTTCTCAGTAAGACCGGCAAATGCACAGTCACCCTCATTTTCTTCGCGAATGGATGATGGAAGACGGTATGATGCTGTTGCGGTTGGTAATGCTTTTCTAATTTGGAATACGCAAACCGGAACATACAAAGGAGTGTATAATAGTGGTAGTGGTACAGGTCTTCTTGGTCATGATTTGTCAGAAAAATTTTGGTAATAATTCATGTTTATCCGGGTGCATTTGATTAATGCTGAATGCCTAACAATAGTTTCATAAAAATTACTCTTGATTTTGTTCGAGAGTATTTTTTTATTGTTTCAAATTTAATGTTAACTTTGCAATAGTTTTCACAAATACATAAAAAATGCAAACAATTACATTAAAATATGATGCCCAAAATGCTCTAATAACGAGTATGTTGGATGCTGCCGTTTTAGCCGGCGCTGTGATTGTTGTTCCCAAAAAGCGAACAGAAACATCGATTGAAGACAAAGATGTTTTAAAACTATATCAGAAAATGTTTGGAAAACGGAAAGATAATAAATATACCGAAAATGAGATTTTTTTATTTAATTCAAAACTAAACGCTTCAAAATCTTTTGCAAAATACTTATGAAATACAAGCAAGCTGATGTAGTAGAAATTAACTTTATGCTACCTGATTATCAGACGAGATGATAGACTTCAAGTTGTCAAAGGAAAGTTATGTAAAGTGTCAGATTATTACTTCGGATAAAGAAAAAGGAATAATACGAAAAGTAGGAAAAATGAAAGAACCGTTTTTTTCTCAAGTGGTAGATAAGATTGTATATTCAATTTTTTAATTCCCGATTAACCTTTAGCTCTAAACACAATGAATGGGTGGTGTGTACGATAATGATGAATAATAGTGAGATAAATTGGCGTCCCTACGAATAACGCAATAAAAAACCGGTTGTTTCCAACCGGTTTTTTTGCATATAGAAAAATTGAATTTACATTCCAAGTTTCTTTTTGAAAGCATCTAATTCTGCACTCAACTCTTTTGGCAAGTGGCTTCCGAATTTGTTAAACTCTTCTTCGATGAGTTTTACCTCGTCTTTCCACTCTTCCGGATTGACAGCCAATACTTTTTGCATTGTTTCTTCGGTAACATCTTTCAAGCCTTGTATATTGATTTGTCCTTTAGCGGGAACTTTGCCGATAACCGTATCTTCGGTTTTACCTTCATTGTTGCAACGGTCGAAGATATAAGCCAATACGCGGCTGTTTTCGCCGTAACCCGGCCATAAGAATTTGCCGTTTTCCTTGCGGAACCAGTTAACGAAGAAAATCTTCGGTAATTTGTCGGCAGCAGTCTTTTTGCCAATATTGATCCAGTGTTGGAAGTAATCGCCCATGTTGTAACCGCAGAATGGTAACATAGCGAATGGGTCGCGACGCACGCCGGCTTTCAAACCGATAGCGGCGGCAGTTACTTCCGAACCTACGATAGCTCCCATGTAAACACCGTGATTCCAATCGTTAGATTCGTGAATCAGAGGCACGGTAGAAGGACGGCGTCCGCCGAACAAGATAGCCGAAATGGGTACGCCTGCCGGATCTTCCCATTGAGGGTCAATAACCGGACATTGACCTGCCGGAGCGGTAAAACGAGCGTTTGCGTGAGCGCAAGGTTCGCCTGATGCAGGATCGAATACTTTGTTTTTCCAGTCGAGTGTTCCCTCAGGACAATCGTATCCAATGCCTTCCCACCAAATATCTCCGTCGGGCGTTAAACCTACGTTGGTGAATATCGTGTTTGCTTTACAGCTTAACAATGCGTTTGGGTTGCTTTCCTTTGAAGTGAATGGAGCCACACCAAAGAAGCCGGCTTCAGGATTAATTGCGTACAAACGTCCGTCGGCGCCGAATTTCATCCATGCAATATCATCGCCTACAGTTTCAACTTTCCAACCCGGAATAGTTGGGATCAACATGGCCAGATTTGTTTTTCCGCAAGCAGAAGGGAATGCGGCAGCGATATATTTCTTTTCGCCTTTAGGATTGGTAATACCTAAAATCAACATGTGTTCGGCCATCCATCCCTGGTCTTTTCCCATAACGCTGGCAATACGCAATGCCAGGCATTTTTTACCTAACAAAGCATTACCGCCGTAACCCGACCCAAAAGACCAAATTTCACGGGTTTCGGGGAAGTGGGATATATATTTTTCTTCAATCGGAGCACATGGCCAGCTAACATCTTTTTCTCCCGGAGCCAATGGTTTCCCTACTGAATGAACACATGGAACAAATTCTCCGTTTTCTCCCAATACGTCCAATACGGCTGAACCCATGCGGGTCATAATCTTCATAGAATTCACAACATAAGGTGAATCGGTTATTTCAACGCCAATGTGAGCGATATTAGAACCAAGAGGACCCATACTGAATGGAATTACATACATTGTACGACCTTTCATACAGCCTTTGTATTTAGCCAACAATGTTTTTTTCATTTCTTTCGGATCAGCCCAGTTATTAGTAGGACCTGCATCTTCTTCTTTTTGGGAGCAAATGTAAGTACGGTTTTCGACGCGGGCAACGTCACTCGGATCTGATTGGAAATAGTAAGAGTTTGGACGCAATTTTTCATTCAATTTGCGAGCCATTCCGCTTTGAACCATTTCATCCATCAGACGAGAATACTCATTTTCTGTACCATTACAAAGGTAAACATTATCCGGCTGGCAAATTTCTGCCCACTCTTTTACCCATGCATTCAATTTTGCATTCTTAGTGTTAATCATAAAAATAATTGTTTTTAATATTGATTAATTGATCTATAACCGATGTAAAGTGCTGATATACAGGTATTATTTAGAAGATATACGCTATGATTTAAAGCCGTGCAAATATAGTAATTAAATTCTATATTGTATTAATAATTACGGAAATTTTTCTTTAATTAATTTTTCAATTGAAAGAAAGTTAAAATTTAGTTAAATATATACCGAAAGCTGAATTGCATCTGATAAGCAGACAAGGGGCTTTCTAATTTACGGAATGTCTTACTTGGCAAGTCAGTTGTCCCCGATATGGGATTAAACCGGAAAATCGGCGCTTTTGTACCATTAGCCGTGATTTCGCTAACATTTCTTACTTCCAGTAATTGGCTTTGAGACATGCTCCAATAATTTCCCCAGTGCGGGTTAAGCAAATTACCCAAGTTGATAATATCAAGCCCAAGTTGGAGCGTATGATTCGTCTTTCCTGCCTTAATAGTAAAGTCTTGCAGAAACCTCACGTTGAAGGTATGTACCCACGGAAATACAACGCCATTCCTCTCTGCATATTGTCCCTTGTGACTTCTAAGGTAAGAATCCTGCTCTATATATTGAAAGAAGGCGTCGCTTTGCTGCTGTGCCGTATAAACGGGTGTATCTTCAAATTTAATTTCGCTTGGGTCTTTAGGTATGTAAATAAGATTAGCGCCTTGAAACGAATTTCCGTCCTGCACAATGTTATTGACATAAGTATAAGAAGCTCTGCCACCGTTTCCTCCAATGTAGAATACAGAAGTAGTGAAGCTTTTGTATTTGTATGAAAACGATCCAACCAGGTTGTTAGGCACTACATAACCTGCATATCCAAGTTCTGGTGAGTTGGAACCATTTACTGTTGTATAGCTGTTCCATAGACTCATCGACTGGTCGCCAAAGCCATCGAATAAACTCTTTGCATACGAGCGTGTATAAGCAATCATTCCGGAGACTCCTTCCCCAATTTCTTTTTCGAGTTTGAAGGTAAGTGAACTGTAATAACCATTGCTTTTCACATTGTGGATTAAAAGCGGCTGTGCGCCACTGCGAGCATTATCGTCCGGCAAGCCGGTACTGGTAGCAAGACGATAGATGAACCTGGCTGATCTATAAGGATATATCAAGCGGTGGTCGGGATAGTCTGGTATATTCATGGGCTCAGGCTCAACAAGTCCTTCATTACGTATCATTACGGCATTAATATCCTTGTTGTATACCCCTTCAATGCTTGCATTAAAACCAAGAGGCAACTGAAGGTCGACTGCAAGCGATGTTTTCCATGCCGAAGGCATCTTAAAGTTAGTATCCATAATAGCAAATCCTCCTGTAGGGATGCTTGTTCCGGCCGGAGGCTGTATCGCGGGGAGGTATGCCTTTGGATTGGGATTGAACGGACCTGGTTTGGGATCGTCTTCTGTGTATGCTACTGTGGTCTGAAGCATTCCGGCATCTCCCGATTGCGCACATATCCATACAAAGGGTATGCGGCCGGTAAATATACCGGTTCCTCCGCGTAACACGATTTTGCGGTCTCCTGTCACATCGTAGTTAAATCCGAAGCGCGGGGAAAACATGATACGCTGTTTGGGCATTGCGGCCGTATTGTAATGTTTACCGTTAAAATCAAGTCCTAAAATCATCGGATGTGTCTGCAAGGCTTCAGGAAAGGCAGGATAGGTGGGGAGATCGAAACGAAGACCGCCGGTGAGGTTGAG